>Ga0116142_10001144_pt1 | contig 32744 bp, 29 predicted proteins | sample AD_UKC033_MetaG_FD_89785 | JGI IMG/M metagenome (GOLD analysis project Ga0116142, IMG submission 89785) | Active sludge microbial communities of municipal wastewater-treating anaerobic digesters from USA - AD_UKC033_MetaG | ecosystem: Engineered > Bioreactor > Anaerobic > Digestate | place: USA... | reverse complement strand
TTCGAATCGACATCGGTATAAAGCACACCGTCAGTCGACCCTCGCCGATCCAAAGGTATCGACGAATTCAATTGATTTCTTAACTTAGATAATTATTGTCTGAATAATAGGGGGCTGAACCAGCCCCCAAGTACTAATTTTCAAATATCACAGTTGGGGCTGGCCCCCGAGTACTAATTTTCAAATATCACAGTTGGGGCAGGCCCTCGAGTACTATTTTTCAAATATCACTATTGGGGCAGGCCCACGGGGGAAATAAGGATCCTGGCAGTAATACCTGATCTGTACGCTATGAGCACTCAGCAGTCCGTTCTCAATGATATATCGGGAGATCAGGTAAGCCGTGCGCTCCACCTTAATCCCCGCTCATCCAGGCTACCTTTTGTTCACCCTGGTGTTCCTGCCCCAGGATATCCCGGTAAAGTTCGGGTCTTCTGGCCTTGATATAACGGCTGCCGCCGGACTGCCCCAGTTTTTCGGACACCAGGGTGGCTGTGACCAGGCTGTCCTCAAAACTGCGGCATTCCGCCAGGATATCGGCGAAAGGATCCAGGATCATGGAACACCCGTTTTTCAACTGGTCGTCGTCCATGCCGATGGGGTTGGAAAAGACGACATAGATCCCGTTGTCATAGGCCCTCGCCGGCAACCACTTCATGAGCCAGGCTCTGCCTTTCATGCCGTCGAATTCGAGACGCAGGCTGGTTGGATCCGCTTCCCGGTTGTGCCAAAGCGCCGGGTCCACAAAACCCGCCCCGGGCCGGGGAGAGGGAGTACACATGGTCACATGGGGCATAAAAAGAACCTGTGCGCCAAGCAAGGCAGTGGCCCTTACGTTTTCTACAATATTGTTGTCGTAACAAATCAGTACGCCGCAGGTCCAGCCATGCAGTTTGAACACACAATACGAATCCCCCGGTTTCAGCCAGGGATTGATAAAGGGATGGAGTTTGCGGTGTTTGGCCACCAGGCCTTGTTCATTGACGCATACATAAGCCTTGTATAAATTTTTATCCCTGTCTTTCTCAAAAAGCCCGGCGAGGAGGGTGACTCCGGTATCCCTGGCAATGGCCGTCAGTTGCCGGATACTGGGGCCGTCGGGAATAAATTCAGCCAGGTCCAGCATCTGTTCCCGGTCAAGGCGGCGGGCAAAGGTGTAGCCGGTAACCGAACATTCATGAAAAGCAATCGCCGAGGCCCCCTGGTCCCTGGCCTGGTATGCCAGTTTTTCAATGACACCCAGGTTATACGCTTTGTCCCCGCTCCGGTGCTCAAACTGGGCGGTGGCGATTTTTATTTTTTCCATATGGCATTGTAATAACGGACATTGAAGAATTTTCGGGATCAGTGGGCGGCTACAAAATCATTGACCAGTTTTAACACGCTGTCCTGCGAGGCGAATAATACGGAGGCATGCCCTCCCATACTCAGTTCATGGATGTGTACCTCTTTTAAAGCCTTTTTGAGCTTTTCTTTATTGGATTCCCTCCAGGGACTGATGATCTTGTTTTCCAGGTCTTCATAGGCCTTTTGGAGATTTGGGTCCGCGGAATGGTGTTTAAAAAAAACAGGGGTGTATAGGGCTAGTACCGGAGCGGTGATTTTGGAATAATCCCTGGGATAAGCGGTGAGGGACCGGACCAATAGGTTTGTTATCTTTTCTCCTGGGATAATTTCAACCGCGCCGTTTTCCAGTACCCGTGTGCAGGCTTTTAAATTGGATTCCAGGACTTCGTTCCAATCCAGGTCCGGATACCAGAACCGGTGATACCATTGCCGGTATGCATCCAGGGATACCAGGTCTGAGGGTCCGGGGGAGAGGGCTTCCGGAAACTGATCAAGGATGGAGGCAAAAGCAGGCTCGCTGTAATCGTAACCGGCTTCCAGATAAATCAAACCCGCAGTCCGTTCCGGGTAACGGATAGCGAATTCCGTGATCTCATTGCCCCCCATGGACCAGCCTAATAAGAAAACACGGTCCAGTTGCAGGTGGTCCACCAGGGATTTCAGGTCGTTGGTCAGCATTTGATTATCGTATCCGCTATCCGGGCTGCCGGACCTTCCATGACCGCGGCGCGCAAAGGCATTGACTTTGAAACGGGATGACCACTCCCGGGCCAGGTGTGAAAAAATATATGGCGAATCTCCCAGTCCATGCAAGATCACAAGGGCTTTGCCGCCCTCACCCCATTGCAAATAATGAAGGGAGGTGCCCTGAACCGGGATCATCCCCTCCTTGGTATAGTCCGTTTCCATTTTTAATGGTTTGTATCTGCGACAGTTCAGGTTTGGGAAAATCAGGATGGCTTCAAGAAACAGGAATAACAAAGACAGGTTTTTCATGGTGGCGGATCCGGTCAGGTTTCGGCGACCTTTTGAATAAATTCATCTTCAGTCCAGATTTCGACGGTACCTAATGACCTGGCCTTTTCAAGTTTGGATCCTGCATTTTCGCCTACGACGAGGATGTTGAGTTTGGAGCTCACTCCGCTCAGGTTCCTGGCACCAGCGTCCTCCGCCTTTTTTTCCGCTTCCTCACGGCTGAGTTGCGAAAGAGAACCCGTGAATAAAATGGTTTTTCCGGCCAGGGGGGCGTGGGCATCAACTTTTTTGGGTTTGTCTTCCCTGGTCTGGTACATGTTCACCCCCAAGGCTTCCATCTCTTTCAATACTTCCAGGTTTTTCGGGTTACCGAACCAATCCATGACATTTTTGGTGACTACCGGCCCGATTTCGGGGATGTTGGTAAAATCATTTTCTGTCCAGTTGGCCAGGTCGGGCACATAACCGACCCGTTCGGCGATCAGGGAGGAGGCTTTTTTGCCCAGATGGTGAATACTCAGACTGTGGAGCAGACGCTGAATAGGATTAGACTTGGCTTTTTCAATCGCGCTTTTCAGTTTGCCTGCGCTTTTTTCACCGAATCCTTCCAGTTTTTCAATCTGCTCAAAGTCAAGCCGGTAGATGTCCGCCAAACTTTTAATCCATCCCAATTGTACAAATTTCTCCATGATGGATGGGCCGAATCCTTCTATATCCATGGCCGCCTTGGACACATGGAAAATATATTTTTCCAGGTTTTGGGCCCCGCATTTACAATCCGGACAGATCCAGAAAGCCTGGCCCGGTTCGCGTACCAGCTTGACATGGAATTCAGCCCCGATCGGGCAATAGACGGGAAATTTTATTTTTTTCTCATACCCCTTGCGGTATTCCGGCAAGGCTTTTACGATATAAGGGATCACATCCCCGGACCGCTCTACGATGACCATATCCCCGATGTGAAGGTCTTTGGCATTGATAAAATCCTCGTTGTGGAGGGAAACGGAGGAGACCGTGACCCCGCCCACCTGTACCGGTTCCAGTTTGGCCACGGGAGTGATCGTACCTACTTTTCCCACCTGGTACTCCACACCGATGAGGCGGCTCGTAGCCTGTTTGGCTTTGAATTTAAAAGCTATGGCCCACCGGGGATGATGAGAAGTGTAGCCCAGGCTGGCTTGCAGGCCGAGGTCATTCACCTTCACGACCATGCCATCGATTTCAAAATAAAAATCATCCCGTCTTTCCTGCCAGGCGTGGCAAAATTCGATCACTTCATGGATCCCATGGCAGACTTTAAATTCCACCTTGGGCACCTTGAAACCCATGGCTGCCAGGGCGTGAATGCCGCCGGCGTGGTCCTTGTAGGGGTTGATTTCCCTTCCTTTTTCATCTTCCAGGTAACCCACCTGGTAAATCACGGCTTCAATGCCGCGTTTTGCCGTTTCACTGGCATCCTTGGTCCGAAGGCCCCCGGTGGCGGCGTTCCTGGGATTGGCAAAGAGCACCAGTCCTTCCTCTTCGCGCTGCTTATTGATTTTCCGGAAGGTGTCCTTGCGGATCAGCGCTTCCCCCCGGAGTTCCGCCCTGGCAATGCCATCTTTTTTGAATGGGACTTTCAGGGGGATGGTTTTGATGGTGCGCGCATTAGCGGTGATCAGTTCACCCTGGAAACCATTACCCCGGGTGGCCGCGCGCACCAGCTGGTCATTTTCATAGACCAGGGAAATACTGCCTCCGTCGTATTTAGGCTCGACACAGTAAGTCACCTTGTCGGTCGCCGGTAATTGGGCCAGCTTTTTAACCTGCTTGTCAAAATCCAACAGGTCTTTTTCATCATAAGAATTGGCCAGGGACAACATGGGTTTAAGGTGATCTACCGTCTCGAATGCCTGGGTGAGGTCGGTGGACACCCTTTGGGTAGGGGAGTCCCTGCTAATCCATTCCGGATGTTTTTCCTCCAGAAATTCCAGTTTCTTATAGAGCTGGTCGTATTCATAGTCGCTGATCAACGGATCGTTCAGGATATAATACCTGTGCTCGTGAAACCGGATCACGGACTTAAGCTGGTCGTAATGCTCAGGTCCCTGTTTCAGCAATTGATCAGGGGACATTTCCATGAGTTCTGTGGTCCACCTGATGTTTTGGTCCAGTTGATCGGATTTTGACATATCGCAAAGATAGGCGGGAGCGGCGAGCTATCAGCCATCAGCGTTCAGCTATCAGCTTTCAGCGTTGTCGGTCACTTATGCTCCGTTGCCCCTTAACCCTTAACCGTTCCCCCTCGACCTTTCTCCTTTAATTCCTTCCCATCTGGCTGCGCCGGATGATTTCTTCATTAAAGGCGCGTTCGACCTTTGAAAGGAGGGCGATTTTTCGTGCGGGGAGGATGGGTTTGAGGTCCCGGGCCAGGTTTTTAAAGAGCAGGAGTTCCTTCTCCATCCGGTCGATGGTCACCTGGATGGCTTTTTCGGCGTCCGCGTCGCTCATGGCTTCGAGGTTGGTGTCGATGAAGGATTGTCGCCTGAGCTCGGCCACCTCCCGGCGATAAATATTATAGACGGGCCAGAATTTTTCGGATTCCGCGGCGGTGAGCGAAAGCTTATTGGTGATGAAGGCTATGCGGAGGGCTTCTATCTTTTCACCGCGCTGGCTGTATCCGTGAATGGAATAAATCAGCAGGGTGGAGTAGAGCAGGAAGTTGCGAATGGTTTTCATGTTCGGATCATTTTATTGTGTACAGTATAAGTGGTTTAGTTCATTTCCATATCTGAGGCTTGCTGGTAGAGATATTCTTCGATCACGGCATCCAGTTCTTCGTCGGAGAGGGGCATAAAATCATCTCCTTCAACCTGGCTGACCAGGAGAGCTAAATGACTTTCATCCAGGTCCTCGGCGCAGGTCAGGAGGTAAGACCTGGCTTCTCCGCGATCGACGCTTGCAAAATCGGCTTCGGGCAGGTTTGGGGTCGACCCCGGCCAAAGGCCAATGACCAGGATGGCGGTCAGGAGGGAAGCCATAGCCAGTACCATATATTTTTTAGGGAGCCATTCCTGCAGGATACGGTCCAGCCAGCCGGGTTTGGACCGGGCGGTCAGGGTTTCCTCCTGCAATTTCCGGAGCACCTGGTCCGGCAATTTTTCAAAATAGCGGAAAGGCAGGTCTTCCTTATTCTTTGTCAAAGGCAGTTTATTCAGGCCCGGGGCGAGACCCCGAAGCTCATCCTGTATTTCTTTGCGTTTTGCAGACTCTTCCATTTTTTTCTTTATTAGTGTGTACTGGTTTCCACCAGGAATTGTTCTATTTTTTTTGCCGCGTGGTGATAGGAAGCTTTCAGGGCTCCCTCCGACAGATTCAGCATCTGTCCCATCTCCTCGTAGCTGAGTTCATCGTAATACCTCATTTCAAATACCTGCCGTTGCCGTTCGGGCAGGGTCCTCAGCGCCGCATCCAGTTTTTCCAGGACCTGGTCTTCCGTGGCGCCGTTGGATGCCGAGCCGCCCGCCAGGACCATTCCCGATTCCGGCAGGGTCTGTACGGCTTTTCGTATCCTGCTCTTTTTGAAGCTGAGGGCCTCATTCGTGGCTATCCGGTACAGCCAGGTAAACAAAGAAGACCGGGCTTCGAACCGGCCGATGTTCTTAAACGCCTTGATAAAGGTGTTTTGCAGGACATCGTCGGTATCTTCGTGGCTTTCCACGATCCGGCGGATCACCCAGTACAACCTCTCCTGATAGGAGGCCATGAGTTGACGCAGACCCGTGTTTTGGTGCCTTTCATCCAGCATCAACTGCACGATTTCTGTATCCGTCATGATTTTATCTGTTTATTCCTATCGGACCTGTCCAATAGACGATTAATATAAGGAAAGGTTTAAAGCCCGTTTTAGGTAAAATAGAGCCGGCGGCTAACGGCACAGCCATTCACTCCGTACCTGCCGAATCCGCTTGCCGGGTTTCAAGGCAGGATGCACCACGGGATCGCATCCCCTGCTTTTATCATGCAAATTCCGGCTAAATTTGAACCATCGTATGAACCGGTGGATGTGGAATCTGATCAGGAAAGGCTTTGGCTGGACCATAGAAGGATTTGATATTAATTCCATCCCCAAAGTCCTGATTGTGGTGGGGCCTCATACCTCAGGTTGGGATGTCCTGGTCTGGCTCATGACCCGGGGCAGCCTGGGATGCCGGATCGGTTTTATGGGAAAACACACTTTATTCAAGCCCCCCTTCGGTTTTATTTTCCGCTGGCTGGGTGGGGTGCCTGTCGACCGCACCCAAAAGTCCAACCTGGTGGATATCATGGCCAGTTATTTTAAAAGCAATAACGAATTCCGGATCGCCATGTCGCCGGAAGGGACCCGCCAAAAGGTGGACAGATTAAAAACCGGTTTTTATTATATCGCTCGCAAGGCGGAAATCCCCATCATCATGACTACCCTGGATTATGAACATAAGCGGGTGGTATTCAGCGAGCCATTCTATCCCTCCGATGACGTGGAAAAGGAATTGCAGAGGGTATGGAATTATTTTAAGGGGATTAATGGGTATCATCCGGAGTTGAGTATTCAGTAGTCAGGAATCAGTAGTCAGGAGTCAATAGTCAATAGTCAATAGTCAATAGTCAATAGTCAATAGTCAGTAGTCAGTAGTCAGCAATCAATAGTCAATAGTAAACAGTCAATAGTCACTGGTCGGTAATCTGGGATCAGGGATCAGGGATCAGGGAACAGCAGGTGCTGAAGGTGTCCCGAAACGTCTGGATTTGAGTGCACACCTCATTTCTTACGAAATTAAATATGTGTTAGTATTAGACCTTTAAGGGGTTAATATTAAATTATTGTTAAGGGCAATATGTAACGGCTTATATAATAGTGGCTTGTAACATTCATTTTCCTCATAATGTGTTCATTATGAGATAGTTTTGAAAAATTTTTTTTCAAAAAAGTTTTGCAGATTGTTTGATTTCTCTATTTTTCATCCCTGAAACACTTTTACAATTATCTCCATAATCCCATTGCATGGAAAATAAGTACCAGCATGATCATAATCTGACCCAGTGGGTGAATGAGTTTGAAATATTGTCTCAGCAGGGTGAAAAGACCGCTTTTGATCTGAGAATTTACCAAAAGCTGATTGATTACTACAAACAGGAGGGGGATCTGAAAAAAGCGACGGAGGTGGCCGAGTCCGCCATCGAACAGTACGGATACCGGGTGGAATTTTACCTGATCAAATCCAGGCTCCTTTTGTCACAACGTGAACCGCTGGAAGCTATGGACAGCCTCCTCCAGGCCGAAAGGCTGAGTCCCCGGGACACCGAAGTGCTGATGACCAAGGCCCTGATCCTGGCCGAACTCCGCGATACCCGGGCCGCCCTCAGTCTGCTTCAGCGGATGAAGTCCTATGTCGGCCAAACCGATCTGATTGAGGTCCTGATCTGTGAGACTGAAATTTATTTCCGGGCGGAAGAAAATGAACGGGCCTTTATAACGCTGAAAGAGGCATTGTTGGCAAATCCCTACCACGAAAAAGGCCAGCAATTGTTATCGGACTATATTTCGGTATCCCGCCGTTACCTGCCGGTATCCCGGTTCTTACAGGAAATGCTTGAAGAAGCGCCCTATTCCCATTTTGCCTGGTACAACCTGGGGCATTGTTACTCCAATCTGGGAGAATATGATAAAGCCATCGACGCCCTTGAATACGCTTTCCTGATCCGGCCTGAATTTGAGCAGGCCTATACGGATTGCGCGGAGATCTGCATGATGAAACAGCAATGGGATAAGGCCCTGTCCATTTACCAGGAAGTGCTGACCTCCTTTGGAGAGGAATACGACCTGCTGGTGTCCCTTGCCGAATGTTGCCTTCACCTGAAAAATTTCGTGCAGGCAAAAAAATACCTGTCCCAAAGCCTTCATGCGGACCCATATGGTGAAGAGGCCCATTTTCTCACCGGACAGTGTTATGCACAGGAAGGCAAGTGGCATAAAGCCATTCAATTTTACCGCCGCGCCATTGCCATCGATGAGACCAGCGATACCTACCTGTTTGCACTGGCCAAGGCCTATGCCAAGGTGGGGGAAATGGATAAAGCCAATAAACATTTCCGTAAAGCCACCACCTGTGCCCCGGAACAGAATGCCTATTGGTTTGAATATGCCGCTTTCCTTCTGAACCAGGGAAAGCTCCAGCAGGCCCTTGAAGTCCTGGACCAGGGTGAAATATCCTCCGTCGGAAGTGACCTCTTGTATTGCCGGGCTGCAGTCCATTATCTGATCGGGGATAAAACCAAAGCCATCGACATCCTCGCGGAAGTGCTGGAGGATGATTTTGAATCTCATCCCTGCATTTTCGGCCTGGTGCCCGGCATGGGTGAAGACCGGGACATCATGTCGATCATCAATTATTACCGCGGCGAAATTTTCGAGTAATATATTTTAAAACTTTAAATGAGAAAGGCCGGATGCAGCAATGCACCGGCTTTTTTTATTAATTAAAAATTAAGAGAATTAAGGAATTAAGGAATTAAGGGAATTAATGGGTCACTAAAGTGCCCAGGCTTTCTTCTCCCTGTAAAATGCGCAGCAAATGGCCCGGGGTGGTAATGTCGAAGACGATGATGGGAAGTTTGTTTTCATGACAGATGGTAAAGGCCGTCATATCCATTACGGCCAGGGATTTTTGCATGACTTCCGCGAAGGTGATCCGGGAATACCGGACGGCGTCCGGGTCCTTTTCCGGGTCCGAGGTATAAATTCCATCCACTTTAGTGCCTTTTAAGAGGACTTCCGCGTTGATCTCGTTGCCTCTCAGGGCGGCTGCTGAATCCGTCGTGAAATAAGGATTGCCCGTCCCCCCGGAAAATATAACCACCCTTCTTTTTTCCAGGTGGCGGATGGCGCGACGGCGTATATAGGGCTCTGCGATTTCCGCCATGGAAATGGCTGAAACCAGGCGGGTGTACAGCCCGATGTCTTCCATGGTGCTTTGCAAGGCCATGCCGTTGATCACGGTGGCCAGCATCCCCATATAGTCCCCCTGGACCCGCTCCACTCCTGATTTTTCCGCGCTTAGTCCCCGGTAAATATTTCCGCCGCCAATGACCACGGCCACTTCCACCCCCGCGTCCACGGCTGTTTTAATTTCTCTTGCATAGTGCTGCAACCGGTCCGACTGAATACCAAAAGGCTGGTCACCCATCAGCGCTTCCCCACTCAATTTCAACAAAACCCTTTTGTATTTCACCGGCATGATGGCTTGGTTTAGATTCCGGCGCAAAAGTACTAAATGCTTGACATAAACTTGCCAAATGGATAACTTGCAAGCATTTATCTTATGTCCTCATGCGCCCCGGTTTTGTCATTGGTCTGCTTTTGTGCTGCCCATCCCTGTGGGCCCAGCAACAAAACCTGGTGCCCAATCCCGGTTTTGAAATAATCATTGGTCAGCCGGAAAGATGGTTTTATACCGGCAGCGACTTCAATAAAGTATTCAACGACTGGCAAAGCCCGACGGCCGCTTCGCCGGATGTCTACCATGAGGCCATCCCGGTGCCCGCTTACTGGAAGGAGAAAGGTTTTTTCAGGCTTAGGCCGGTATCCGGTAAATCCATGGTCGGTCTGACCCTTTATGGATGCAATCAAGGCAAACTGCATTGCAGGGAATATATCTCCGTTCCCCTCCGGGACTCGCTGGTTGTTGGGCAGGAATACCGGCTGAGCCTTTGGCTTGCCCCCATGAAAGCCGGGATCCCGGTTGACTACATCCACGCGGCCTTTGACCGCGAGATCTCCCACGCCATGGATGACCGGCTGCTTGAGCTCAAACCGATTTATGAACTGAAGGTGGACCATACCAAGACCTGGCAATTCCTGGAAATACGTTTTTATGCGGAGACGGAAGCCCGCTTTCTGACCCTGGGGAATTTTAAAGACGACGCCAATACCCAGACCGGGGAGGGAACAGTCGAAAACGGCCAGCCTTTCGGTTATTATTACCTTGACGAAATTTCCCTCACCAAGATCCCCCCGATCCTTGACCGGGAACCGATCGAATCCTATAATATCAACGACTGGAACGCCGGGAGCAGCGTGACGATCGAAAATATCTATTTTGATTTTGACCAAAGCAAACTCTTGCCCGCCTCTTTCCAGGAACTCAATAAACTTCTTCTCCTGCTTCGTCAGAATCCTGCTTTAAGGATCCGGGTTTGCGGTCATACCGACCAGGTCGGATCGGCGGCATACAATCAATCCCTTTCCCTTCGCCGGGCTCAGGCCGTTGCAGATTTTCTGATCCGGCACTATATCGAACCCGACCGCCTTCAGGTGAAAGGATTCAGCTTTGACCAGCCCATCGCTTCCAATGAAGATGAAGCGGGAAGACAAAGAAACAGGAGGGTGGTATTCGAAATCCTCAGGTAAAAGGGAAGGGAGCCCCAATCGCCCTGGGATCTTGCCGTCCTTTCGAAGTTTCTGCCCCGAAAAAACAATTGCGCTTTTGCGGTATCTTTCCGTTTCAATGGACGTGCTGAAGGGATTTTACAGGGAATTGCTGAGGCCCCGGCAGATCGAGGAAAAAATGCTGAACCTGCTGCGCCAGGGCAGGATTTCAAAATGGTTTTCCGGCATAGGCCAGGAAGCGATCTCGGTGGGCGCCGCGCTGGCCCTGCAGCCTGAAGAATTTATTTTTACCATGCACCGCAACCTCGGTGTTTTCACTGCGCGCAAGGTGCCCCTGGGCCGGCTGTTCAGCCAATGGCAGGGGAAGGCGGGTGGATTTACCAAAGGTCGTGACCGGTCCTTTCATTTCGGCAGCATGGAGCACCGCATCATCGGCATGATCTCCCACCTCGGCCCCCAGATGGCCCTGGCCGACGGGGTGGCGCTGGCCTGTAAAATCAATCGTGAAGCGGCCTGCACCCTGGTGTTTACCGGGGAAGGCGCCACCAGTGAAGGGGATTTCCACGAAGCCCTCAATGTAGCCGCGGTCTGGCAACTTCCGGTCATCTTTTTAATCGAAAACAATGGCTATGGCCTATCCACTCCCATCCACGAACAATACCGTTGTGAAAAACTGGTGGACCGGGCCATCGGATACGGCATGAGGGGTTATCGCATCGATGGCAACGACCTTCTGGAAGTCCATTCGACCATCCGGAAGCTGGCCGAAGAGATCCGACAACACCCCGAACCCATCCTTCTCGAATGTATGACTTTCCGGATGCGCGGCCATGAAGAAGCCTCCGGAACCAAATATGTACCCAAAGCCCTGCTTGAAGAATGGGAAGCCAGGGACCCCTTGCTGCGCATGGAACATAAACTGCTTAGTGAAGGTGTTTTTTCACAGGCAGAACTTGATGAAATCAAACTGCAGGGAAAACAGGCGATCGAGGCAGAACTGGCCCCCGTATTGGAAGAAGCTGAAATCGAAGCGGAAGAGGAAACCGAAATCCGGGATGTCTACCGACCGGTGATCTCCAGGCCCCTGGAAACGCAAGCCGGAGAAAAGCGGGCCCCCACCAGGTATATCGATGCCATTTCTCAAGGCCTGGACCAGGCCATGCAGTTACACCCCAACCTGGTCCTTATGGGGCAGGATATTGCTGAATACGGCGGGGTCTTTAAAATCACGGAAGGCCTCCTGGAAAAATACGGCAAAGACCGGGTGAGGAATACCCCTTTGTGCGAGAGCGCGATCCTTGGCACAGCACTCGGCCTTTCGCTGAAAGGGTTTAAGAGCATGGTCGAGATGCAATTCGCCGATTTTGTCACCTGCGGTTTTAACCAGATCGTCAACAACCTGGCCAAACAACATTACCGTTGGGGCCAGCATGCGGATGTGGTCATCCGGATGCCGGCCGGAGGAGGTACCGGCGCCGGCCCCTTTCACTCCCAGAGCAACGAAGCCTGGTTTTTCCATACGCCCGGCCTCAAAGTGGTCTATCCATCCAATCCATACGATGCTAAAGGACTGCTGCTGGCCGCTTTTGAAGACCCAAACCCGGTGCTTTATTTTGAACATAAAGCCTTATACAGGCGGGCCACACAGGAAATACCCCAGGGCCCTTATACGCTGCCCATTGGCAAAGCCAGCCTGGTGCGGCGCGGCGAGGCCGCCTGCATCATCACCTACGGCATGGGGGTCCCGGAAGCCCTGCAAGCCTGTGAAGACCACCAATGGGATATCGCGGTGCTTGATCTGCGCAGCCTGCTCCCCCTGGATTACGAAGCGGTCGAAGAGGTGGTCAGGGCTTGCCATAAAGTCATGATCCTGCATGAAGACAGCCTTACCGGAGGGATCGGTGCTGAAATCAGCGCCTATATTTCCCAATACCTCTTTCAATACCTGGATGCCCCGGTCATCAGGGTGGCCGGTATGGATACCCCCATCCCTTTTGCTTCGAATCTTGAAAAACAATACCTTCCCTGGCATCGAATCGAATCCGAGATGAAAAATTTACTGGCTTATTAATGGCAGTGCGGCTATTTAACATACCCATCACCCCCTGGCGCTGGCTGGCCATACTTGTATCCGTCGTCTTTCATCCCCTGTGGTGGCCAAGCCTGGGATTGTACCTCCTGCTGGTGCTTAATCCTTTTTTATTTGGGGTCAACGAAGCCTCTGCCCGGACCAGCCTTCTGCTCCAGGTTTTTGCCCTGACCTTCGTTTTACCCGTTTTCAGCATTTTTCTGATGAGAAAACTGGCCCTGATCAACAGCTATCAGTTGACTGAACGCCTCGACCGGATCGGGCCTTATATGGTGACCATGATCTTTTACCTGTGGTTGTACCTGAGTATCCGTCATGACGCCGCCGTTCCCCTGGTTTACAATATTTTTATTTTCGGAGCGCTGATTACCCTCGGGCTGGTGTTCGTCAGCAACCTTTTCTTCAAGATCAGCGCCCATACCTCGGTCATGGGAGGGGTGGTGGCCATGACCTGGCTTACCTTTAATTTTTTCAGTCATGAAACGTTTACCGTGGATCTCCCGGGAGAAGGCCTTGCCTCTTTGAGCTGGTACTCCGCCCTGGTTTGGGTTTTGCTGCTTGCCGGCCTGGTGGGTACCTGCAGGATGTTTCTCCGCGCCCATACCCTGCGTGAAATCTACCTGGGTTATTTGGCCGGATTTGTATCCCAATGGATTGCGTTTAAAATTCTATTCTGATGCGTATCCTGATCTTCCTGCTTTGTATAATGAGCCTGCCTGTCCGGGCGCAATCCCTTCTCAGGGAGGAGATAGGAAAATTGATGCAGCGGGAATGGGACCAGTTCGACTTCAGCGGGGTCCTGCTGGTCGCCAGGGAAGGTAAGCCGGTGTATTACAAGGCAAAAGGCTACCGTCGCTTTAATGGGGAACATAAACTCCGGAAAACCGATCTGTTTGAATGGGCTTCCATATCCAAATCCTTCACTTCGATGGTGATCCTGCAACTGAAAGAAGTCGGCAAACTGAACTACGAAGACAGCCTCGGAAAATTTATTCCCGGGCTTCCTTATCACGGCATCACCATCCGGCATTTGCTCACGCATACCAGCGGGATCCCGGATTACCAGGAGATCATGGACCAATACTGGGACAAATCCAGGATTGCAGGAAATGAGGAGGTGATCCGTTATCTCAAACAATACCCCAGGCCCATGCTATTCCCGCCCGGTTCAAAATATGCTTACAGCAATACGGGTTACCTGCTGTTGGCCAGCATCGCCGAAGCCGTCTCCGGCCGCAGTTTCACAGAGTGGGTCAATGAACGGATCTTTGATCCTTTGAAAATGCACGGGGCGGGCTTCCGCAATCCGGGCAGCCGAAGCCGGATCAAAAACTTTGCCTGGGGTCATATCTATGAAGAAGATAAAAAACGCTATACCCACGCGGATTCCTTTCCTGCCTTCAACTATACCATTTGGCTGGGCGAACGCATGGGGCCGGGAAGGATCAGCGGATCCGCCCTGGACCTGTTGAAATGGGACCGGGCTCTGTACACCGGAAAACCGGTGAGTCAGAAAATCCTGGAAGAAGCATTTCAACCCTATAGGTTATCGGATGGAGGCATCTCCAATTATGGTTTTGGCTGGGCGCTCAGGACCCATCCTACCCTCGGAAGGGTGGTTCACCACAGCGGGGATAATCCCGGATACCGGACCCATATAGTAAGGTATATTGATAAAAAATATACGGTGATCCTGTTAAATAATACATCGAGCGGCAGGATGGAGGATATCCTTAAGGAATTGGAGGAAATGCTTGTGAGGAATTAATAATTAAAGAATTAATTTAATTAAATAAGGCCATTCGATTGCAATCACTATTTGCATACCAACTCATAACCGTGCAGCCTCATCAGGTTCTCGGAGTCGGGCTTATCTAAAGGAAAATATATGGCATTGTTATATAGAATGCCTTTGAATGGATCTAATTTCGAAAGGATTAATAGTTCTTCTGCTGATTTATGCGAATCCGCCAAATGAATGGCCCGGAGGAACATTTCATTAATGACTTTTCGGCCGGTTTTGGGACTTTCCTTCCCGGGTTTATTAAATATTGCCTGCAGGGTGCCGCCTGGTGTGATCTTTAATTCATGATAAGTATAATAATTCATGATATTAAATACGGGATAATCCATGGATCCGTCTCTTTTCGACGGCGGATTCTCCCCGATATCGCTTAAATAAACCGGTTGAAATATTTTGGAATTTAAATCATAACGGTATATATCCGGAGAATAACGAAATCCGAAATACAAAAAGGAGTCAAAGAGAGAATAATTTACCTGGTCAAGGATGCCATACCAGGTGTCCGGGCCTTTTATTTCTTCCGGGATATCTATCATTTCAGCTGAGCCGGAAGGAATGTCGTATTTGCAGCAGAGTGGTTTTAAGCCGGCTTCGGTTTTTTCATCCAGCTTTATGCAGGGAAGGTAAACAGATCCTTTAAAATAAAAAGGATTGACCCCACGAAGCCCCCAGTGTATATAATACCTTTCAGGGTTGAAGCCGGAAACAGGGTTTGTTTCCCCGGGAAGAGGTATGGCAGAGCAGTGATCAAACGAAGTATCGCAGATAAAAACTTTATTTTCAGAAAATATAAAAATGCTGTCTGTTGAATAAAAATGAAGCTTTCGTATAATACCTAATCCAAAGGGCCCGTCGGACTCAAGCTTATGAGAAGCGATAAAAGATTTATCACTAATGTTAAACAGATCTAAGGAATGATTCATGCCATTATAAGCGACAACCAAATTTAAGAACGTGGACGATGTTTTATATGAATTCAGGGCGTCCTTGACATCTATATTGATCGTAGAACCCGTATCCATATGACAGTTTTCTTCATTTCTATACCCTTGGTCACCCCATTTGCATGAAAAAAACGTGCACATCCATACACTGGTAGTAATCATTATGAAAGTTCTATAAAACAATACCATTGCAGTATGTTTTGTTTTATTGACCCTTTGTTCTCAAAACTTGAAAGTTCCTGGCGCCAGATTGTAGTGTATCTAAGAACATGTAATAAATTTAGTCATTTGACTGTTGCCTTTAAATTATTAACTGGAAATAACTGGAAATAACTGGAAATAACTGGATTAACATAAATTACTCTCCAATTCTTCAATAGGCATAAAAAGAATCAGTCAATGTGGGAATTTATTTTGGAAAACTTTCTGAATGGTTCCAGATCAATACCGGAAGCGCGATAAAAACGGCAAACATAGAAAAGCTCAATCCACCCAGGACCCCAACAGCCAATGAAAACCAGAATACCTCATTCTGACCTTCCCAGATAAAAGGCAACAAACTGCTGGCAGCCGCAATGGTCGTAAGCAGAATGGTGCGCGACCGGTTGGCTATTACGAGAATCAACAATGAGTTGCCAGGCAGTCCCGGATTTTGTTTTACAGCCTGTTGATAGTCGTGTACAATAAATATGGCTGCATTCACCACGAGCCCGGTCAGCATCACAAAAGCCGCATAACCTCCCTGGTCAAAATAAAAATCACCCCAGGCAAAGGTCAGGAACAAACCGGTGAAGGAAACGGGGATCATCAGGATGATATAAAACGGCAAGACCAGGTGCTCGAACAATAAAGCACAAATAAAAAAATTGGCCAGGATTATGAGCAGGAGAATTCCATAAGGTTTAGCCTGGCTGCCGTACCCCCATCGTCCCCGTTTCCTGCTGGCCTCGTAACCCGGAGGAAGAAGTGATTTCATTTCGACCAATACCTGGTCAAGATATTTTGATCCGAAATACTCGCTGCCCAGGTATTCAAAAGCGACCAGCCGGATATACTGCCTGTCTTCTTTGTGCACCGCACTGGCAGTGGGCACCAGTGCCAGCCCGGACAATTTTCCAAGCTTAAAAGCCCTGGCTGTGTCCCCCTGCAGGGCCTTGTTTTTCAGATCCCAGAGATCATACTCCTGCGTGCCGGCTTCACGCATGACCAGGGGATAGGACTTGTCTCCAAGCTCAATCACCTGGCCGGTAGATATGGGCTGACTGAGGTTTCGCAAGGAGCTAAACAAGCTTTGTTTATCCATTCGCCCGGCCGCCATAGCCTGCTCATCCAGGGTCAGGAGGTATTCCAGGCTGGCTTTCTCATTCCAGTTTAACCGTTCATTGGTGTTCACTTTTTGAATTCTCGGGTGGGCAAGCAAGCGCTCCTTCAGGAGCTGGGCCTGATGCTCCAATTCCCTGTTGTTATAACCTTTCATCAATACCCGGAATAACGGGATCTGATCCTGCCGCATGGTGCTGAAACCCTGGCCTACCCCAAAAATTCCCCACTCCACCGCACTCCAGTCCGTGGCTTTGGAGGTCAACTGGCTCTTCAGCCGCCAGGGCAGGATGCCGTGTTCAAATTCCGGTAAGAAACTGATTTCTATAAAGCCATATTGTCCGGAAATTATGGAGGTCACATAACGATCAATGCCCTCCACCTCTTTCAGGTATATTTCAAACTGACTCAGGATGACATTCAACTGGTCAAGGGTGTTTCCTGGGCCAAGCTGGGCGCTGATATATAACCGGGTCCTTTGGGGATCCCGGTACCCTGACCTTTCGTATACTTCGCGGACAAACAACCGGAGGGCCCCTCCGGTGATCCGGTCGATAGTAGGCCGGAGGTGTTCCTGGTACCATGTGTTCCCTATCGTTTTATTATACCATTCCTTACCCGGCCAGGAAGAAGGCAGCATAAACAAAGGAAGCCCAAACATCAATACCACCGATACGAGGAAGGTTTTCCTGAACCTGGCCAACAAGCGAATACTGTTGAAATAAAATAAGGTCACCCCGGACAAACCGGTGCCCTCCATGCCGGACCTCCGGTCTGCCTGCCGGCTTTCCGGATAGAACAATTGGTAGAGTCCCGGGGTAAACCAAAGGGATACTGCGAGTGAAACGACCAGCGCGATGCTTACCATGGCCGAGAAATCAACGAGGTTGCGTTTCATTTCTTCGGGAAGCAGGAATACAAACAACAGGGCTGCGACCGTGGTGAGGGTGGCTCCCAACACGGCGAGGAATACGTGCCGGCTCCGGTATTGATGAAAATAGTCCAGGGTAAGGATGCTGTTGTCAATCATGATCCCAAAGGATATGGCCAGGCCGGCAATCGAATACAAATGGACAGGGATGGACAAGATCCGGCACGCCAGCGCGGTCAGGGCCAGGTTGATGACCAGGGTAAGGATCAATATGACCAGGTGCCTCCAGCTTCTGTAACCCAGGATTAAAAAAACGATCAGTACCGCCAGGGCGGCCAGGCTCCTTTTGTAGTTTTTATTCAATTCTTCGGAAAGAAATACGGTCTCGTCCTTCACCAGGTCAGCCCGGTACCCGGAAGGCAGAAGATCAGCCATGGAGGCCATTTTTTCACGGATTTCTCGGGCCAGCAGGATCCGGTTGCTTCCTTCCTGTGCAAAAAACATCAGGTTGACGCTGTTTTGCCCATTCACCCGGTAATGTCCCTGCACAGGTTGTTCTTCGATGAATACCTCTGCAATATCCCTGAGCTTGATGGATTGATCACCTGCGGGCAGGATCAGGTTCTCAAGCCCGGACAGGCCTGTTTCCGCCCGGCCCACCTTGAGAAAATATGCGCTCCCATCCTGATCGGTATAAACGCCCGGATAACTTACCCGGTATTGTTTGCCTACTGCGTTCAAAATCTCTCCCGGACTGATTCCATAGGCCCCGCATTGTTTCAAATCATACCGGATGACCAGCTGAAGGTCTTCCGTGCCGGTAATCTTTACCTCTTTCAGGCCGGGGACGCCTGCAAATTCCTTCCTGAATAATTTATCTGCCTCGTTCCGGATCGAAAAAGGCTGGGCCGGCGCCCGAATGGAGTAGATCAAAAACGGCGCTTCAAATCTGTTGACAGCATCGGTATTCCCGCCATGGGCCAAAATTTCAGGATAAGAGGCGCCGGCCGGCAAGCCTGGAAATACCCTCCTGAGCATGGCGGCCAATTCAAACCGGGCCAAATCCAAATCCCGGCCTTTATTATAAATCAGCTCGATGTCCGCCCGGTCATAATAGGATACCGAATTCAGCGATTTTAATCCGGGAAGGCCTGAAAAGGCGTTTTCAAGTGCCTGGGTGACCATGGATTCTACCAGTTCAGGGGGATGACCCGGCAAAGCCACCTGTACTTTCAGCCGGTCGGAAGCCTCCTTCGGAAATAAATCAATGCTGAGATATGGAATGCTGAAGCCTCCCAGTATTCCAAGGATGATAAATATAAATACGGTCCTGAAAGGGCTGACCATAGGTGTCCGTCATTTCCAAAATTTAATCAGGGTTTACCGTTTTATTTAACCAGTCGGCAGGCCCGGTGGAATCCCTGATTTTTATTATTTTAACCTTATGAATATACGGCACCGTAACCTCTTTATCCTGCTTTATTTTTTAAACTTTTTGGGAGCCTGCAAGACCCCTGCAGATCCGTCCGAGCCTCCTCTGGTAAACTCAACGAGGGATACCACCGCCACTCCGGTCAGGACGGCGCTATGCACGGAAGGATGGTTTGAATACCGGGTCGAAGCCAATGGGATCTTTAAAGCGGAAAAAGCCTTAAAGTTGACAGCTGAAACCAATGGCCGCGTACTCAATACCAGAGCGACCAATGGCGAAGTTATTCAGGCCGGTGAAGTCATCCTTCAACTGGATACCATTGACCTTGCATCCAGGAGGGCCGCCCTCGAAATCAAACGGTATCTGGCGGAAAAGGAATTTGAGAGCCAGCTCCTGGGCTATGAAAAACTCTTCCTCGGGATGGATGAAGCGGAGAAACTGACTGTCCGGAAAAAACTGCATATTTCCAGCGGCCTGGCTTTGGCAGAACTGGAACTGAAGGACCTGGAACAGACCATCCGCAAAGCCGTGATCCTTGCCCCTTTCAGTGGGAAAGTGGCTGATACTAAACACCTGGCCGGTCAATATGTGCAAGCCGGAAACGAATTGTTCACCTTGCTCAGCCACAGCCTCCTGATCGAATGCCAGGTGCTTGAAGCGGATCTTCCTCAAATCCGGATTGGCCAAAGCGCGGATATCTTGCCGGTTGCAGATCCTGGTTCAACCGTAAAAGGAATGGTTCATAGAATCAATCCCCAGGTGGACCAAAACGGGATGTCCCTGGTGGCCGTAAAAGTCCAGGGAAGCTGGAACAATAAACTATACCCGGGCATGCATGGACTGGCGGTCATTAAAATACCCGTTCGAAAATCCCTCCAGGTGCCCAAAGAGGCCCTGGTGGTACGTGGAAACCGCCAGGTGGTATTTACTGTGGAAAATAACCAGGCAAAATGGAATTATGTAGAGGCAGGGCGCAATAATGGAATCGTTGTAGAAATACTCAGCGGCCTCAAGCCTGGAGACCGGGTGATCACAACCAATAACCTCCAACTGGCCCATGAAGCAATGGTAATGTATGAGTAAGGAAAATACGCTTTAAGGTACTTGGTAATAATTTACTTGCCAATTATTCCGGTAAAAAGGTAATTTTTGCAAATTGTAAAATATCCTCATTTTCCTTACTTTGAATGACTTTAAATGGAAAAACCAAGCCTTCCGAAGTCATAAAACCGTCTAAAAAGTTAATATCAAGATGTTCATCCTTGTTTATCTTTAATTCATTGATAAATTTAAGCGTAGTAAGATCATGTAAAATTAAAGAGTGGGCCCATTTTGTCCTATCCTCATAATAATTTTCTTCACTCATACCCAATTTGGCTTGTCGTATGATCAAATTGTTAAATGTGTCCACATGCAATTGAGCATAAGATGGATTTTTATGGCCGAATTCCAATATTTCCCGAAAGCTCTGGGCAGGTAAATTACTAAATTCAGAACTTGTAAATTTTTTATAATATGGAGGAACGTTTTTGAACTCATTGGATTTCATAATAAAGTTTGTTTTTTTGTTTAAACCGATTAACGAATAAACTGAAATTTCAGGATTAAAACAATCGGAAATAAATAATTCTACATCCCGGTTATTGGCAATAAAATTTGTTTGACAACAATTTTCTAAATAATATAATTTATCTAATGTATACAGGTTCGACCTTTTAATCTTAAAATTTACGTGGTTTTTATTGAAATCAATGGATAATAAATGAAATAGGTCCAATACATTAAGGTCTTCAACTGTTTCTGGAAATACACCCCAGGGAGCTACTGGATATAAAAATAAATTATTTGCGTAAACCCCTTGAATCATAAAATCAATAAATAAACCATAACTATTGTTTCCAACAACTGGAATATCAAAAGATTTAAGTTTTATGCCTTCTGAATTGATTCTGCTTATTTTACCGGATGGAGCATCGATAATTATTATCGTGTTATCATTAATAATGTGATGATAAACGTTATAACCACCATAAATTGTGGTATTTGGACCTTCAGAATAAAGTTGAATCGTCTTAACTAATTTCCTTTCTTTAAAATCAAATATATAAAGCTTCTTATCTACAATGTTTCCAATAGAAGTAACTTCTGTGTCCATAAAATAATTATTATTAACTATTTTGTATGTTCTCGGATTCACGAATTTTGAGTTTGCTGCTAATAGGAATATCGTATCAATACGGAAATTATTTATTGTTTTAACTTCTATAACCTCATTATTTAAAGGTTTTTTACAGCCAAACAGCGTTAATATAGCCACCATGAATAATGAAAAAAATAAAAAATTAATTAAAGTGACTTTTTTTATTTTTTGAACTGGATCATTGCAATTCAGGAAACTAAAAAAATTCAAAACAAATAATATTAAGTACTTCATAAACCCATTATTTCATTCTATAAAACGCAAGCACCGGCTTATCTTCAATCTTTATTTTATTGCACAATGCGATCAGGTCGGGCGACTTCCTTTTATTTCCGGATTTGTCCTGGCACAGGTGGTATACATATTCCGCATCATAAACAAATACCATTTCTCCAAAATCAGTATATCCCAAAGGAGGCAGATCGGGCAAAGGTCCGCCATCCAGGGTATTTCGTTTAAACTCAAACTGATCTGTCCGATAGCCGCTGTCCCGGATAGCAACCCTGACAAATCGCATATGGTTATTTAAATAATACGTGAAGAAAAGGGTGCTGTTAAAATCCATAAAGCTAAACATGGTGGTGAATCTTCTCCCTTCATCCATCAAGTCATTCAACATCGTCAGCTTGGTATTTATATTGGGAGGGATATCTGATTCCAGGATCAGCCTGGTGCCAAAATCAAAACGATAGAGGGTATCCGAGCCGGACTCTTTAATTTGGTATACGTTGGGATCGTGGGCCGTGTAAAACAAAAGATCTGAATTGGATTTGCGGAAGAATCTTTCCCAGGCCATCCCGCTTTGGACTTTTCCATTGTGACGGAGCGGCATGGACTTTCCATTTTGAGTGTTAAAATACAATAGCCTGGTCCCCGAGGCTGTCGGCGCCTCATCGGAATCGAGGATTAAAACATGTTCATTCAATACAGCGAACTTACGATACTCATCCGGGACGGATAATCCGGTAAGTCGGACTCCCTGTTCGTCATATACAAAAATCCTCGATTGTAACGGATCCATGACATAGAGCCGGTTCTTGTAAATATCAATACAACTTATGAACCTTATATCATAGGGTCCTGAAAATCCTCCCTTTATTGAACGAAAATAATGACCGTCATCCCGCCCAAAGATCATCACTTCAGACTGACCCTCTCCCGCCTGGCTGATCAATAGGTAGATCCAGTCTGCCGATATTCTCAGTTGGTCAATGCTGTGAAATGGGTTCGGCGATTTCGACAGCGGCAAATATTCCACGGATAAAAACAAGTCTGCGATATCCGTCCCCAGGCTGGAATCCACTCTTATACTGAATTTTTGTGGAATTTGTTCGTAACGACAAGCTTCTGAAAACAGAACGATAAAAGTGATCGACAATAGCTTAAACAGAGGGTATCCCTTTCTTTCCGGCAACCGAGCAAGATGAGCCTTAATCATCTCCGTACAAGTTACAAATCCATTTTGACCCGGAGCAACAAAATATAGTTATGGCTGAGTCGCTATCTTCGTCTGAATTATCCCTGTGTTCCAGGGTGACGGCAGTCTCCATTCAATACACCGGGCCCAAAATAAATGCAATGTTTAAATCGCCCAAATTTTGGGTCCTTTGGTGGTAAGTGGTCATAAAAGCTCCCGGGATCACAGAATATAAAAATTCGTCATCATGCAATGCTCCCTGAATAGACCAATCAAGGACCGCCAGATATTCAAAATCCGGATCCACTATTGGCAAAATTCCATTTAATGTGACCTCTCCGGAGAAAATAGATCCAATGATCCAATTCAATGAAATACCGCTTTTACCAGATAGATATGATCATCCTCATTTTGTTGGATATCAATAAAAGGGAAACAAAGTCCTTCTGAGGTTATAAATCCGTTAAAAAAAGCTACTTTTTCTATCATACCCCCTTTTACCAGAGCCTCTCCCTTTATTTTATTGGTATCATAGTCTATAAAAATAAATGAACTGGTATATTGTGTCCGGTCTCTATAGTATGGTTCATCAGACATGCCCAGTTTTGCTTGCCGTATTATGGAATGATTTATAGTATCTATGTACATCTGGTAATATGAAGGATGCACAAATCCCCACCTTTCCATTGATCTATAAGTTTCTGCTGGGGGAAATAAATATTCCTGTTCAGAGAGATGTTCATCATATGAAGGAGCTGAATAAAAATAACCGGAATGTGCCGGAATGGAATACAAATATTTGTATGACCGGGCATCATAACATTTTATATCGGGCTGATAGCAATCAGAGACAAAAATTTTATTGTTTACAGAAGTTACAAAATTCGCATAACAGCATTGAGCGGTATTGTATATTAAATCTAAAGTGTAATAATTGTTTCTATTGATCTTAGGCAACTGAAATCCCGTATTTGTATTATAATGTATCAAATGTTTTAGCTTGTCATATAATTTATCTTTATTGGAAAGCGGGGCATAATGTGCCGGAATGGCTGGATAGTAAAAATCATCTCCATGTAATACTCCCTGAATGGAATATTCCATGGCGGCAGCATACTCAAAATTTGGATCCGGTGGAATTCTTTGAGATGTGATCTTGTGTCCATTCAGGTCAATCACACTAAATGTATAGGATAAAGGGTCTAAAACAAGAATCTTATTTCCGGGAATTATTTGATGAGTAAATCCAAACTGTCCGGTGAGGGTGCGGTCAGGTCCGTCCTTGTGCAATTGAATGGTTTTATAGATCTTTCTTTTTTTAAAATCATAAATCTGGATGGTATTATTAATAAAATTGGAAATGGACATTACTTCAATGTCATTTAAAATGCTATTATTTACCACTTTAAAAAGACTAGCGCTGGAATAATGGATGGCGGGTGACAGAAATTTTAATGTATCAAAAGAAACTTCATATTTTTTAATTGGATCATTATTTATTTTCTCTTTTTTATCCAGTTTGCAGGTCAGAAGGGAGAAAAAAAATACCGAAATAATAAATTTATTCATTATTTTAGAATTAAATTAGACAGGCAAATTTTATAAAATGCCTGTCTATTATATTTGTTTACCACTGCTCACACTGTTCTGTGGATGAACAATTAGCATCACATCCACCAGTATGAACGCACCATGCACAAGTATCATTGCCAAAGGGATCGCAATTGCATATACCTTGCGGAGTCCCTTCAAGTGCGCAGTAAGTGCAAATACTGGCATTTGCCGTAAATTGTTGGCCGAATAATACCATTAGTAGAATGACCAAAACGCTTAATGTTTTTTTTATTTTCATAATAAAGAAATTAATAATAACCTCTACTCTAGACCGTTTTCGGGTACCCGTACCTTTTAATTGGGTATAACTAAAAGTGCATCTCAAAATTAAATTATGAAAAACACATGTCAAAATATATAACTGGAAATAACTGGAAATAACTGGAAATAACTGGAATGACAGCTTGGAATCGGATCCAAAATAAATTCCTGAACAATATGGAAGCGAACTCATTTCTCTTGTTTGCAATCGCATGGCAGGTTCCGCTTTGAGGGCATATAATGTGGACTAAGGCTTCCATCACAAAATACGGAAACCGTATGGTTCAGGGGTTTTAACCAATGGACATACACCTGTTTCATCCCCTGGGAAATCTTACATTCGGGTCCCGGGCTTTTTTTTAAGCCAAAGTCGTATTCAACGAAAAATGGTAAAAACAGGACCAGGAGGCCCGAAAGGAGAATTAAACCAATCCTCTTAATCCATTTCATATTTTACCAATGGTTTATCTTCCTTTCCGCCTTCCTGGATACAATAGATGCAATTCCCTGTAAAATCGATGGCACAGGTATTGACCAGCCGGTCAAGCCTGAAGCGGCGAAGCGTATCCCCTTTAAGATCATATAAATGCAATTCAGACCGGATATGGGAAATTATTTTATTCAGGAACTGACCGTTTAAGTCAAATCCTCCATAAAGGGCATATACCCAATCCCCGGATGTTTTTCCATCGTAATAATATATTTTATTCCGATGAATTTGGTTGTCATCGAGATTCTGATTGGCGCCAAACTGGTAGTCCTTCAAATTATATCCGTTCGTGCTATTGACGCTCAATGTGTTTGACACGATGCTCCAGGTCAACAATAGCCTATGCTTAGTATTAAAGGCAAGATCTTTCGGATACCATTGCATCCTTTCTTCCGGAGTCAGCGTCCGCCGGAAGGGCAATTCCAGGCTTGCCGGGATGGATTTATCTGATTTTAAGTCCAGGATGCGGATCGGGTCCCCGGCAGGATCTGCCAGGGCAAGGATGGAATCCCCTAGCCAGATGCCGGATTGGGCCGCACCCTCTTCCCTGCTTAAAGTATAAAGCGGCGCCAGCGTATTGTCCATCAAAGAGAGCCTGTAAATCTTCTTCGTTAAGAAATCAAAGATCATCACCGATCCTCCCTCCTCTACATGCACCAGCTTGCAGAATTCAGGGTTGGGAATTTTGCCCGGCCCTTCTCCAATGCTGCCATATCCTGTATAGGTACCCTCCTTCAAAGAATAAACGGTAAGGATATGGCTCCCATTACTCTCCTTAATAATGAGCTTATCCTTATAAATATTAATACTTTGAATTTTTCCGGACTTCAGGGGCAATTCCAGACCCGTGAGTGGTATATCCAATATGATCAGGGATGAGGAAACGCCATCTTCGATAAGCACCGCGGATGAATTAGCTTCCCTTGAGCAGGAGATAGCCCATGCCAAATAAAAAAATAGTATGATTATCCTGTTAATATTTATTTGTATCTGGTTATTCAAAATTAAGATAAAGTAAAAACCGGAAAGATTGTTTTCATATATATTCACTTTATGTCATTTTGCACAAAATCCTCTAAAGTAAATACTCCCAAAAGAGGTCGCATTGCTTTTAATATCCATATAGGATATCAAAGGCTATCCCCGAGTTTTTGACTATTCCGGCCCTCCACACGATCCTGAAGCCGAATATCCTTTAACAGCCTGGCAACCACACAAGGTGAACCATGTATCGTTATTTGGTGGCCACCATGATGTCTGGACGGTCGTCACTCCTGTAGGACAGGGTGCATCTGCATTTGCAATAGATAAAATTGAAATGGTAAATCCAATCAAAAGAATTAGCCTGTTCATAAGACAAAAAATTAACATTAAATATCCTACTCTGGTCCGTTTTCGGAAAACCGGTCTCGTCCATCGCAAAACAGGGGGGATAAGTGATCCAAATTTCCTGAACTGCATTGGAATAGAAAAGTATTAACTGGAAATAACTGGAAATAACTGGAAATAACTGGAAATAACTGGAAGGGTCCATATTTACCGGTTAGAGGGTACATGATCCAGGAGGCTTTTCAGAATAATTTTGCGTTCGGCCGGTGAAAAAAGACGCTTCTCCCTGTAAAGCTCTTTCACCACCCCGTTTTCCAGTTTTTTGATACGCTGGCCCATCGTTTTCAGAGATATGCCCAACTCAAAAGCCAGGTCATGCTTAGAGTAAAATTTTTCGTGTTCCATAGTACGCCATTTCAGGGCTACATTGGGTAGGGGGTATCTCCAATATATGGTTTAAAGTTATAAAAATTTTCCATTTTTAAGGCCATTTCCCTCCGCATTCAATGTTGAAAAGGTAATTTTATTGTAAATCCTTTAACCCTATCACCCTAACAATCCTACAATCCTACAATCCTATAAATCCTACAATCCTGTAATCCTATAAATCCTAACAATCCTATAATCCTATAAATCCTATAAATCCTATAAATCCTAACAATCCTATCATCCTATAAAATCCTACTATTGATACGCTATCTTATCCGACGCCCTGTAGCCGTATTTTTAAGTTTTGGCCTTCTGCTGGTGCTGGGCCTTTATTATTTCAGGTCCATCCCTGTCTCCTTGCTGCCCCCGATCGATGTACCCCGCATCATCATTACCCTCAGCTACCCCGGGCATACGGCCAGCCAGGTAGAATCCTCCGCCCTCCGGTCCCTCCGGGAAGGTCTATTGACTACCAGCCACCTGGTGGATATTCAATCCAGGGCTTCCAATCATCGCGGAAGCCTGTACCTCCAGTTTGAGCACGGCACCCGCATGGACCTGGCTTATGTGGAGGTCAATGAGAAAATAGACCGCCTCAGCCAATCCCTGCCACGCGATCTGCCCAGGCCCCAGGTAAACCGGGTCAATACTTCGGACATCCCCGTCGTCCGGCTTCATGTCCTGCCGGATTCCTCCGGTCCTGAGCTGGCCACACTGACCGATCTGGCTGAAAAAATATTGAAAAAGCGCCTGGAACAACTTGAAGGGGTCGGCACCGTCGATATCAATGGCCAGGTAGAAAATATCATCGTCGTGCAGCCCGACCAGCAAGCCCTGCAGGCTGCCGGGCTGCAAACTGCCGACATCGGGACTGCCATCCGGAACGCCAACCAGGAATTGGGAAGCCTGAGTATCCGGGATGGCCAGTACCGGTATTTTGTGAGGCTGGCCCAGACCCTGCATGACCCGGAAACGATCCGGAAAATTCCGGTGCAGGCACGCCAGGGCTCCATTCCGCTCGACCGGCTCTGCCGGGTAGACCTGGTCCCCGAACCCAGGCTTGGATACCATGTATACCAGGATGAAGAAGGACTTGTGCTGACCATCAAAAAACAGGCCGGAGCCCGTATGCACGAACTGATGCCCCGGCTTTACGATGCCATAGGCCTTTTGCGGAAAGACTATCCGGGCGTACGTTTTGAAATCAGCCAGGACCAAAGCTTTTTGCTGGTCGCCGGCATTGACAATTTAAAACAGGATATCCTCTATGGGGGCATCCTGACCATTGCCCTGCTGTTTTTATTTCTCGGACATTGGTCGGCGCCCAGCCTGATGAGCATCAGCATCCCCCTGTCCCTGGTGATCGGAGTGGTTTTTTTCTATTTATTCGGGCTGTCTTTTAATATCATTTCGCTGTCCGGGCTTGCCCTGGGAATCGGCATGCTGATCGACAACAGCATTGTGGTCATTGACCACATTTCAAGAAAAAGGAAATCGGGATTGAGCCTGGAAGAAAGCGCGGTCAGCGGCACGGTCGAGATGGCGCCCCCGGTGATCAGCCAGGTATTGACTACGGTAGTGGTGTACGCGCCCCTGGTCTTGCTCCATGGCATGGCCGGTGACCTGATCGGTGACCAGGCCAAAGCCCTGACTATTTCCCTTTTCGTATCCCTCCTGATCGCCTTTGGCCTGGCCCCCCTGCTCTATAAAGTACTTCTCAGCCGGCTGAGCCGGGGAGAGATCCGTGAAGACACGGTTTTTTACCGCTGGGTCGAAAAGGGGTACCACCGCATGATCCGTCATATCCTCCGCTACCGGCCTATTTATTTTGTATTGACCCTGCTGATGATGCCGGCCGGATTCTGGATCGCCAGGTTCCTGCCGGTCAGGGCCTTGCCGGAAACTCAAAAGACGGAGAGCCTGATCCGGATCGACTGGAATGAGCCCATTGATGCGGGGGAAAACCGCCGGCGGCATGGCCTGCTCACGGAGCAAATCCGTCCGTTTATCCTTGCCTCCGAAGCGGATATCGGGATTACCCAGTACCTCCTTCAGGATAGCCGTCAAACGGTGCAGCAGGGATCGCTTTATTATGCATGCAGTTCGGATGCCGACCGCTCGAAGGCCGATGAGGCGGCCCTCGCCTGGGTCCGTACACATTTTCCCGCTGCAAGCCTGGAACTGGAAGAAGCGCCCAACGCATTTACCCAGTTATTCAGCTCATCAGTGCCTTATTTCGAAGCCAGGTTTACCAATGTCACGCGCGGCCAGGATTCATTGATATCGGGCCTGGCGGAGAAAATGGCAAATACTGGGGCCTTGCCGGGAGAAGGCCTGGCCTCTGAGACCCACCTGGAAATCCTGCCGGACTATCCGAAGATGGCTTTATACGGGATCGACCGGCAGACCCTGGACCAGGTTCTTGAACAACACTATGGCTCTTATAAACTGACCGAACTGCAAAACGCGTCGGACCGGGTCAGGGTGAACCTGGTTTCAGAACGAAACGAAAACCAGGCACCATGGCTGCGTTCCTCCAACGGCCAGTCTTACCCCCTGTCCCTTTTTGTGCAATTCCGTTATCGAAGCCAGCCAAAACAGATCCTGGCTGATCGCAGCGGGCAATACCATAATTTAATATGGCCGGACGGAACCGGTTCTACGGTTGAGGAGTTGAAGGGGCGGCTGTCGGTCTTTGCCCTTGACCAGGGTATCCCGGTACACTTCTCCGGGAGGTATTTTGAAGACCAGAAACAATTAGGGCAGTTGGTCTTAATCTTCCTGCTCGTGGTCCTGCTGATGTATGTCATACTCGCTATTCAATACGAAAGCCTGGTACAGCCCATCCTGGTGATGCTCACCATCCCCCTGGGCATTACCGGATCCATGTTGCTCCTCTGGGCCACTGGAAGTTCGCTGGATACGATGGCGGCTATCGGTTTTATTGTCATCCTGGGATTGATCGTAGACGATCCCATCCTGAAAATCGAGACCCTCAACCGCTTATCCAAAGCCTATAAGTCCCAGGGGCTTCCATTGAATGAAGAAACCCTGTCCCGGATGATCCACGAAGCCGGCGGCATCTGCCTGAAGCCTTTGCTCATGGTCTCCCTGACCACCTCTCTCGCCCTGGTGCCTGTTTTATTCATCCCCGGTCTGGGAAACGAATTACAAAAACCCCTGGTCTGGGTCATCATAGGGGGTCTGACCATCGGGACTTTTTTCACCACCTGGTTTATCCCGCTGGCTTACTGGTATTGGATAAGGATGAAGGGGAAATTTATGAATTGATGTAAAGGATCCCTTCAGGCAAAATTACCAATGCGGCAGACACCAAAGCGACCAGGTCTGAGCAACTGGGGAAGTAAAATAGGGTGAGTAAAAATAACCGTTTAGGACATGCACGAAAAGCCAAAGGAAAATTAGCGGAATCAGGTTCAATTGAACCTGTTAAAAGGCTTCTATTCAAACAGAAAAATATAATTTAAATTTGATAAATCCAAAATGCACTTCTTATAACCTATAGGCAAATTTATTTGCTCCTTATTTATAAAAAAGTAAGCTATACCACAAATATGAGCTTCGGTAAAAAATTTTTGGCGAGGATGATCTTCTTTTAAATAATATACTTTCATTTCATTGGACCTGATTTTTATATTTGGTCCGTCAATTAAAGCGCTGTCAGAAAACAAAAAATAATTTGATTCAACGTATTCTGAAATAGCCCCGGCGCTAAAACTAATCGAATCTAAAGTCGTAGGGTCCCTTGTTAATGAATTAATATTAAAATTATTAATCTGACCATTGCAAATATAGAAACTATAACAACTCAATACAAAAGATATTATATGCTTCATGGAACGATGGTTAGTTGGATGAAATGGGTAAGGTATAAATTTAAAACAAGTTATATTTCCATTTTGATACGGATCCACAAAAAAAGTATGGCTGAATCATATCTTCGCTGGCGTTCCTGGGTGACTGGCGGTCTTATTCAATAAACCGGGCCCTCAGGAAATACAAATGATCTTCCTCCATACCCTGTGGATCAAAAAACGGGAAATATAATCCTTCGGAGGTCATAGCGCCATTGAGGAACGATATATTCTTATAATCGCCTCTTTTAACGATCGCTTCTCCGCGATATTGAAAATGGTCCGTGTCCGAAAGGATAAAAGAATGCGACCAATAGAACCGGTTGTCCATATATTCTTCATCAGTCATGCCCAGTTTGGCCTGCCGGATGATCAGATGATGAGTGGTATCCACGTGCAACTGGTAATAGGAAGGGTGGGTATGCCCGAATTCCAAAATTTCCCTGTATAAATTGGCCGGCATGTGCTGATATTCACCGGCCGTAACAGGTTGATCGTAGGCGGGCACTTGGTCAAACTCCCGGGACTTCATCTCTATGGAATCTTTAAGCCGGCCCGTGCCATATTCATATATCCGAACAAATGGGTTTACGCAATCGGAAATGAGCAGATCGTTCTTTAAGAAGCTAAGAAAATTGGTCATGCAGCACTCATCGAAGTTGTAAAATCGTTCATGAGTATAAAAGTTGTTGCGGCCTATGATCATCGACCGGAATCCTTCGCCTACACGGTATTGTAACAAATGTTTGAGCCGTTTGTATTGGGGATCCTGTATCGTAAGGGGCATAAATCCGCCTGGGATTACGGGATAAAAAAAATCGTCGCCATACAGTACTCCCTGGATCGACCAATCCACTACCGCCAGATATTCAAAATCCGGATCCGGCGGTATGGTATGGGACTCTAAGCGGGTTCCCCGGATATCTACCCTGCTGAGCCTTTTTGTAGGAGGATCCAGGATTAAAACGGTTTGATCAGGCAATAATTGATGATAAAACCCGTATTTCCCACTTATCGTAGTGTTCGGACCCTCTGTATAAAGCTGAATGGCAAGCAGGTGATTCCTGGCTCTAAAATCAAAAATATGGATGGATTGGTCAGCGTAATTGGATATAGAAAATGCTTCCCTTCCGCCGAATATGGCGGTATTTGGGATTTTTAATGCGTTCATATTCCCAAATTTTAACAAGGGAATTTTGAACTTTATGGTGTCAAAATGAACTTTGGTAATATGCTGTCCCCGTTGTCCTTTTAACTTAAAGGTTCCCATCCTTTCCGGGTCCTTACAGGAAACATTCAAACATCCTATTAAAATTAGATATTTAAACATACACCCTGAGGACGATTTCCAAATTAACATTTCAGAACTCCAAATAAATAAAAGTAGACTTTAAAATATTAATCATGTAGTGATTTTTGAAAAAATAACTATAGAATGATTTCAATTTCATCAATGATTAAATGATCTTCTCCGGTATTAATCCAGTTTCTGATAAGGAACAGATGTCCATCTTGAACCTGAGACTTTGTATATATATATTTACTTTTAATGTCCACCGTTCCCATTTCTTCCAGTTTGTCGTTCAATACCTGAATGGTGATGGGTTTGTTAAAGATATTTAAATAGAGAGGACGAATTAATGCATCTTGAGTACGAGATTTTAAAACGAACCTGTAGTACACTTTATTTACGGCATCATAAAGTATAGACCCAAACATTACAGATTTTAATGCTACATTAATTTCCGGCTCTTCTGTAACTGGTAAGTTTGAAGGTGCAATACTGGGGTTTATAATTTTATTGTTGACTATGGTTTCTGAAACAGCCCCCTAAATTTTCAGACATAGTTACAAAAAAATTTTAGTAATTATGGACATGAAAACCACATCAAATGGAGTCCGGAAATTTACCCGGGAAGAAAAACTTCGAATTCTTAAGG
>Ga0116142_10001140_pt1 | contig 32805 bp, 31 predicted proteins | sample AD_UKC033_MetaG_FD_89785 | JGI IMG/M metagenome (GOLD analysis project Ga0116142, IMG submission 89785) | Active sludge microbial communities of municipal wastewater-treating anaerobic digesters from USA - AD_UKC033_MetaG | ecosystem: Engineered > Bioreactor > Anaerobic > Digestate | place: USA... | reverse complement strand
GTCGGTTTTGGGGATTGGGATAGGGACCGCTGCCCTCATCCTGGTCCTCTCCGTTTTAAACGGCTTTGAAGATTTGATCAAAGGGCTGTTCAACTCGTTTAACCCGGACCTGAAGATCACCCTTGAACGGGGGAAAACTTTTGAGCAGGATCCCGCGGAATACTCGGCCCTGTTGCAAACCGCAAATGTGCGCTCGGTTTCGGCCTTCCTGGAAGAAACAGCCCTCCTGGAATACAAGGACATCAAGGATTTTGCCACCCTGAAGGGAGTGGATACGGCTTATGCCCTTCATTCCAATATCCTGACCAAAATGGATGAAGGCGTCTTCGAATTGGTTTCTCCGCTCGGTTTCCAGGCGGTGGCCGGATTGGGCATCCGCAACAAACTGGCCATCAGCATCGACGATCCATTTGCCCGGATTTCCGCCTTCATGCCTGATCAGAAGGCAAGCCTGGTCCAACCGTTTAAAAGAAGATCGCTCATCCCGGCAGGCATTTTCAGCATTCAACAGGATTATGACAACCGGTACGTCTTCGTGGACCTGGGCTTTATGCAGGACCTGGCCGGAAAATACGGGTTGATTACCGGCTATGAAATCCAGTTGGAAGATTACGGCCGGAAAAACGAGACCGTTGACGCCATCCACAAAATACTGGGAAGCGGGTATAAAATCGCGGACCGTTATCAGCAGGATGCGGCTTTTTACAAACTGATGAAAATGGAGAAATGGGTGTCTTTTGCCATCCTGAGTTTTGTGCTGGTCCTGGTGGCCTTTAACATTGTCGGCGCCCTCTGGATGATCGTCCTGGAAAAGAAAAAGGACATCATGGTACTCAAGTCCCTGGGCATGAAAGACGGTACCGTCGGGTCCATTTTCCTCACCACCGGCCTTTGGATTACCTGCCTGGGTGTCCTGCTGGGTTTCCTGCTTTCCATCCTTTTTTACCTCTTGCAGCAACGTTTTGGACTCGTGCCTATCCCTGAAGGATTTTTGGTGGACCGTTACCCCCTGAACCTGAGGTTGACCGATTTTCTGCTCGTGGGCCTTACCGTCACAGGCATTGGCCTGTGCGCATCCATTCTTCCTTCCCAAAAAGCCTCCCGCCTGGACGAACCCATACGCTACGAATAAAAAAAGATTGTCGTATTGCTACGACAATCTCCCAATAGGTGATAGGGCAGTCGCTTAAGCGTGAACAACCTCACCTGCACTCTGTGTATCCAACGCCCAAAATGTCACCTAAAACAATAAAAAATATTTCAACATTTGCAGATTGGTATTTGTTTATGCTATAATTGTTCTACTGCATGGATTTAAAACATCTTATGGATCTTCCGGCGGACCAGGAAAAGGCCATGCCGGTTTTATTTATCGGCCATGGGTCACCCATGAACGGGATTGAAGACAATGAATTCAGCCAGACCTGGAAATCCCTGGGTAAGACCATTCCTACCCCCAAGGCCGTCCTTTGTGTTTCAGCTCACTGGCTGACCCAGGGGACCTCGGTGACTGCCATGGCCTATCCGCGAACCATCCATGATTTCGGCGGATTCCCCCAGGCGCTTTACCAGGTGAAATACCCTGCCCCCGGCAGTCCCGACCTGGCAGCAGAAACCAAAAAAATCATCCGTAAGACTACGGTCCAGCTGGACCACGAATGGGGCCTCGATCACGGCACCTGGACCGTGGTCAGGCATATGTATCCCGGGGCACGCATCCCCGTGCTGCAGCTGAGCATTGATTTTTATAAAACGCCGGAATATCATTATTCCCTTGCCGCCGATCTGCAGTCCTTGCGTAAAAGAGGGGTGCTGATCATCGGCAGTGGAAACATGGTCCACAACCTGGGCATGGTCGCCTGGAATAAATTGTCCGAACCCGATTATGGCTATGACTGGGCCATAGAAATGAATTCCATTTTCAAGGAAAAAATCATGGACGGGGACCATCAGTCCCTGATCCACTACCAAAACCTCAACAAGGCCGCCAAACTGGCCATTCCCACCCCGGATCACTATTATCCCCTCCTCTATACCCTGGGCCTGAAAACAAAAAACGATCCGGTCCGTTTTTTTAATGACAAACTGGTGGGCGGCTCCCTGACGATGACCGGGGTACAGCTCGGTTAAATTAAAAGAGGCGGTAGCCCAGGAAAACAGAAATTTTTTCAAAGCCCAGTTGGCCCGGGATCAATTGGACAGAAGTAAATTTTCTGGTTTGATACCACCTGCCTTGTACCGTGAACCGTGAACTTCTGAATCCTGCCCCGAAGGCATAAACGAAGGCATCCTGGTTTTCATTGACTGTAATCTCCTTGAATTTGATCGCGTTGGTAAAAGAAAGGTCATAAACAAACATCCCTTCCAGGAACAGGCTGTTCTTAGGACTTAAATAAGAATAGTATCTGAAGCCCAGGGGAACTTCCAGCCCACTAAGTTCAAGATGCGCGGTGACCAGTGAAAATTCTACGGGGTCTGAACGGAAGGATTGGTAGGCAGGTGCGATGAAAACCGACAGTTTGGATTTATTTACCGGTAAAATGGCTTCCAGTTCCGCCCCTACGTTCAGCCCGGTTTTTGGATCCTTGCGGTGATTGATCAGCGCGGAATAAAAATTAATCCCGGTAAACACCCGGGCGGAAAACTTTAAGGGTCTTGCCTGTTTTTCATATTCTACGAATCCGCCGCCCGCACAAACATTATAGTCCTTTACATATTTTACCAGGGAGGTTCTTTCGTATTTCAAATCCTGGATGGACTTGGCAGAAGATCCACAGGCCATCTCCCGGTTTAATTGGCTCCGGTAGGTGAAATTATAAGCCACCCCCTTCCCCGGAACCTGGAAGGCCTTGTAAACCAGGGGTTCAATCAGACCCTGGCCGTTCATGATATAATAACGGACATTGTGCCGCCGATCCAGTTCATATAAGGAGCCCTTGCCCTCCAGGAGTACCCTGAGGAATACTTTTTCCCTTGAAAACCGGGGGGCTCTTTCCAAATCCAGGTCCTCAATCTCATCGCTGGATGCATCGACATCCACTTCCTGCATTATAAATTTTACTTCCCGGCCGATGCCAAAAGCCCGGGTATTGTGCGGGTCCCCGGTCTGCACCGGACTCTCCCCGGTCAGTTTATACTCAAAACGCTGTGGATTTTTTTTCAAGTCCTGATTTTTGATCAGGCAGGGAATGCTGTCGCCGCTTAAATTCACCAGGTAACCCTGCTCAAATAGGGCCTGGGTATGCCCCATGGAATAAAATATAAATACAAGGAGGAAAGCAGGGACTGTTTTCATAGCGTGTGATTGAAAAACCAATTTAGAAAAAATTTTTAAAATTCCAAATTGCGTATGGGCAGGGTCTTGGGCCGTCTCTCGCCTGCGGGAGCTTCCTGCCTCTTTTACCAAAAAGTTAATCCCGCCGGATGGGTTATTCGGACGGAGAGCTCAGGTAATAATTTTGCCCGATGCGAATCCAAATCCTCTCTCTTTTCCTTTGCAGCGTAATATCGCTTTCCGGGCAAAGTCCCCAATTGCTTCAGCCCGGAAACCTCAACAGCCGGGATCCCGAATTTGGAGCCAGTCTTCCACGGAATGAAAACCTGATCCTTTTCAACCGGACGGACTCTTCCCGTATGCGAATGAGCTTGATGCAATCCGTTCGCAGGGCCAAAAAATGGTTGCCCGCTGAAATGATTTCCTTTACTGAGCCCCCGGCCTGGGACATCGATCCTTTCATAAGCCCGGATGGTAAAACGATTTACTTTTCCTCCGACCGGGCCCATCCCGGCCTGGCTCCAGGTTTCAACCTTTGGAGCGTATCCTTCAAAAAAGGGAAATGGGGCCAGCCGGCCCCCCTCCCCAGCGCGATCAATACGGTACACGATGAGATCTATTGTTCCCTGGCCCGAAACGGCAATCTGTATTTTACAAGAATGACAGGACCTGCTTCCGGCATTTATTTTACCTCATTAAAACAATCCGGGGAAGCGGTGATCCATAAGGCAAAGATCCCGGTTCCGGATTCCATCCGGCTCAGCAATCCGGCCGTGGCGCCGGATGAATCGTTTATCGTATTTGTTTCCGGGCAATTGAAGGGTTCAGGCAGCGCAGACCTGTTTATCTCCCATCGCCTCGCATTTAATACCTGGTCCAAACCCGAAAATCTCGGCCCTGAAATAAATTCATCCTTTGCTGAATTCGCTCCTTTCATATCAGCCGACGGGCAATGGCTTTACTTCACTTCCGAGCGTCCGGGAGTGGTGGACCAGTTTCCTGCCGGCCATCGAAGACCGGGAGATATTTACAAGGTCAAGTTGAAGAAGTAAAAATAAAAATCTGTGCTCTCCTGCGCTCGCGTTATGAACCGGTTCTACTGAATAAAAAGACCTCCCCTTATCGCTGATACTGGTTCCCGGATAAGCCTTTTCACCTGTACATAGACGATCCCCTGAGATATTCGTACACGGTATCCGGCACCAGGTATTGAACGCTCAACCCCTTTTTGATGCATTCCCGGATATAGGTTGCGGAAAGGTCGATCAGGGGCGCCTCCACCAGTTTCACATGCGGGTGATGGATGAATGGCCCATCCTCAACCCTGGGTCTCCGGTACAGGTAGATCTCGTACCATTCCAGCAGCTTTTCATAGTTTTTCCATTTGTTCAGGGTGGCCAGGTTGTCCCCGCCCATGATCAGCACAAACTCATGTTCTGGGTGTTTTTCTTTCAGGTAGGTGAGGGTATCAATGGTATAGGAAGGTTTGGGCAGGGAAAACTCCACATTTGACGCGCGGAGGCGCGGATTGTCCCCGATGGCCAGTTGTACGAGATGCAGCCGGTCGTAATCCTTGGCCAAGCCGGCGGAAGGTTTTAAAGGATTGTGCGGAGAAACCACCATCCAGACCTGCTGCAGATCGATGTGGTAAGCCATGTGATTGGCGATGATCATGTGGCCGGTATGCACCGGGTTGAAAGATCCGAAAAAAAGGCCCGTTTTCATTTACCGCGGCTGGATGGGAAACAAGGTTTATTCTTATTGGACCCTCTTTCCCCGGTATGGGAAAGCTCAGGATCCATTACCCTTGCCGGGACCCTGGAGGGACCCATGTCAATGGCCCTGGTTGATCAGTACCGGCATGATGAGCATCAGCAGGTCCTGTCCCTTGATCTCTTCAGCGGGGGTCAGGATGCCCGCCCGGTTGGGAGTGGAAAGGCGGATGCTGATTTCATCCGTGGACATCACGCTCAGCATTTCAATGAGAAATTTACCATTAAAAGCGATGGACATCGGTTTTCCATTAAAGGTGCAGGCCAGTTGTTCGGTCGCTTCATTTGAAAAATCGAGGTCCTGGCTGGTGATGGTCAGGCTGCCTTCATCCACCTGCAGGGCTACCTGGTTGGTGGTTTTATTGGCATAGATGGCGATGCGCCTCAGGGATTGCAGCAATTGGGTCCGGTTGACCGTCAGCACATTGGGATTGTCCACCGGGATGACCCCGTTATAGTCCGGGTATTTTGCGTCAACCAGCCGGCAGGCCAGCAGGCTGTGACCGAAAGAGAAGAAAGCGTTTGACTTGCTGAAGGATATTTCGATTTCCGTATCCGGAGGCAAGATGTTGTTCAGCAGGGAACAGGTTTTTTTGGGAAGGATAAATTGGGTGGCTACATCGCTGGACACCCCCTGGAATACGTATTTGACCAGCTTATGCGCATCGGTGGAGACAAAGATGATTTTGTTGAAATCCAGCTGGACCAGGATGCCGGTCATGGCCAGCCGGAGCTCATCGCTGCTGGTGGCAAACAAGGTTTTTTGAAAAGCGTCGTGCAGGATCCCGGAGTTGATTTTGACCGTATCCTGGGTGACCGTGGATGGAAAACTGGGATATTCCCCGGGGTTTTCGCCTGCGAGGCGGTAACGGCCATAACTCGAAGTGATCTCTATGCTGTTAGTGGCTGTATCCACGGAAAAAGTAACCGGTTGTTCCGGCAGTGATTTCAGGGTATCGATCAGGATCTTGGCCGGAATGGCCACGGCCCCATTCTGGTCGGATTTGACCTCCATCTCCGTTTTTACCGAAGTCTCCAGGTCCGTGGATTGAATGGTCAGGATTTTTCCTTTGACCTGGAAAAGAAAATCTTCCAGGATGGGAAGGACCGGGTTGGTGCCGATCGCACCACCGGCCAGTTGAATTTGTTTGAGCAGTTCGGCTGAGGAGACGCTGAATTTCATGAAGGCGGATTATTTAATTCGGGGGCAAAATTAACCAAAACCCCGAAGGCAGCCAATCTTTAATGACTCCCGGTTCTCCCGGGACATCTCTCTTGAGAAAGAACTAAGGACCCGTCTGCCTGCTCAGGCAGGTAAAAAATTTCCATAGAGTCCCGGGCCGAATAGCGAGGCCGCGGCTGGGTTCAACCGGCCCACGGCCCCATGAGAATAATAAACAGCGTAAGCGTAATCCTTAAAAAGATGAATTCCAGGGATCCTCCATCATTTGAGCGACAGGAATTGTGCAATACCCTCTATTTTTGCCTGCCAATCCAATGCGCTATCTGCCCGCAGGAAATCCATTTTCCGTCCCTCAACCCAAATTCGAAAAACTGGTTTTAGCCAATAAAGCCGAATTTTACCCGCTTAACAGAGGACTGGTCCCGGCTCTCAAACTGGAACTCACCTTCCCCGCCGGCCGCCCATTTGAGGATAAAATCGGACTTGCCTCCGCCACCCTGCAGGGGATAAAAGGGGGCACCCTTAAACGATCTGCCACCCGCCTGGCCGAAGGATTCGACTACTGGGGCTCCTCGCTGAATTTTGATTTTTATATCGATACCTGCGGCATCAAACTTTTTGTGCTGGAAAAATACCTTCCAAGGGTCTTGCCCCTCCTGGTCGAAATGCTCAGCAGCCCCTCTTTCCCTGAGGGTGAACTCCGGCTGTATAAAAGGCAGCAAGTCGAAAAACTGAGGAGCGATATGACCCGTGCGGATGTAGTGGCTTACCGGAAGTTTACCGAAATCCTGTTTGGTCCCGGTCATCCTTACGGATACAACAGTACAGTGGAAAGCATCGAAGAAATCCACCGGGAGGACCTGATTTCCCACTACCGGTCACATTATGACATGAAAAGGTGCAAAATCTTTTTATCCGGGCAGTTTTCTCTTCAAACCCGGGACCTGGTAGCCCATGTGCTGGGCTCTGTCGAATTGAATGAAGGCCACGGCAGGCCCCATATCCCAAGCCGCAAACTGCCCCTGCCTTCCCAAAACAGGATAAGCCTGGAATACGCGGTCCAGTCCTCCATCCGGATGGGCAGGGTCCTTTTTCGCCGGAACCATCCGGATTATGTAAAAATGTTTGTGCTTAATACCCTGCTTGGCGGATATTACGGGTCCAGGCTGATGCAAAACCTGAGGGAAAAAAAAGGCCTGACCTATCATATCTATTCTTCGCTGGATACCTTCCTTTATGGGGGATATTTCCTGATCTCCACGGAGGTGGACAAAGAAAGGAGCGAACTGGCCCTGCAGGCCATCCGGCAGGAGATCGAAAAATTGCAAACCAGGCTTGTAGGGAGCGGGGAGTTGAGGATGGTCAAAAATTACCTCCGGGGCAGTTTCCTGCATTATTTTGAAAATGCCTTTGCCTATGGAGAACTCATCCGCACCCTCTCCCTCGAAGGGGGGCTTGGGGCTTACCAAAAACTGGTGGACGGGGTGGAAAAAGTCACCCCGGAAGAACTCCGGGACCTGGCTATTCATTATTTTCAGGAAAAAGACCTCAGCCTGGTCCAGGTGAGCTGATTTTCTTTAAATCTTTGGAATTAAATTTATTATCTCTGGCCTAATTTCTAATATATTTGCTTCCTTTGCGTTTCAATCCTGTGAATTTCTGAAAGTTAAAATTTTAGGCAAAGTTTTTGCAAGGATATTATAATAGGGATAAGCATTACGAATGAAATGGTTTAATTTTTTTTCACAGGAGCTGGCGATAGACCTTGGAACGGCCAATACCCTGATCATGCAAAACGATCAGATCGTGATCGACGAGCCTTCCATTGTGGCCATCAACCGGAAGACCGGGGAAACCATCGCGGTCGGATCCAGGGCGATGCAGATGCATGAAAAAACCCACGAAAACATCAAAACCGTGAGGCCCCTGAAAGACGGCGTGATCGCCGATTTCCAGGCGGCAGAGAAATTGATAGAAGGACTGATCAATATGATCGGCACCAAAAGAAGCTTTTTTACCCACCTCAAGATGGTGATCTGCATCCCCTCCGGGATCACCGAAGTGGAAAAAAGGGCGGTCTTTGATTCGGCCGACCATGTGGACTCCAAGGAAACCTACCTGATCCATGAACCCATGGCCGCCGCCCTGGGCATCGGGCTGGATGTGGAGGAACCGGTTGGCCATATTATCATCGACATCGGTGGCGGCACCACGGAAATCGCGGTGATCGCCATGTCAGGCATCGTGACCGACCAGTCCATCCGTACCGCCGGCGACGAATTCAACTACGATATCATGGAGTACATGAAACGAGCCCATAATATCCTGATCGGTGAAAGGACCGCCGAACAACTTAAAATCAACGTGGGCTCCGCTTTAAAACAGCTGGAAAACGCCCCGGAAGATTACCCGGTAAACGGCCGGGACCTGATGACCGGCATTCCCAAGCAGATCACCATCGGGCATACCGAGATCGCCACCGCCCTGGACAAGTCCATCGCCAAAATAGAAGACGCCATCCTGAAAGCGCTCGAATCCACTCCGCCTGAACTGGCTGCCGATATTTATAAAAACGGACTTTATCTGACCGGGGGCGGCGCCTTGCTGCGCGGCCTGGATAAAAGAATTTCCGCCAAAACCAAATTACCGGTAAAAGTGGTGGACGACCCGCTTCGTGCCGTGGTCAGAGGTACAGGACTCGCCTTAAAAAACTCAGACCGTTATTCTTTTTTGATTGACCGGAAAAGTGTCTGATCTTTGAGGCCGGAATATGCAAAATCTCTTTGCTTTTTTTTACCGGTATGCCTTTGTTTTTTTATTTCTGATCCTGGAATTCGTCAGTATCCGCCTGATTGTCAGCCGGAATGAAAACCAGCGCACCATTTTTCTCAATTCCTCGAACCTCATTGTGGGCACCCTTTACGAAAGGATGGACGCGGTAAGGAAATATTTCGGGCTCCGGCAAGACAATGCCGCCCTGGCCGAAGAAAATTCCAGGCTGAAAAACCAGTTGGCCAACCTGATGAACGCCTCTCCCCTCATCACGGATTCCATTACCGATACGGTTTACCGTCAACGGTTTGTGATGCACGCCGCCCAGGTGGTCAACAATTCCATAGAACGGAGAAACAACGTCATGACGATCAACAAAGGCGCCCGGGACGGCATTGACAAATACGCCACCGTGGTAGAACCGACGGGGATTGTCGGCTTTGTGACCCACCTCGGTATCCGTTACGCCACGGTAATGTCCATCCTTAATTCCAATTCAAGGGTGAGCGCTATGGTCAAGAGGACATCGACCCGAGGCAACCTGGTCTGGCCGGGAAATTCCCCCCTGATCATGAATGTGGAAGCAATCCCAAAACATGCCGACGTCCGGGTGGGGGACACCATCGTCACCAGCAGTTTTTCCCATTTCCCTGCCGGCCATCCGGTAGGCGAGATCACCAAAGCCACCATTGAGCCCGGCGAAAATTTTTACCTCATCGAGGTCCGCCTTTTTAACGACCTGGCCCGAACCAACCATGTGTATGTAATCAACGACCTCCACAAGTCCGAGCTGGACAGTCTCAACCAATTTAATACCCAAAAATGAATTCCATCGGGTTTAGGCATGGGTTGCGGCTGGTTTTCCTGTTTTTTTTCCAGGTACTGGTCCTCAAACAGGTCCATCTCAACTGGGGCGATTTCAATTACATTTCGATCATCCTTTATCCCCTCTGGATCCTTTTACTGCCGGTGCAAACCGCCCGCTGGATCCTGGTCGCAGGCGGTTTCCTGGCCGGGCTCGGGGTGGATTGGTTTTACGACTCCCCGGGGGTGCATGCAAGTGCAGCCACCTTTACCGGCTTTCTCAGGCCTTTCATCCTCTCCTATCTTGAACCCCGGGGGGGATACAACCGGGTGCCTATCCCAAGCAAGGCCCACCTGGGGCTAAACTGGTTTGTGACTTATGCAAGCATTATGCTGATCGGCTATCTGTTCATTTACATTTCCATGGAAGTGTTTACTCCGGCCTTACTCGGCACCATCCTGGTCAAAACCCTGTTCAGTTTTATCATTTCCATCCTCATGGTCCTTCTGTATATGTTTATCTTTGATCCCAAATGAAAGGCAATGCGAGGCATATCATTGAGGCTACCGTAATCATACTTGCCGGGATCCTGCTGTTTCAGTCCTTTTATATCCAGTTTCTGGACAAGGATATCCGTAAAAGGGCCCAATATGCTGCCCTGGAAAAAGTGGTGAGTTATCCGGCCCGCGGGGCCATTTACGACCGCAACAGCAAATTGCTGGTTTACAACAACCCGGTGTACGACATCGAAGCCCTTTACCGCAAAATCGATAAAAACATGGACACGGCCCGGTTCTGCCAGTTGCTGGGCATTGACCGGGCAACTTTTATTTCTGAACTGAACAAAGACTGGTCCAACAAACAATTTTCAAAAAGTAAACCGTTCCCCTTTATCAAAAGGGTGCCCGTGGATCAATTTGCCGGATTCCAGGAAATGATGCATGAATTTCCGGGATTCTCCGCTCAGCTCCGGTATATCCGCGGCTACCCCAGGCCCATTGCGGCCCATGCCATGGGTTATATCAGCGAGGTGGACCCGGCGGAAATCGAAAAATCAAACGGAGTGTACGAACGCGGGGACTATAAAGGCACCAGCGGCATTGAACGGGCCTATGAAAGTCAGTTGAAAGGGGATAAAGGATATAAATATCTCCTCAAAGACAACCTCGGGGTCACGGTGGGTTCATACCAGAACGGGGCCCTGGACTCCGCAGCGCGCAGCGGGGACGAACTGATGGTATCCCTGGATGCAGACCTCCAGGAATACGGGGAACGGCTGATGCAGAATAAAAGAGGTTCCGTGGTTGCCATTGAACCTTCGACCGGTGAAATCCTGTGCCTGATCAGCGCCCCCACTTATAATCCAAATCTGCTGACCGTGGACCGGGACCGGGGCAAGTATTTTTCAGCCCTGGTGCAGGATACCCTCAAACCGCTTTTTGACCGGACCGTCCAGGCTCAATATCCCCCGGGATCCATCTTCAAGACCGTGGTAGCCCTTGCCGGTTTGCAGATGGGCGTACTGGACCCCAATAAGGGGACCCACTGTGGGGGGTCCTATACCCTCGGCCGGGTCTATAAATGCAGCCATATTCATTACGATCCCCGTAACCTCGGCGATGCCCTGGAACAATCCTGCAACGTTTACTTTTATCAAAAGATCCAGGACATCATGAACAAATATGGATCGGACAAACCGGGCAAAGGCCTGGACGAGTTTGCCGGGTATATGCGCCAGTTTGGACTGGGTAAAATGCTGGGCATGGATTATTTCAACGAGCTCCCCGGCACCATCCCCACGGACGCCTATTATAAAAGGCATTATTACCGCTTGTTCAGGGACTCGACCTGGAAAGCGGCTTATGAGATTTCCATCGGGATCGGACAGGGTGTGATACAGCTCACCACCGCCCAAATGGCCAATCTTTGTGCGGCGATCGCAAACCGCGGCTATTGGATCACCCCGCATTTTTACAAAGGCGTGATCAAAAATCACCAACTGCAGCCCCAGGATAAATTCTTAGAAAAACACAAAATCGATATCGATCCCCGGCATTTTGAGACCGTCATAGACGGGATGGAAAGGGCGGTACTGACCGGGACCGCGCGCATAGCCCAGCTCAAAGGCATAGAGGTTTGCGGTAAAACGGGCACTGCCCAGAATCCGCACGGGGCGGACCATTCCGTCTTCTGCGCCTTTGCTCCGAAAGACAATCCCAAAATCGCCATCGCGGTCATCGTTGAAAACTCCGGATTCGGCTCGACCTTTGCGGCGCCGGTGGCATCCCTGCTGATGGAGAAATACATCAATGGAAAGGTCGACTCTACCAGGACCTGGCTCGAAAAGCGTACCCTGGAACAGGACCTGATTCACAAACCCCAGCCTGCGCCTCCCACCAAACCCTGAATTCCCGGATGATCGTCTCAGCTATTGTGGCCATGAACCAGGATTCAGCCATTGGGGTCAAAGGCCAGATCCCTTGGTACCTGCCCGCCGACCTTAAATATTTCAGGAAAACCACCACTCCCCACCATGTCATTATGGGAAGGCAAACCTTTGAAAGCATCGGTAAACCGCTGCCCAACAGGATAAACATCATTCTCACCCGCGATCCCTTTTACCTGAGTACCGGATGCCTCATTGCCCATTCCATCCGGGAGGCGCTTGATATTTCGGCAGACCATGGGGAGAAAGAGGCTTTCATCATTGGCGGCGCTCAGATCTACCAGGCGGCCCTCCCCTTACTGGACAAACTTTATATCACGAGGGTAAGCCTCGAAGTACCCGAGGCGGACGCCTTTTTCCCAACCATCGATTATAAGGAATGGACCCTGGACTCCTCAGTGGCCTTTCCGGCGGATGATAAAAACAAATGGCCTTATTGTTTTGAAGTCTATAGTAGAGTTAGCAAGTTAGCAAGTTAGCAAGTTTATCAGTTCAACAGTTTACATCTGCTTCAGCTTATTGACCTTTTCCCGGGCGGCCTCTACCTTGCCTGCCTGGTCTTCGATCGCGGTTTGTTTGCTTTTCTGGTCTTCCTCGTTCTTGAGAATATTTTTTTCCGCTTCTTTTATTTTTTCGTTGGCCCGCTCGATCTCCTTGTGATAGTCTTCATTGTCCTTTTTCAGCTTTTTCATATCGGCATCGAGTTTTTTCATGTCCCGCTCGACCGCGGCGAGTTCATCTTCCGCCTGGCTTATTTTAACTTGCTGTCCGAATTTTTCAAGGAGTTTTCCGGCTTCTTCGTATTCGCGGGGATAGGTTCCCGAACTGATATAAGCGGTACCGAGATCTATCCATAAAGTCACGGTGGCCTGGTTGCCGGCGCTTTCGATCCGGGCATAGATGTCGATCGGCGCTCCATTGGCAATGCTGGCGACCTGGGCGTCATCGCTGTACCATTCATTGGATTTTTTATCCTTTTTGGTTTTCCCCTTATAGGTTTTAATAAACTCCTTGTACACTTCGTCCACATACTCGGCGGAAACATCAGGAATGGTCAGGTTGAGACTGGTTTGCTGGCCTTTGCTCATCACTTTGGAAGATTCCATGACTTGGGCCCGGGAGGATCCGGCTAAAAGGATCAAAAAAATCAGAACAGAATTTAATTTCATAAAAATGGGTTAAAATGTAATAATATCAATCTAAATTTTTTCAAAATAGTTTCAGGGGGCGCAGATTTTAAGACCTTTTTTAATGACGGAAATGCGGGCCGGAAAGTTACCCAACAATTCTCCTTCCGCTTCTATTTTAATGATTTCCCCGGGGCCGGCTTCCAGTATCAGGGATTCGGTGTTGAAATGAAGGACCCTGGGGTGCCGGATGATTTTACCGGAATAGAACAAGGGGCTCAATAAAAAAACCTGAAGTTTGGAGACCGGCCTTACTGCAGTCACGGCGAGGGCCCCGCTTTGGGGATGAGCGTGCGGTACCAGGTGGAGCCCACCCCCGGAATAAGGACAAATCCCGATATTGATGGTATAAAAACGGTCGGCTTCCCGGCCACCCGGCCAACTGATCCGGCTGTTTTGAAGGCGGTAGGAAAACAGGCAGCGGAAAATAAACCAAAGGTATTGAATGCCTCCCGCGCTCATTTTTTTCTTGCGGTTTTCAATAAAGTCCACCACGTAAGCATCGTAGGCTGCACCGGCTACATTGTTGAAGACCTGCTTTTTTTCCTGCCCCTGCTCATCCGTGTAAACGATCAGGCCCAGGTCATGTTCGTGGGTATTCCCCTGTTTAATCATTTCCACCCATTCGTGAATCTTAAACGGGATTTTCCAATACCTCGCCCAGTCGTTTCCGGTCCCCACCGGGAACATCGTGAAGGCGGTCTTGTTTTGGATCCCGCTGTCCACCATCCCGTTCACTACCTGGTGCGCCGTGCCATCCCCGCCGAAACCAACAATCAGGCCCGGCTGTTCTTTCATGGCCTGGCAGGCTAACTCCCGGGCGTGGTCTTTCCTGGCCGACCAGCGGATTTCGTGCGGAATGCCGGCTGATTTTAAGATTTCGGCCAGGCGGGGCCAGGCTCTTAAAGTACGCCCCTTGCCCGCCTCGGGATTGCCTATGAATACAAGAGGACCCATGTCGCACAAGGTAGGGAGAAATGAGGAACGACGGCCCCGGGGGAGTGGATTACAGGATACTCAAAACCGGTAGACAACCACCCCTTTCAGGAAAAATGGAGTACCCGGCGTAAAATGAAGCTCCGACACGGCCTGGCCTTCGTCAAACAAGCGGCTCGTGGTATCAAACTGCGCCTGGTTCCATTCCCGGTTCAGGAGGTTTTCAATGGTGAACCCCAGTTCCATTTTCTTAAAAACATACATGGCCGAGGCATCCAGGATGGTATACCCCTTTGCCCGGATGGAGTTTGATTCATTGGCGGGCCTGCTGTCCATGAGCCGGTACCGGAGGCTGGCATTAAACCCCCGGTCCTGTTTATATTGCAGTCCACCGGTGCTGGTGACCCTTGGCGCCAGGGGAATAAAATCCTCTCCTTCAGGGGCCCCGACCAGCCTCCCATGGTTGACATTGAAGTCCGCATCCGCAAACCATTTATTGGCCGGCTGTACTCTTAGCCCGAGATCAAGGCCCATCCTCCGGGTAGGCATGTTGGTTTCAACCACCCCCTCGTCCCCCACATAGACCAGTTCGCTTTGAGAGTGCAAGGCCCACAAAGCCATTTGCATCAGGACTTTGCGCCCGAGCTTTAATTCAGTGCCGGCTTCGTATCCCAGGGCTTTGGGGAGGCTGTTTTCCGTCTGACCCAGGACTACGGACCGGGCGTCGTTGGAATGAAATCCCAGGCCTGATTTGATGAAAAACCGGCTCCTGGCATCGGCCTGGTAATAGAGGTTGAGTTTGGGGCTGAGCCTGCCGATGAGACGTTTTTTACCCTCGGCGGCCCCCGTCTCTTTAAATGCAAACGAAAACAGATCCAGCCGGGTACCCGCATTCAGGGTCCACCGGCGGTCAATTTCAAAGCTGAAGTCTGCATATGCCCCTGCATTGAGCTGCGATACTTTGCCGCTTACCAGGGGCTCGAGGTCCTCACGCCGCCTGGAATGCAACAAGCGCACCCCGGTATGGTCATAACGCGAGGCTAATCCGAATTGGCTGAGTAGGTTCCGGCCCCAAAAGCTGGAATGATGTTGATAGGAACCCAGATAACCCAGGATCGACCGGTGATCCGTCTGATGGATTTCATCCCCATAGAGAGGATCGTTCAGGTAAAAAGTAAAATTGGAAAAAAGGCTGAAATCGTAATCGGTGTAAAACAATTGGTGTTTCATCAGGCCATTCCGGGGCATCGAGGTGCTGAGGATCGCATTGAGGTTCTTCCTGGAGGTATTGCCCCCTTCAAAGGAATCGATTTGCCCATACCTTGAGATTTGGCCGGAAAGGACGGCCCGCTCCGGAATTTGACCGGAACCGTTCCATTCGGCGGAAAAGGCTGATCCGGATAATTGCAGAAAAGTCCGGTCGGAAATCCGGCCATGATATTTGGCAAACAAATTGTACCGGTGGAATTTCTGCCTTTTATCAAAATAAGAATCCGTATAGACGTATTCCGCCGCGGCATAAGCATGTTGCTCTTTGTTCGGGGCTGTACCGGGCAAGAGGTCAAAAAGGCCCACCAGCCGTGCGGTGTTGAACATGCCCGCTTCGGCTTTCACCAGGCTGCGGTCCAGGCCGTTCCTGGTCATAAATTCACCCGTGCCGGAGGTGGAGAAGTCTCCAAACCGGGTCGTGTAGGGCCCTTTGTAAACCGAAAGCCGGTCAATGGTCTCCGGGATCACAAAATGAAAATCGGCGTAGCCCTGCCCGTGCGCATGGGACACCATGTTGACAGGCATACCATCCACCGCGATATAAAAATCGGTGCCGTGGTCGCTGTCAAAACCCCGCAGGAAGATCTGTTCCGCCTTGCCGCCACCGGCATGCTGGGCGATGAATAAGCCCGGGATCAGTTGCAGCAGGTCCTGGGCCGAATTCACCGGGCGCAGGAGTTTATCCAAAGCGCTGAAACTGCGCGGCAGGGCCCCGGCTTCCGAAGATTCAACCACCACTTCATGGAGTTCAATGGTACCGGGCTGGAGTTGAAAATCCAAATGCTGAGGGCCGTCCACCTGGATCTCCAGGGAAAAAAATTCGTAGCCCAGGGCCCGGATTTCAAGGGTGTATTTGCCCGCCGGGACCGCCGCCAGTCGGAATCGACCCTGTTCATCGCTGAGGGCATGACTCCCCTCCTTTTCCCGGATGCGGACCAGGGCATCGCTGATGGGAAGACCGCTGGTTTTATCGGTGATTTTACCAAAGATTCCAGCTTCCCGGTTTTGAGCTGGAAGCGAAGATCCGATGATTAGCAAAACATATAGGCTTGCAAGTCGCAAAATCAGGCTCATCCGGCACTTTTAAAACAGGTCCAAAATTACCGGAAAAGCGGGATCCTTTTTCACCTGTTCAGGGGGAAGAATGGGATCCCAGGCATTATTGCGCGACAGGGACTTCCCGGGGGCAGGCAAGCCGATATACGCCCTGCGGGACTAAATCCGATTTTTGAATCTACAAGTCCTACCCATGCAACCATTTATCATTATTTTTTCCCTGATCAGCCTTTCCCTCTATTCCCAACAGAGCCCCTCCTTTATTTTCGGCCTTCACCAGCAATATCTGGAGACATCCATCACTTCAAAAAAATTCAAACACCGGGTGCTTGATTCACTGATTCAGCAGGTCGCAAAGGACCCGCTGTTTGAAGTCAAAACCGCGGGGCAATCCTTTTTGGGAAAAAACATTTACCTCATCAGGGCGGGAACGGGCAGCCGGCGGGTCCTTCTCTGGAGCCAGATGCACGGGGACGAATCCACCGCTACCATGGCTCTGATGGATCTGTTCAATTATCTGCAGGATGAATCCCAGGTCGGTCGGAAACTCCTGCTGGAGCATTGCACCCTCTATTTTATACCCATGCTCAACCCGGACGGGGCGGATCTTTTTGTTCGCCGCAACGCACAGCAAATCGATGTCAACCGGGACGCTCTTTTTTTACAAAGCCCCGAAGGACGCCTCCTGAAGTCCATCCGGGACAGCCTGAACCCGGAATTCGGATTCAACCTGCATGACCAAAACAAATACCTTGCGGCCGGGGACAGCAAAAGGCCCGCATCGATTTCCCTGCTCGCCCCCGCCTACAACCCGGAAAAAGATATCAATCCGGTGCGCGAGCGAGCCATGCTCCTGGCCGCCCAGATCCACCTCACGCTCCAAGCCTTCATCCCCCAGGGCATCGGGCGCTACGACGATGAATTCGAACCCCGGGCCTTCGGGGACAACATTCAGAAATGGGGCACCAGCACCGTACTCATCGAAACCGGCGGATATGAAAACGACCCGGAAAAACAATATTTAAGAAAGATCAATTTTACTGCCATACTCAGTGCATTGGAATCCATTGCCACCAACTCCTTCCATCATCAAAACATCCGCGATTACTGGTCCATTCCGGAAAATAAAAGCCGCCTCAACGACCTGATCATCCGAAACGTCAGGCTGGAACTAAATGGTAAGGAATATCTCTGCGACCTGTCCTTCAATATCCCGGAATCGTCCGGCCGGGCCACCCTGGTGGACATGGGTGACCTCTCCATTTTCAGAGGATACCGCGAATGGGACGGTACCGGTAAAAAACTGGTTCCCGGAAAGGTCTATCCCAGGATGATCAAAAATTCCAGGAAGCTGGGCAGGCTCGACCAGGTCCGACTGATCAAGGATGGTTATACCGAAGTCCGGCTCAGGAAACCCGGCCCCAAAACCCAAAAGCAACTTCTAAACGTATTGGGCGCCACCGAGGTAAAAAACAATACCCTGCAGCCCGGGGCAAACCCGAATGCCTTGATCTATGAAAAGGAGGAGGTCATTTATTTACTGAGCAATGGGAACCTCGTGGAGATCAGGCCTTAATTTCAGCAAGTCCGGCTATCTTAAACCCGACCCAATAGCATGGAAAAAATATCCGTCTTTGATATTTTTAAAATAGGCATCGGCCCCAGTTCCAGCCATACCATGGGCCCCTGGCGGGCTGCCCTGCGATTTATACACGAACTGAAGGCCCTGAACCTTTTAGAAAAGGTTCAGGGAATCCAGGTGGACCTTTATGGCTCCCTGGCCAAGACCGGCCACGGTCATGGCACCGATACGGCCATCCTCCTCGGCTTAAGCGGTTTTGATCCGGTGACCATCCCTGAAGAATCCATTCCGCAGGAAGTGGAAAGGATTCACCGGTCCGGACGCCTTTCCCTTGAAGGTCCAGCCACCATTGGGTTTGACCCGGGGAAGGACCTGATATTCCATTATTTCGAAAGCCTGCCCTACCATCCGAATGGCCTGCGTTTCAAGGCCTCGGTCCAGGGGCTTGCTCCGTATACCTCCACCTATTTCTCCACCGGCGGCGGTTTTGTGCTGAAAGAAAAGGAGGAAGCGGACAGACCGGAAGTCCATCTTCCATACCCCATCCAGACCAGCAGGGACCTGGAATCCTATTGTCGTTTGCTCCAAAAACCGATCGATGAGATCGTACTGCAGAACGAACGGATGTTCAGGCAGGAGGAAGAAGTGCACCTGGGCCTCCTGAATATTTTCGAAACCATGATGCAGTGCGCCTATAAGGGTTGTCATACCGAAGGGGTTCTGCCCGGAGGCTTGAATGTCAGCCGGAGAGCAGCCTCCATCAATAAAAAACTGCTCGATCCGGAGACCTCGTATTCGGACGCCCGGGGATGGCTGGATGCGGTTCGCCGGTCAGGCCATGATTTTGAAACCATCAACAAATGGATCTCCTGCTTTGCCCTGGCGGTAAATGAAGTCAATGCCTCTTTCGGACGGGTGGTCACCGCGCCCACCAACGGGGCGGCGGGAGTGATCCCGGCGGTTTTATTGTACCATATTTGTTTTGGGAAAGGTAAGGAGGACAAAGACCGGGACATCATCCGTTTTTTGCTGACCGCGGGCGAGATCGGCAGCATCTTCAAAAAAGGAGCCACCATCAGCGCGGCTATGGGCGGCTGCCAGGCGGAGATCGGGGTATCCTCAGCTATGGCGGCAGGGGGCCTTGCCTTATGCCTGGGTGGAGACTACAGGCAGGTATTGATGGCCGCGGAGATTGCCATGGAGCATCACCTGGGCATGACCTGCGATCCGGTGGGCGGACTGGTGCAGATCCCCTGCATCGAGCGCAATACCATGGGTGCCATCAAGGCGATCACAGCGGCCCACCTGGCCCTCGAAAGCGATCCGGAACAGGCCAAGGTCTCCCTGGACGAAGTCATCCGTACCATGTGGCTGACGGCCCTGGATATGAACAGCAAGTATAAGGAGACGGCGGAGGGAGGGCTTGCGGTAAATATCGCGGTGAATGTGGCGGAGTGTTGATGATGATTAAGGAATTAAAGAAATTAAGAATTAAGAAGGCATGATCCTGTAATTAAAGGTTGAGCCAAAAATTTCTTTCAAAATATTTGAGCAACCAAAATGTTGCATTTATATTTGCAACCATATCGTTGCATTATATTAAACCCATTAAATAAAAAAATATGTTGGCATACCTTAGCCTGGGAAGCGGTTTCTTATCCCTCCTTAGTTTATTGATCCTGCATTTCGTCAGCCCCGAATTCAAGCCGAGCTGGCGGATGATCAGCGAATACGCCCTTGGAAAACATAAATGGCTGATCACCTCCTTTTTCGTCTTTTGGAGCCTGAGTACCTTCTTTCTGGCCTTTTTGTTGTGGAATCAGGTCGGTGGTATTTGGGCCAGGATTGCGCTGATCCTGCTTGTTGTTTCTGGCATCGGCGAGTTTATGGGGGGAGCTTTTGATGTAAAACATAAACTCCACGGGCTCGCTTTCGCCTTAGGGGTGCCCGCCTTGCCGGTCGCCGCCCTGGTCCTCAGTTACCAGCTGGTCCGCCAGGATGCCTGGGCTATCCATAAATCATCCATTCTGTATTCCGCCCATTCCACCTGGATCAGCCTGGTCCTGATGGCTGTGACCATGATCGTAATGATTTCCGGATTTAAAAAAGCCGGGATACCTATGGGTCCGGACATCGAGCCTCCCGATTCGGTTCCCGCGGGGGTCATCGCAGTGAGTGGTTATGCAAACCGGATCCTCGTCTTTTGTTATATCCTGTGGCTGTTGGTGATAGCAAAAATATTTACAACCCAATAAAATAAACCCGGTGCAAACCCCGGACCTCCGATCCTCCAAGGACGGATAGGATGGCCGGTCTTAATAATTGAGGTCATGAGAAAATTGATTTTGCAAATGCAGACTTCGCTTGACGGATTTGTTGCTACCGGACCGAACGATGAACAGTCCTGGGTGACCTGGGCTTTGGACGAGATCAAACCGCATGTGATCGAACTGTTGGATTCCACGGACACCATTTTGATTGGAAGAAAATTGGCGGTTGATTATATCCCTTTTTGGCAGGACACCTATACCAAACCAGAAGACCCGATGTTTGAATTTGCAAAAAGAATTGTGGCTGCGAAAAAAATAGTATTTTCCAGGACCCTGGAACAATCCATCTGGCCCAATACAGAACTCGCAAAGGGCCCATTGGCTGAGGAAGTCAATGCACTGAAAAATCAAGATGGAAAGGACCTCGTGGTCTACGGAGGCGCTTCTTTTGTCTCGGCCCTGATCAAAGAAGGACTGATTGACGAGTATCAATTTTATATCAATCCGGTGGTCCTGGGGAAGGGAGTACCCGTTTTTGATCTAATCGACTCCTTTCGACCCCTTGTTTTGATCAAATCGATGGTTTTTCCCGGCGGTATTATTTTGACCAAATACCAACCAAAATAGGGACATGCCATGAAGTCGTTCTGCAGGTTCCGGTTCATGCACCGGCAGGGGGATATTTAAGCTGATGTTTTTATCTTCGTTTGACGCTGACCAGGCGATACAAAGGGTGAAGATGCAGGCAATAGACCAATATCGGCGGGCATGAATAAGGGACTGAGCAGCAAAGAAGTCGCGGACAGAATTGCCCGTTTTGGATATAATGAACTTCCCACTTCCAAGTCAAAAAACATTCTGCATATCGCTCTTGAAGTCATCAGGGAGCCTATGTTTATTTTACTGATAAGTTGTGGCTCCCTCTATATCATTCTGGGAGACTATACTGAAGGCATCATTCTGGTTTGTTGGGTTTTTATTATCATTTTCATCACCTTCTACCAGCATCAGAAAACAGAAAGTGCTCTCGATGCACTCAAAAAACTTTCTTCTCCCAGGGCTTTGGTCATCCGGGATGGTAAAGAGGTCCGGATTGCAGGCAGGGAGGTAGTACCGGATGATGTGGTCATCTTAAATGAAGGTGACCGGGTACCTGCGGATGGGATCTTATCCGAAGGTTTAAATCTGACTATCGACGAATCCCTGCTTACCGGTGAATCACTGCCTGTCACCAAGACCACTCATAACGAAAAAGAACCAAACATCCCGGTATACAGCGGCACCCTGGTCGTCCAGGGAAAGGGCTTGATGGAAGTAAAGACTACAGGGAGTAATACAGAATTTGGAAAAATAGGTAAATCCATTCAACATATCGAACAGGATCAAACCCGGTTGCAAAAGGAGATGAAATCATTGATCCGGAATCTCTTTATCGCCGGAGCCCTGCTAAGCGTTGTGGTGATCGCCGGTTTTTACTTCACCCGGGGCAATTTTGTGCAGTCTTTGCTCAATGGGCTGGCTACAGCCATGGCCATGTTGCCGGAAGAATTCCTGGTAGTGCTCACCGTTTTTCTTGCCCTGGGCGCCTGGCGCTTATCCCAAAAAAATGTACTGACCCGCAAGCCTTCGGCGATAGAGACCCTGGGTTCGGCCACCGTGTTATGCAGTGATAAAACAGGCACCATCACTCAAAACAAAATGGAATTGGCCAGCCTGTTTGCGAATAATAAAATGTTCAATAAATCATCTTTCAGGGAAAAGGCTTCTGAAATCCGGGAATTATTGGTCCATGCATTTCACGCATCGCAAAAAGACACCATTGACCCCATGGAAAAAGCAATAGGAAAAGGATATAATGAATGGGTTATCCCAAAAGCCCTGTTGCCGGATCTGGTAAAAGAATATCCACTGAGTACCCATTTATTCGCCATGACCAGGGTATTGAAACCAAAGCACGAGGACCACTACCTGGTTAGCTGTAAAGGGACCCCCGAAGCTGTTTTTTCCCTGTGCAAAATGAATGATACCGAGGTATCGGAACATTTAATCACGGTTCAAAAAATGGCGGAACAAGGTCAAAGAGTCTTAGGAGTGGCAAAAGCCGCATGGAATAAAAAAGAAATACCGGACACCCAGCAAGCATACGAATTTGAATTTATCGGATTAATAGGCTTTGAAGATCCGATCCGGCCAGAAGTGCCCCGGGCCATTCAGGAATGTCATGAAGCAGGCATCAAGGTAATTATGATCACCGGGGACTATCCATCCACCGCCAAATGCATTGCTTCACAGGCAGGAATGAACACCGATGGGGTTGTATTGACTGGAACAGACTTGAAAAATATGAGCGAGTCCGAACTGGCTGAAAAAATAAAATCGGTCAACATTTTTGCGAGGATCGTTCCTGAACAAAAATTGCAGATAATCAATGCGTTAAAAACAAATGGCGAAATTGTCGCCATGACCGGGGATGGGGTGAATGATGCTCCTGCGTTGAAAGCGGCTGATATTGGAATCGCTTTGGGCGGAAAAGGCACAGATGTAGCAAGGGAGGCGTCGTCCCTTGTTTTGTTGGATGACCACTTTAGCTCGATCGTAGTTGCCATTCGCTCCGGGCGTAAAATATTCGACAACCTGCAAAAATCAATGTCCTATATCATTGCCATACATATACCTATCATTGGACTCACCCTGCTACCGGCCTTTTTCCCGGGACTCCCCATCCTTTTAATGCCGCTGCATATTGTATTTCTGGAGCTGATCCTGGATCCGGTCTGTTCTATAGCTTTTGAATCCGAAAAGGAAGAGAAGGACATCATGAAGCATCCTCCCCGCGATCCGGAGGAGCCCTTTTTTGGATTCGGAAAAATAGTTGGCAGCGCGTCCGTTGGCCTGTTATTGATGGCCATGGTCTTGGCCATTTACTTTTTATCCCTGCAAGAAAGGCATACCGATGGAGAAACCCGGGCCATCGCTTTTTCATCGCTGATCCTCGGAAACATTTTTCTCATCCTTACGACCATTTCCAAAACACGGAATTACATCGACGTACTGCTGGAAAAAAATATGGCCTTGCTCGTAATCCTGGTTATTGCTACTGCACTCATGATTATGGTAATCTACCATCCTTACCTCAGAACGGTCTTCAGCTTTGATTACCCGGGATTCAGCCATTTTAACCTCGCCATTGCAGGTGCTCTGGCAGTGCTGTTTATCCTCGAAACCATAAAGATGATTAAACAGAATTTTATAATGAGGACCCCCGTTTAACAATGGTCAGCAGGCTGAATTTATTTAATTATTTTTAATTATTTAATTATCAATGAAACGGTTTTTATTCCTTACCCTGTTTAATGCCTTATGCGTACTTTTTGCTTATGCCCAGGGCATTTCAAACGAGGACATCCCTGATAAAAAGGAAATTTATTCCCTGATCGATCAGTATTCCTCTGCACGGGAGAAGCGTGATACCGCCATGCTCAGACATCTCTTAACACCTGACGCGGACCAGTTGGTTTCTTCGGGTCAATGGCGGGTGGGTATCGGGGAAGCAGTGAAGGGCATGTTGTTATCTTCAGAAAGCAACCCCGGCTCGCGAAGACTCATCGTAGACAAAATCAGGTTTCTCGATTCAAAGCATGCCATCGCAGATGCCCGGTATGAAATACAGAATCCGGACGGCGCGGCCAGGAAGATGTGGAGTACCTTTATTGTGGTGTTTCAAAACGGAAGTTGGAAAATAGCGGCCATCCGGAATATGTTGCCGGCCCCAGCCCGATAGGCCTGCATACCGACATGCACCCCTCTTGTTCCGGGATGAAAAATTTCTTATTTTAGGACTTCCTTCATAAAATATAAGACTGAGCTAAATCAAAATTGAATCCCAGGGATTCATTATTAATCTTATTGATCGAACATGAATAAGCTCGTTTTCTTTTTCTGCCTTATCCCCTCCGGTATTTTTGGACAAGCTGCCAATCCTTTAAAAGGGTATCCCGGAATCCGGGATGGAGTATTCGTTTATTTTCCCCCTTCCCGGGCCATGCTTCTGTTGGGAGGCGGCAAAAGCAGCCCGAACTCCTCGGAGAGCAATGTTTGGAAATGGAAGGACAGTCAATGGGCTATGATTCCAGCTTCCGGTCCGGGATCACGGGATTTTTTTCCATGTGCCTATCATCCCGGTTCAGGCAATATCTATTGTTACGGGGAGCAGGATTCTCCGGGAGGGGTCTTTTGGTCCTTTGACGGCGCCCAATGGAAATCAACGAAAATAACCGGACTGGAATCGAGGGACCACCACCAGATGGTATATGCCGACCATTTAAACGCCTTTATCATATATGGAGGAGCCAATGAAAGGGGTATTCTCGATACACTGACCTGGCTGGTCCGGGACGGAAAAGCCACTGCCTTGAATATTCCCGGACCCGGTATCCGTTATCATTCCGCAATGACATACGATAAACAAAGAAAAAAGGTGGTGTTGTACGGTGGAGGTAAGAAACCCTGGGAACACTGGGAATTTGATGGATTGCGGTGGGTAAAAATCAACAGCAGGACAAGCCCCGGTAATAAATTCTATCATTTCATGGCATATGATGAAAGCTCAGATAAGATCATTCTGCACGGAGGATGGAGAAACCAGGACCCCTTTGATCCGGTGAATAAACAGAACCCTCAGACCTGGGCCTGGGATGGGCAGGACTGGACGAATATTGCCGGGGAATCCATATTCTCTATTGCGTTTGGATATGACGCAGGAAGGAAACAAGTGGTCACCTATGGCCGAAGCGGGGGGCCGGATAATGCGCCTTTGGCCTTATGGATTCTTGAGAATGGAAGCTGGAAAAAAATCTCGGACTATGGTATGCCGAATACGAATGACTGATTTTTCAACCCCCTTTTCACCTTATATGCGTAATTTCATATTCACATCCTTTCATCCATCGATCTATGAAATTAGGCGCTTTTTCCGTAAGCCTCAGCGTAAGGGACCTCAGGGCCTCCAGGGAATTTTATGAAAAGCTGGGTTTTTCTGTCTTCGCCGGCGACCCCGGAAAAAACTACCTCATCATGAAAAACGGCAATGCGCTGATCGGGCTTTTCCATGGAATGTTCGAGAAAAACATACTGACCTTCAACCCAGGTTGGGATGAAAACGCCCATCCCCTGGACGAATTTGACGACGTGCGCAAGATCCAGCGTGAGCTTAAAAATAATAATATAGACATTATCCAGGCGGCGGACGAGGAAACCGTCGGCCCGGCAAGTTTTATGGTGGTCGATCCGGACGGAAACCCCATACTGTTTGACCAGCACCGCTAAACGAAGGGGATCAGGACAAGGGCAAACTCAGGAACCAATTCCCGAAGCGCTCCCAAAAGCCGAAGCGGTAAAAACTAAGAACGGAAAAATGATAACCCACCAGGAGGGCCAGGACCTTCGGGAAGACATCCAGCCTCTGATGGGTCTTCCAATCCCAGTACACCAAAAAAAGTAAAAGGAGGTCTGCCAGCAGGAATCCAGCCACCGGGGCAATGGGCCTGCCTTCCAAAACCGGCAGGTAATTCAGCAGGGGCCTGAAATGGGCATAGATCAGGCGGTCCGTCACCGGAGTAAACAGGGGGAACACCGTAGCCAGCATATATCGCGAATGCAGCAGGGGCCTTCGCCGGTGATAGATGGCCAGGCCGTATAAAATAGCCAGGACAATCGTGGCGTTGACCATCAGCGCTAAGGAATAAAGGGATAGTGGATTCCATCCCCCCCGGCCTGAAAGCTGGTGGTGGATCAGGTTCAGAGTCAGGATCAACAGCACGGGCATCAGGATATAAGATAAGCGTCCCAGGCGCCGGTGCAGGACGAACCGCTTTTTCCGGATCAGCCAGGCCTGGCCTATGAGCATCATGCACCAAAGGGTCATGGCAATCCCATGGGTATGAAAACGGACCTCCTCCTGATCTCCCAGGTGTGAGTAATAACTTGGCCAGAAGGCCCATAAGGCGAAAGCAAAAAATAAAACAAAAGCCACCACGCTGTAGTCGTATAGAAACCGGTTTGTCTTCATCAATTACCTATCCTTTTTCGCGCCGAAAGATGAGCCCGGTTCCGGAGTTACTACTTGTGTTTTCCCGGGAGATGGTGGGCTGATCCAGGGAGCTGTCTTTGGAGTTTCAAACAGCCTTGGGCTAATGTTTGCGCACGGAGGGCACGGGGCGCACGGAGGAAAAGAATGGGGCATTATGATGAGAAAAGCAGAGCGGCCATCTTTACGGTGGCGGAAACGAAAATAAATCCCAATCAAAATATCAATCACTCCGTGGTCTCTGTGCCCTCCGTGCGAAATTCCCCATGAGCAATCCCCCGTGCGATATTAACCCCTAAATTTGCCCTCCCAATGAAAAAACCACTCCTCATCCAGAATCAGAAATTTGAAAAAACCGGCCAAGCCTCCGTGGCCCTTGAAACCGGGGAATATCGGGAATGCACCTTTAACCAATGCGATTTTTCCAATGCAGATTTCACGGACTGCATCTTTTCAGACTGCGAATTTACCGGTTGCAATGCAAGCCTGTGCAAATTGACCCGGACCGGATTCCGGGAGGTCCGGTTTAAAAACTGCAAACTCCTGGGCTTACATTGGGAGGATTGCAACAGCCTGATCTACAACCTGACGTTTGACCATTGCACCCTGGATTTTTCCTCTTTTTATAATCTGAACCTGAGAGAAACCGTTTTCCGACATTCCAGTCTTAAAGAATCGGATTTCACGGATGCGGATCTCAGCCGCGCGGTCTTTGAATCCTGTGACCTGGACCGGACCATATTTTATCATACCAACCTGGAGAAAGCCGATTTCCGCTCGGCGCGTTTTTTTACCATCGACCCCGAGCAGAACCGGTTGCGGGGTGCGAAATTTTCGGCGGGCGGCTTGCCTGGTCTTTTGAAAAAATACGGCTTGGAAATCGATGGCGAATAAAAGGAAAGCAATTCCTTACATTTATATCCATGCTGATGGAAATGCATTTCCCTGCCCCGCCGCTGGGCCAGTTTATCGAAAGTTTCTTATACTATAAAGACTATCAGCCCAGCCACCAAATCGACCGGTTTTTCCCGGACGGAAACATTTATGCCGTCATCGATCTCAACGAAGAACCCCAATATATTTTTGACAACCAGACCCTCCGGCCCATTCAGACCTGTCGTAAAGTATGGTTTTCCGGATTGAGGACCAATTATATATCCATTCCTTCCTGCGGAGAAAGCGAACTGTTTGTGATCAATTTCAGGAAAGGCCGGGCCTTTCCCTTTGTAAAAGGTCCCCTCGGTGAATACACCGATGCTGTAGTGGATGGCGGGCAATCTTTCCGGAAGGACATCCTGCGGGTCCGTGAAGCCCTATTGCCCCTTCCGGGGGCCTGGGAAAAATTTGCCCTCGCCGAAAAACTACTCTTGGCGCAATACGGTCCGGACCTCCGCCTGAATCCCTGCGTGGACTATGCGGTGGAGCAGATCCTGCTCCATCCGGCCCAAACCACCATTGCCCACCTGTCCGCCAAAATAGGTTATTCCCACAAACACCTGATCCGCCTTTTCCGGGATCACACCGGACTCAGTCCAAAAGAATTTTTAAAGATCATCCGTTTTCAGAAAGCCATTTCACGTATCGACGCGCCGGCTGCCGGAGGCTGGACCGCGATTGCTGCGGCTTCCGGGTATTACGACCAGGCCCACTTCATTCATGAATTTAAAAATTACTCAGGGTTCACCCCCGCCCAGTTTGTAGAACAGCAAAGGGCTTTTACCAATTATGTGGCCCTGGAATAGGTAAATTTTTTCCAATGGCAGGCCATTGCTTTTAAGTTTCTTTGCAGTCAACGAAATTCCAGTTCCCGGACAATCCCGTCCCGGAGCCTTTGGAATTCCTCAAAACCCAGTGATGAAAAATTTCCTTTATTTGAATGCCTGTTTGTTTCTTTTGATTTCCTGCCGGGATTCCAGCCCTTCCGGTCAAGCCGCGGGTTCGGAGAAAGGCTATTTCATCGCTTATAACGTCTACATTCCGGATACCACCAAAGACGACTGGGAAGTCATGCTCATGAATATGGACGGCAGCGGTAAAAGAAACCTGACCCGGAATGACGATGTCGCCTGGACCTATTATGCCTTTCAGGACAAATTGTATTTCATCAGCGACCGGGATACCTGTTACCGTTGTTTTTTTCTCTATGAAACCGACCCCGGCGGCCAGTCCATCCGGAAAGTCAGCGACCTCCGCCTTGAAGACAGCTGGATGAGCAGCCGGCATCACGGGGAAGAAATGGTAGTCACCGGGCGCCTGGGACCCACGACGCGGTTTCAGCTTTTTATCGTGAACACCAAATCCGGGCAATACTCCCAAATCACCTCCGACACCGCCGCCCGTTACGGAGACCCCTGTTTTTCCCCGGATGGTTCTCAGATCGTTTATGCCTATAAACAGAACAAAAGAGACCGGAACAGCCATGAAGAACTTTTTATCATGAATTCGGATGGGTCCGGCAGCAGGCAACTGACCCATTATCCGGAAGACAATGTGTCAGCGAAAGAACCGGGTTACAAGGCCGGAGCGCCCCGTTGGCATCCCACCGAGCATTTCATCAGCTACATCTCCATGCAGGATGGACGTCACCAGATCTGTGCGGTAAACCCGGAGGGCTCCAAACAATGGAAAATCACCACCGGCCCAAAAGGGGAAGGATGGCATGACTGGAGCCCCGATGGCAAATGGCTGACTTATGACTCCTCTGACCCCAATGGCAGGCAATACCATATCCTTCTAATGAATTGGCAAACCAAAGAAGTAAAACAACTGACGGATACCACTTACCGATCACAACTCGCACCGGTGTTTGTCAATAGTCAATAGTCAGTAGTCAGTAGTCAGTAGTCAGTAGTCAGTAGTCAGTAGTCAGTAGTCAGCAGTCACTAAACAATTCAACAATTCTACAATTCTACAACTTAACTACCTGTCCCGTCCTTACCGATTCATCGCAGGCAAAAGCAATGCGCAGACTATCCACGGCGTCCTGTACATGGTGGGTGAGATCGAGGTCTTCCCGGATTGCTTTGAGGAAATAGGCTTGTTCGCGGTTGCAAAGTTCCTGATGGCCGGGTTCATCAGTCATGTCCAGCCATTCATCCGGCCGGACAAACTCGTCCTGTTCGTTGAGTTCCGCGTGATGGATGCGCAGGGATTCCGTTTTGGTATGGGCGTCAATGGATGAAGATTTGCCGGAACCGCCGGCATCGCGGGCTACGATGGAAACAGCACCCTTGGGCCCGAACACATCTTTTACAAAAAAAGCGGTTTCGCTCACCATGGGCCCCCATCCGGCTTCATACCAACCTACGGATCCATCCTCAAAACGGATCTGCAATTGTCCATAATTATAATTCCCTGCCGGTATGGCTTCGGTCAGCCTCGCTCCGATGGCGCCAACCTGGATGGGTTTGGAGCGGACCATCTGGCACATCACATCGATGTAATGGACCCCGCAATCCACGATGGGGCTCAGGCTTTTCATCAGGTTGCGGTGCACCGTCCACATATAACCATGGCTTTGCTGGTTGAGGTTCATGCGCATCACCAGGGGTTTGCCCATTTGTTGGGCGATTTCAATAAACTTTATCCAGGAAGGGTGATGGCGCAGGATATACCCGATCACCAGTTTCTTGCCGGCTTGCCGGGCAGCTTCGGCCACCCGCTCCGCTCCGGCCACCGTATCCGCGATCGGTTTTTCCATAAAGACATGGCAACCCTGGTCAAAGGCCTGCAGTGCATAGGATTCATGCGTATCGGGATAAGTATTGATGCTGACCGCATCCGGACGGGTCAATTCCAGGGCTTTTGAATAATCTGAAAAAAGGGCATAACCCCCTCCAAGTTTTTGATTAAGCAATTCCTTGCTTTTACCGGTGCTCACCAGGCCGCAGATTTCAAATCCTTCCATATTATGATAGGCCGTGGCGTGTGATCCACCCATATTGCCGGCGCCGGCGACCAGGACGCGGATGGGTTTGGTTTGGTTATTCATTGAATGGTTTGTTGAAGGGCAAATCTCCGTAAAAATTCCGGTTAATTCCACTTGCCCTAACCAGACGGACCGGCGGCAGATTTGCAATAATATTTTATTCAATCACCGCACATAGGTTCGTGCCTCCCCTGAGAATTCAGTCACCTCATCCGGCATTTTACCGGCAAAATATTGGTAACGGATCTGTCGAGGATTTTCCATCCTGATCAGCAGGGTGCCGTCCGGGTTCCCTTCCTGGTGCGTGAATTTCCACCAATCGGCAACGGCATATTTTATTTTTCCAGAGGCGGGAGTCACGGTTTCCGGCAAAGGGATATTGCCTTTGATCCACCAGATATAGGAGGCCCGGCCGACATTCTTTGCTCCATCTCCATCGAGAAGAGGGCTGGCGTCGGCTATGGTGACGCGATCGGCATATTTTTCATGTCGGGCGATCACCAGTTGTTTACTCCATTCGGTCAGGGACTTGGTCCCGGGAATAAACCAATTGCCGGCAAGGGTTCCTTCCACATCATAGGTAATCTTTCCACCCCGGGGTTCCACCGTCCTGGGATTGATATTCCAGATTTGTTCTCTGAGGGCACCGGGCAGGTAATCGGTATAACTCACCGAGGCCCGGTATTCCCTGGTGTACCGATCAGGATTTGAAAAAAAACCTTCCCGATCCAGGTCCCACATTCCGATATCAAAACCGGGTTGGATGCCGATGTATCCAAGGACTTGTCCGGCACTGACCGGAATGGATACCTTGTTTTCCACCCCCCTCCCTGCCTGAATCGCTCCCGCTGCTTCCAATACTCCGTTTGAAAGCTTTGACACATGGCCATAATACATCCTGGATCGACCGGTGAGGGCAATATCCAGGGCATAATCCTCAAAGGTCTTTCCCCGGATATCCGCGGGAGCGTCCTGTTCGATGACTGTCCTTTCTTCCTTCCGGATATTGTAGATTACCCCTTCAGACATGGCATATACCGGGATTAGCGGATTTGGCGCATAAGGTTTCCTTTATAAAAAACCTCCTTGCACTTTTGGGATGACCTGGATTTGGCCGATGGCCCCGAATTCCAGCATTTGATCGAGTTCCGTAGGCAAGTGGGTGAACAGAACCTTATCGGGAAGATCATATTGGCCTATTCCATCCTTTTTACAGGCAGCGATCAGAACAGACCAGGTCAGATATATTAGTATTGGCCACTTCATGACCCTTTATTTGGCGCATTGTCCTATTTCATGGTGTGCACCTCTAAATTAACGATTTCATCCGGTAAATAATTGTCTTATGCTGCATCCCCGTCCTTCAGGGTATATTCCTTTCTGAATAAGACCTATCGTTTTCGGATCCCGATATTCCGGAACCGGTGCACGGCTCCCGGCCGCCAGGCATCCAGCGGCATGAGTTCAGATTCCGCAGCCGGAGAATATAAAGCGGTCCAGTGGCATTGAAGGCCGATCATACCCCGGGTGGCCCCGGCGATAAAATCGTTCCGGGTCTGCTCAACTTCGTAAATCAGGCGGTCGTTGATCCATAAACAGATTTTCGGGACGGTCCCCTGCATGCGGATGCGGAATGAATTCCAGTCGTTCGGTTTCCAGACGTTTTCCCTTCCGCTTGCCTTGGCCGGATTGCTCACCGGAATCCTTTCCCCCAACAAGTCTCCCGTACCCCCGGGCAGGGCAAGCTCCACCTGGTATGCGGCCCCGCCCTCATTGGACCGCAGGAAGAGGCCCCCGTTGGAAAAAGAATCGATGTTTACTTCCAGGTATAATTCAAAATCCGAATACTGTTTATTGGTGAGTAATACCCCGCCCTGGCCAAAAGGCGACTGTCGCAACTCAAGCACTCCATTCCGCACCTGCACATCCGGGGTCGTTCCCTGGTGGTTGGTCCGGCTGATATGCCAGCCTTTCAGGTTTTTACCATTGAAGATGGATTTGAATCCGGCAGGCAATTGCGCCTTAAGGCAAGAGGCCATTGCAGTCACCAATAAAAAGCTCAATACCTTAACCTTAACCTTAACCTTAACCTTAACCTTAACCTTAACCTTAGCCTTAACCTTAACCTCAGCCTTAAACCCAGCCTTAACCCCAGACTCATCCTCAATTCCAAAATCCATCACCTTCAATTTGTATGCTTCTCCATGACCAACCTGAAACCTATATCATAACCACTGCCC
>Ga0116142_10001136_pt1 | contig 32882 bp, 29 predicted proteins | sample AD_UKC033_MetaG_FD_89785 | JGI IMG/M metagenome (GOLD analysis project Ga0116142, IMG submission 89785) | Active sludge microbial communities of municipal wastewater-treating anaerobic digesters from USA - AD_UKC033_MetaG | ecosystem: Engineered > Bioreactor > Anaerobic > Digestate | place: USA... | reverse complement strand
TGGACCACGAATGCATCGCGTCCCGTTTTACCGCCCAGTATTTTACCTTGAAATGTATCGTTAATCAGGAGCTTTCACGCCGAGGGTTTTCCGACATTCAGGTTTATTAATACCTTTGTAAATAATTATGGGGTTGGTGCGGGTGAAAGAGAGGGGGAAAAACCTTTGTTGCCCATGTCCATATCGCTGTCTTTAAGGTACAGGTTGATATGTTCCGGATGTACCGCGCATTCGAATTCGCGGCAAAATCCACGAATTTCCGCCATACCCGCATCTCCGAGGCTGTCATTTTCGCCATAGATATTGATAACGGTGGTGGAGCTTCTGGTGCTTGTGGGATTGTCTTTTTCGTGCAAAATTTTCAGCGTTTCATCTACATCCATCTTTTTCGAGATATGCCAGTTGCCGTAAAAAACCACGCTTGGCTTTCCTTCGGCTAGCGCATGAATGCGTGGCGCCAAGGATGTTTGGTCCATGGCCATCCGCTTTTGAAATTCATCGAGTTGTTCAAATTCGGTTTGTTCGGAGCGGCGTTTTCTTTTGTAACGCAGTTCTTCGTGCGAACCATCGGCCATCATTTCCGCACGAACATCATCAAGTGTTTCCAAATAGAGCGACCTTGTGATTTTGAGGTCAGGGGACTGGCTGGCCATATCGGCTAGACGAGAAAAGCTGCGGCGGTTCCGTTCGTTCTGAAGAGGGGCGTTGTGGTATCCTTCATTTCCATCTACTGGAATGATTCTTAGTCCGACTTCTCTGGCGTTATCAATGAGGTCTGCCGCCCAATTGGCCAGATCGTCGTCACGGGCTTTCGATGTTGCTGAATGGGTTGTGTGTTTCAGGAGATCGGTAAATTGGTCGCGGGTGATTTTGTGGTCTGCGTACGCGTCAAAGATGCTTCGGCTGTTTTCGAAATATTCGATCATCAGGTTTTCAAATCCGGCCTGTTTCATAGCCGCCAGACTTTTGGGAGAGGAGACCGCGTTGGCGATGCCGGAATTGTCATGGTCTGTGTCCCCCAGCAGCAGGTACTGGGTCGTAGGCCCGAAGTTATCTATCAGAGCAGATAGAGTTTCGTTTTTCATATGCCAATTCTATGGGCGGCGGGTTAAATATATGTTAAATATAATTGTGAGTGGCAAGCGGCTTTAAGTCGATGCTTTGGCCTTGAAGCAAAAGGCGTTTTGTGGTCTGGTGGGGGATGTTAACCTTAACCGGATTCTGGTGTTATGGCTTCCTCTGATCTTTTGTTGCATTACCTTCCTATTCTGGTGTTTTTGGGGCTTGCCCTGTTTATCGCGACCGTGATGGTCGTGATCCCGTTCATCATCGGCAAGACCAAGCCTGACGCCCAGAAACTCTCCGCTTATGAATGCGGGTTTGAAGCGTTTGATGATGCCCGCCGCAGGTTTGATGTGCGGTTTTACCTCGTGGCGATCCTGTTTATTATTTTCGACCTTGAAATCGCGTTTCTGTTTCCGTGGGCCGTTTCGCTCGGGGCCATTGGAATGTTCGGGTTCTGGTCGATGATGGTGTTTCTGGCCGTCCTCACTGTCGGGCTGGTTTATGAATGGAATAAAGGGGCCCTTGATTGGGAGTAGGGAAGTTCAAGTATGTCATCCAATCGTGAAATTTTTCATGCGCCCAAGGCGCCTTTGACAACCAGTGTTCCGATGCTGCCTGCTGAACAGCAGGATGAAGCTGTGGCTTATCTGGCTCAGGAGGTTTCGGACAAGGGGTTTGTGTTGACCCAAGCCGACAAGATTTTTGACTGGGCGCGGCAAGGCTCGATGTGGCCGATGACGTTCGGTCTTGCCTGTTGTGCGGTCGAGATGATCCATTCCTATATGTCGCGCTATGACCTCGACCGGTTCGGCATTATTCCGCGCCCGTCCCCACGTCAGTCGGATGTGATGATCGTCGCCGGAACGCTCACCAACAAAATGGCGCCTGCGCTGCGTAAAGTGTACGACCAGATGGCTGAGCCGCGCTGGGTGATCTCGATGGGGTCGTGTGCGAATGGTGGTGGGTATTACCATTATTCCTATTCCGTTGTGCGCGGGTGCGACAAGATTGTGCCGGTCGATATTTACGTTCCGGGATGTCCGCCGACCGCCGAGGCTTTGGTGTATGGGCTCCTCCAACTCCAGAAAAAAATCCGCCGCGAAGATACGCGGGTGGTGAGATAGGGGATCATGACGATGACCAATGAGGCGAATGTTACGGAAGCTGAAGCGAAAAAAATTGATCCCATGCTTGATTTTGGCAGGGGGATACAGGCCAAGCTTTCTGAAGCGGTGACGGATGTTGATCTGATCCGTGGCGAATTGATTTTGAATGTGACGCGCGGCGGGTTGCTCGCGGTCATGGCTTTTCTACGTGATGACCCTGAGTGCCGTTTTGCGCAGTTGATTGATGTGTGCGGCGCGGATTATCCCGACCGTGCGGAGCGGTTTGAGGTTGTTTATCAACTCCTCTCGATCAAACATAACCGCCGCGTTCGTGTGAAAATTTCGACCGATGAGGAAACGCCCGTGCCGTCTGTGTCCGCGTTGTTTTCGTCGGCGGGATGGTTTGAACGCGAGACATGGGATTTGTTCGGTGTGATGTTTGATGGCTTGGCAGATCACCGCCGCATTCTGACCGATTACGGATTTGACGGGCATCCGCTTCGTAAGGAATTTCCGTTGACCGGACATGTCGAGGTGCGGTGGGATGAAGAACAGCGTCGTGTCGTTTATGGCCCTGTGTCATTGCCGCAGGATTTTCGCGTGTTCGATAATCTGAGCCCGTGGGAAGCCTTGACCGATGTGCAGTTGCCCGGCGATGAAAAAGCGTCGCACAGCCCGAAAGTCGGCTGGCGTCCGGTAAACAAGAGTGCGGAGTAGGAAATAAAAATGCTCGTTAATACTGTTCCGACAATTGATATCGACGAAGAACATCATATCAAGCCTTATACGATGAATTTCGGGCCGCAGCACCCTGCCGCGCACGGCGTTTTGCGCCTGGTGCTGGAGCTGGACGGTGAAGTGGTCGAACGTGCCGATCCGCATATCGGGTTGCTTCACCGCGGGACGGAAAAACTCATCGAATATAAAACCTATATGCAGGCTTTGCCGTATTTTGATCGTCTCGATTACGTGTCGCCGATGAATCAGGAACATGCGTTTGCGCTGGCGGTTGAAAAGTTGATGGGTATCGAAGTGCCGGAGCGGGCTCAATATATCCGCGTGATGTTTTGCGAATTGACGCGCATTCTGAACCATATTTTGAACATCACCACTTTCGCACTTGATGTCGGTGCGATTACGCCTGCGTTGTGGGCGTTCGAGGAACGCGAGAAGGGGATGGAATTTTACGACCGCGTGTGCGGGGCGCGTCTTCATGCCAACTACATTCGTCCGGGTGGTGTGTCGATGGATATGCCCGCAGATCTGGCCGACGACATTTATGCGTGGACGGAAAATATTCCGAAAGTCATTGACGATCTAGATACTTTGCTGACCGGCAACCGGATTTTTAAACAGCGGACAGTCGGGATCGGCGTTGTTTCTGCTGAACAAGCACTGGATTGGGGATTTACGGGGCCGAATATCCGTGCGTCGGGGCTGGCGTGGGATTTGCGCAAGTCACAGCCTTATGACGTTTACGATAAGATGAATTTCGATGTTCCGGTCGGCAAGACGGGCGATTGTTATGCGCGCTATCTGGTGCGGATGGAAGAAATGCGCCAGTCGCTTAAAATGATTCAGCAGTGCCTCAAGGACATGCCCGAAGGTCCGGTGAAGGTGAATGATTACAAGGTTTCACCGCCGCCGCGCGCCGAAATGAAAGAATCGATGGAGGCGTTGATCCACCATTTCAAACTCTTTACCGAAGGGTATCACGTGCCTGCGGGCGAGACCTATACTGCGGTCGAGGCTCCGAAGGGTGAGTTTGGGGTTTATCTGGTGTCCGATGGGAGTAACCGTCCGTACCGTTGCCACATCCGCGCGCCGGGGTTTGCGCATTTGCAGGGACTTGATTTCATGTCGAAGGGCCATATGCTCGCCGATGTCGTGGCCAATATCGGGTCGCTCGATATCGTGTTCGGAGAAATTGATCGTTAGGAATAGAATAGAATGAAAAAACCAGTTGATTTGAATGCGGCGTATCAGCCGGAGCATTTTGCGTTTCGTGATGGAGCGAAAGTCGCCGAGATTATATCGCGTTATCCGAAAGGGAAACAGCGGTCGGCCACCATGCCTTTGCTCGATCTGGCGCAGCGTCAGGTCGGGGAAGATGGAGCAGCGGCCAAACCACCCTATGGCGGGTGGATTCCGCGCGCGGCGATGGACGAGATTGCCCGTCTTCTCGATATTCCTGCCGTGAAAGTTTATGAGGTCGCGACGTTTTATTCGATGTATAACCTTGCGCCCGTTGGCAAATATCTGGTGCAGATGTGCACGACCACGCCGTGTATGCTGTGCGGATCGGCGAATGTCGTCAAAGCCTGTGAAGATCATTTGGGTGTTCATACGGGCGAGACCACTGCGGACGGGATGTTTACGTTGATGGAGGTTGAATGTCTCGGGGCGTGCGTGAATGCGCCGATGGTGCAGATCAATGACGATTTTTTTGAAGATTTGACGCCGGAGTCGATGAAAAAACTTCTCGACGATTTGAAGAACGGTGCAGAAGTTAAAGTCGGGCCGCAAAATGGCCGTGTGTCGTCTATGGCTTTGGGCGGAGCTACGACGTTGAGTGAGAAGGCCGACAAGCTTGGGATCAAGAAAGCCGGTTAATGATTCTTATCGGTCTGGGTTCCAATCTTTCTAGTCACTTCGGTTCGCCGCGTTTGACCATCGAGAATGCGCTGACGGTTCTGCATAAAGGGGCGACCAGATTGGTGTCTGTGTCGAATTTATATCTTTCAGCACCTGTGCCATATACGCCTTACCAGTCTTGGTTTTGTAATGCGGTGGTTCGCATTGAATCGGCTCTTTCTCCTCAGGATTTGATGGACAGGCTTTTGTGTCTGGAGGAATATTTCGGGCGTGTGCGCGGTGTTCCCAATGCCGCGCGGACGCTTGACCTTGATCTTCTGGATTATAGTGGTGAAATTATTCGAGAAGATGGCTTGGAGTTACCGCATCCGCGTATGACTGAGCGCGCGTTTGTTTTATATCCGTTACGCGACATTGCTCCGGATTGGGTTGATCCGGTTTCGGGTAAGAATGTAATGGAGCTGATTGCGGCATTGCCAGATAATCAGCACATTGTTTCCTGCTCTTCTTACGGGAAAGGTACGGTAGTCTTCAGGCCTTGCGGAGTGAGGCGGGAATTTTCCCCCCTTTAGGATTTCACCTCTTCCTGTGATTGTTCCTGACGGGCTTGTTCCTGATGGTGCGGTTCTGTGCCTGCAGGGCGGCCGATGTATCCGCCGATAATCATGCCGATAATCGCTGCGCCCAATCCGGCCAATTGAGGTGGGCATATGCCTTCGCCTTCCGGAGAGAATTTTTCCATCAGCAACCATGTGCCAACGCCCAAAATAATCGAGAGTGTGGCTCCGGCTGTATTCGCGCGTTTCCAGTAGACACCTGCTGCCAGCGGCACAAATGCGCCGGCCAGAGTGACTTTATACGCATCTTCAACCATCGAGAAAATATCGCGTTCGGAATTGAAGGCGTAGACCAAAACCAGACCAGAAAATCCGACGACCGTACCGCGGATCATGTGCAGTAATTTTTTGTCGGCCATGTGCGGGGGGAGTAGCGGTTTCAAAATGTTTTCGGCAAATACAACTGACGGGGCCAGTAAGGTTCCCGATGCGGTTGACATGATAGCTGATAGCAGTGCCCCAAAGAACATGACCTGAACCCATACCGGTGTGTGGGTCAAAATCATTGAGGGGAGAATGCGTTGAGAGTCTTCTTCCATCAATTTGGCCGATGTTTCCGCATCAATCAGGAATGCCGAGTAGCCGAGGAAGATCGGGATGAAGGCAAAAATGATGTAGAATGATCCGCCAAGGACCGAGCCGCGCACGGCAGTTTTTTCATCCTTTGCGGACATCACGCGCTGGAACACGTCCTGTTGCGGGATCGAGCCGAAGCCCATGGTTACCCATGCGGCCACGAAAGCGAGGATCGCAGGCAATGTCAGGTCAGGAAAGAAGCCGGAGAATTTATCGGCAGCGATGGCATGGTCGATCACGGCCATGGCGCCACCGTCAATTTTTCCGGACACGAAGAAGGCTACAATGGTCATGCCGATCAGGATGATAATCATCTGCATAAAGTCGGTCATGGCTACCGAGAACATCCCGCCGAAGAAGGTGTAGAAGAGAACGATGGCGAGGCCCACGACCATGCCCATTTCGATGGACAGTGCGTCAAAGGTGACAATGTTGAAGACAAGACCCAAGGCCACGATTTGGGCGGAGACCCAGCCGAGATAGGAAATACAGATAAATATAGACACTGCCAATTCTGTCGGGCGGCCGTGTTTGCGTTTGTAAAAATCCGAGATGGTCAGAAGTTTCATCCGGTAGAGTGGTTTGGCAAACAATAGACCCACGAGGATCAAACACATCCCTGCGCCGAACGGGTCGGCAATGATACCGCCCAACCCCTCGTCGATAAAGGTCGAGGAAATTCCCAAAACGGTTTCTGATCCGAACCATGTCGCGAATACGGTGGCCATGGTGATGTAAAGGGGGAGCGAGCGGCCTGCCACGACGTAATCGGCCGAGGAATGAACCTTGCGGGCAGCGTACAAACCCACCGCGATGGACAAGAGCATATAAAGAGCGACGAATGTAATCAGCATGGCGGCGAATCTCCCTGAAAACCCCACAACTGCGTATGATTTCATATTCGTAGGTGCTGTCAAGCGGGGTTTCCCGTTGCAGGCGGGAATGGGATGATTTATTGTGAGGCTCCGACTCTATGGAGATTTCGAATGCTTGCTGATCAAGACCGCATTTTTACCAATATTTATGGCTGGGAGCCTTATTCCCTCGACTATGCCCGCAAGCGCGGCGACTGGGACGGGACCAAGGATATTCTGGCCAAGGGGCGGGACTGGATCATCGACGAGATGAAGAAATCCGGCCTTCGCGGGCGCGGCGGGGCCGGTTTCCCGACAGGGATGAAATGGTCGTTTATGCCGAAAGAGTCTGACGGGCGGCCCCATTATCTGGTTATCAATGCCGACGAATCGGAGCCCGGAACCTGTAAAGACCGCGATATTTTGCGTCACGAACCCCATAAGTTGATTGAAGGGGCTTTGGTTGCGGGCTTCGCTATGGGGGCGCACCGTGCCTATATTTATATGCGCGGCGAGTTTTACAATGAAGGATCGACGATCAACAAAGCGATCAAGGAAGCTTATGATGCAGGTTTGCTTGGCAAAAATGCTTGCGGGTCAGGATGGGATTTTGATGTTATTCTTCATCGCGGGGCGGGTGCTTATATTTGCGGGGAAGAAACGGCACTGATCGAAAGTATCGAGGGTAAGCGCGGCATGCCGCGGAACAAGCCGCCTTTTCCGGCGGGAGCGGGGCTTTATTCCTGCCCGACAACCGTTAATAATGTCGAAACGATTGCGGTCGCGCCGACGATTTTGCGTCGCGGTGGGGCATGGTTTGCCGGAATCGGCAAGGACGAGAAAAACACCGGAACCAAGCTGTTCTGTATTTCCGGTCACGTCAATAATCCATGCAATGTCGAGGAAGAGATGGGCATTCCTTTGAAGGAGCTTATCGAAAAACATGCGGGCGGCATACGTGGCGGATGGGACAATCTGTTGGCCATTATCCCTGGCGGATCGTCTACTCCGCTGTTGCCGAAGCATATTTGCGATACGGTGACGATGGATTTTGATTCGCTCAGAGCAGTTCAGTCGGGCCTCGGGACGGCGGGAGTCATTGTTATGGACAAAAGCACAGATATTGTCGGGGCGATTGCGCGGCTCAGCCACTTTTATATGCATGAAAGCTGCGGCCAGTGTACGCCGTGCCGCGAAGGGACGGGCTGGCTTTACCGTATTATGCACCGTATGGCCATCGGGAATGCCACTATCGACGAGATCGACATGTTGCTCGAACTTACCAAGGAAATCGAGGGGCATACGATTTGTGCCCTTGGCGATGCGGCGGCTTGGCCAATTCAGGGGCTAATGCGACATTTCCGTCCCGAGGTGGAAAAGCGTATAATGGAATATAGGGAGGCTGCGCCAAGGGAGAGCGAAGGGGTTCTTCACGCTGCAGAGTGAAAGTATGAGTTTAAAATCGCATTCTATCTTTTTGATTCTAATTACTTTTCTTTCCTCTCTTGCTCCTATGGCCCACGCTCAGGAGCGGCTGACCAATGACAACAGGGAGACGGCCCAAGAGATGGGGGCCATGTATGGGCAATATCTCTTTAACTCCTATTGCCTGAAGTCTTACTCCATGTATATGGCTGACGATAGTCATGTTCAGCCCTCTGCTTCCAATCCGGAAGCTGCCAAGAAACTGACCGATGGCTGTGCCTGTATGACCAAGGTTATGAGCGAGAATGTGTCCTCTAACAGCATGATTATGTATGTCATGACCATGGAAGGAAGCTCGCCGATGGAGGCGAAGAGTCCTGCCGAAGTTGAGGCGTATTTCCGAAGAAACGATCTGGGCAAAATCGGGGATATGGCCGACGACGAACAGCTTCGAAAAAAATGTGGGTTCTTACGGTAACTTGGGCTAATTGGCCATTTTCTCTGAAGTCTCAATATGCTACGACTCCTCTGATCTGAGATAGTCACTCTCTCTTTGGACCTTTTGTCATGCCGAAATTGAAAATTAATAATACCGAAATTGAAGTTCCAGCCGGAACGTCGATCCTTCAAGCTGCCGAGATGCTGGGATATGAAGTTCCGCGTTTTTGCTATCACGACCGGTTGAGTGTTCCCGCCAATTGTCGGATGTGTCTGGTCGAGGTTAAGGGTGCACCGAAGCCTGTAGCGTCCTGCGCTATGGCGTGTGGCGAGAATATGGAAGTCATGACCGAGTCGGCGATGGTGACCAAAGCCCGTCATGGCGTCATGGAAATGATGCTTATCAATCATCCGCTGGATTGTCCGATTTGTGATCAGGGTGGAGAGTGCGATTTACAAGATCAGGCGTTCGGGTACGGGTTTGATCGGTCGCGTTACCATGAGGACAAGCGCGCGAAGGCTGATTCCGATGTCGGGCCGTTGGTTAAAACTGTGATGACACGGTGTATCCAATGCACACGTTGTGTTCGTTTTTCCGAAGAGATTGCCGGTGTGTCAGCTTTCGGTTTGATGAACCGTGGTGAAGATGCCGAGATCAGTACTTTTATCGAGAAGGCCGTCGATTCCGAATTGTCCGGCAACCTTGTCGATGTGTGTCCGGTCGGGGCTTTGACGTCAAAACCTTATGCTTTTACCGCGCGTCCCTGGGAGCTGCGCAAGACGCCGTCAATTGACGTGCATGATGCGGTGGGCAGCAATATCCGCATTGATGCGCGCGGCAACGAAGTGATGCGTATCTTGCCGCGTATCAATGAAGATGTGAATGAGGAATGGCTCGCCGATAAATCGCGTTCGGCTATTGACGGGTTGAAAAAGGCGCGTCTCGATCGTCCTTATGTTCGCGATGTGGTTTCGGGTCGGCTACGTCCTTCAACATGGGATGAAGCATTGACCATGGCTGCGCAGAAATTGTCGGAAGCTTATCCGACCCGTGTCGCCGCGATGGTCGGTGCATTGTGCGAGGCTGAGTCGATGGTGGCACTCAAGGATTTGATGCTGTCGCTCAATGTTAAAAATATGGATTGCCGGACGGACGGGACGTTGTTCGATACGGCGAAGCGGTGCGGCTATGTGATGAACACTACGATTGCGGGGCTTGAACAGGCTGATGCAATTTTGCTGGTCGCGACCAATCCGCGCCACGAGGCGCCGCTGGTCAATGCGCGTATCCGCAAGAACTGGCTGAAAAACCGCGTCAAGGTCGGCGTTATCGGCGAGGCAAAGGACCTGACTTATCCGTATGCCCATATCGGCACGGGACCTGAGGCACTTAATTCCAAACATGCGTTTTTTGATGTGCTGAAGGGCGCCAAAAATCCGGTGATTATCGTCGGGCAGGGTGCGTTCTTGCGTCCCGACGGTGAAGCTGTTCATGCGGCTTTGTATGAATTTGCAACGCGAATGGGCGTCGTGAAAGAAGGTTGGAGCGGGTTCAATGTCTTGCAAACCAATGCATCCCGTGTGGGTGCGCTTGATATTGGGTTCCTGCCGCAAGGAGACGGGTTGAATGCCTATGGCATCCTGACGGCTTCGCAAAAAGGCGAGTTGGATGTTCTTTATTTGCTCGGCGTTGACGAATTCGATGTCGGTGCGTCAATCGGCAACAATACGTTTGTGATTTATCAGGGGCATCATGGCGATCAGGGTGCTGCGCGGGCCGATATCGTTTTGCCGGGTGCGGCCTATACCGAAAAAGACGGGCTCTATGTGAATACCGAAGGGCGCGTGCAGATGGCCAAGCGCGCTGTGTCGCCGCTTGGTGAGGCGCGCGAGGATTGGAAGATTATTCGCGCCTTATCCGAGAAAATGGGCAAGACTTTGCCATACGACGCAATCTATCAACTGCGCGCGCGGCTGGCGAACGAGTTTCCGCAGTTTGGAAAAATCGGCGAGGTTGTTTCGTCGGAGTGGAGCGCGTTTGGTGTTGCGGGGGATGTCAAAAACCATCCGTTCCATTCGCCGATTGACAATTACTACATGACCAATTCGATTTCGCGGTTGTCGCCGACGATGGCGGAATGCACCAAACGTTTTGTAACGGTGGCCCAGCCTTTGGCTGCGGCAGCGGAGTAGGGACCAGAAATGTTAGAGCAATTGATTGGTTTGAGTGATAATTTCGGCGTGCAGGCGGCTACGGTGATTGGCGCCTCTTTGGTATTTGCCGTTATCATTATGGTGTTTGTTGCTTTTGTGACCTATGCCGAACGGAAAGTTTTGGGCGCGATGCAGCGTCGTCAAGGGCCGATGACCGTCGGGCCGTTCGGATTGCTTCAGCCCTTTGCGGATGCATTCAAGCTCCTTTCGAAAGAAACGATTGTGCCGACGCAGGCCAACCGTCCGGTATTCTTTTTGGCACCGATGTTGATCCTTATTCTTGCGTTGTTGGCGTGGTCGGTTATTCCGGTCGGGGCGCAGTTGGTTCTGGCCGATATCAATGTCGGTGTTTTATTCTTGCTCGCGGTTTCTTCGATGGGTGTGTATGGCGTGATTATGGCGGGGTGGGCATCCAACTCGAAATACGCGTTTCTCGGCGGGCTGCGGTCGGCATCGCAGATGGTGTCGTATGAAGTGTCGATGGGATTGGTGATTGTCACCGTTATTCTTTGTACGGGTTCGATGAATTTGTCCGAGATCGTTGTGGCTGATCGTCCGTTGTGGATGCAGGCCTTGCTGTTTCCGATGCTGATTATCTTCCTGATTTCCATTCTGGCTGAAACCAACCGCGCGCCATTCGATTTGCCGGAAGGTGAGTCGGAGCTTTCAGGAGGGTTTATGGTCGAATATGCGTCGGGGACGTTCGTGTTGTTCTTCCTCGGTGAATACATGAATATGGTGTTGATGAGCGGGATAACAACCGTTCTGTTCCTCGGCGGGTGGTTGCCGCCGTTTGGCATCGAGGCTTTGGCGTTTGTTCCCGGGCCGGTGTGGTTTGTGCTCAAGGTTTGTGCCGTGCTGTTCTTCTTTTTCTGGACGCGGGCGACGTTCCCCCGTTACCGCTATGACCAGTTGATGCGTTTGGGCTGGAAAGTGTTCTTGCCGTTTTCGATGGTGTGGCTGGTGGTTGTCGCCGGTGCTCTGGTTGTGCTCGACGCTGTACCCAATTAAGAGGATTTTGATATGTCGGCTTTAAAAATCGCCCAATCTTTTCTGTTGATCGAAATTGTCAAGGGCATGGCCTTGACTTTGAAGTATATGTTTTTTGTCCCCAGGGTGACGATCAACTATCCCAACGAGAAGGGGCCTTTGTCTCCGCGGTTCCGTGGTGAGCATGCCTTGCGCCGATACCCGAACGGGGAAGAGCGTTGTATTGCTTGTAAATTGTGCGAAGCGGTTTGTCCGGCACTGGCGATTACGATTGAGGCCGAGCCACGTCCGGATGGATCCCGCCGGACTACGCGATATGATATTGATATGACCAAATGTATATATTGCGGTCTGTGTCAGGAGGCTTGTCCGGTCGATGCGATTGTCGAGGGGCCGAATTTCGAGTATGCGACCGAAACGCGTGACGAGCTTTTCTATAACAAGCGGCGTCTTTTGGAAAATGGAGACCGCTGGGAAGCGCAGATCGCGCGCAATATGGTTGCTAACGCTCCATACAGGTAGATGTACTCCTTTTGCCCATTTGATTTTTTGCGTCTTTTAGTAAATTCTTTATTCTTTGATTAACTACTCGGTTGTATAGTGGTAGCTGCACTTTGGGGTTTTCAGTGGACAAGTCAAACGTATCAGTCATGCCTAATTCTTCTAACGATGAACGGACCCTTGAGACAGTGATGTTGATGGTCGGGACTATGAAAGAACAGCTTGATACTTTCGAGCGGTTTGTTCGGAGACGTTTTGATGAAGTTTCTATGGAAATTAACGCCACGTCCCAGCAGCTTGATATGGCTGAAGAGGGTTTGGCCGGACGATTTTCAGAAATTTTGAATACTCTTGCCGCTATTAACTTCAAGGGTGAGGGGGCGACTGCCGCCAATACCGGGGTTGAGCTTCAGGCTGTTATTCAAACCACTGAGGACGCAGCCACCCAGATTATGGACGCTGCCGAACGCATTTCCCAGCGGATTGGCGAAGATAAGAGCCTGACCAGCGATCAGGCCCGCCAGAGATTTTTTGAAGAGACCCGAAATGATGTCGAATCCATTCTTTTGGCTTGTAGTTTCCAGGATTTGACGGGGCAGCGTATCCGTAAAATTGTCGAATCCATCGAGACAATCGAAGACAAGATCAGTACGACCCTCGATAAACTCGGGATTGAAACGACTCCTGATGCCATGGCTGGCGGTGTTCGTGATTCCACCGAGAATCATGCGACCTCACAGGCGGACATCGACGCCCTTTTTAGCTGAAATTCTCTAAAGTCGGAAAACTCCTTTTTTTTGTATGTAGGCGCTTGCGCGAAACGGCATAAGGCTTTAAAAATGTGAAGCTTTTTGCAACCTTCATTGCGAGTCTGTTCCCATGATCGGGGTTATTGCCTTTTACCTTTTTTCTTTTGTTTTGGTCGTCAGTGCGCTGATGGTCGTTGCCGCCAAAAATCCGGTTTATTCGGTGCTGTTCCTTATTCTCGCGTTTTTCAACGCGGCGGGGCTTTTTGTCCTGTTGGGAGCCGAGTTTATCGCGATGCTGATCGTCATTGTCTATGTCGGGGCGGTCGCGGTGCTGTTTCTGTTTGTGGTGATGATGCTTGACATCAATTTCAGGGAGTTGCGAAGTGAAGTTATCAGCTTCGCGCCGTTCGGCCTTCTTCTGGCCGGTGTTTTGCTGGCCGAACTTGTAGTCCTTTATCATTCGTGGCCGATGGCGAGTGTCGCGGTGACGGGAGCGGCGGCAGAGGAAGTTGATAATACCAAGGCGCTCGGTGCCATTCTTTATACTGACTATATTTTTCCGTTTCAGATGTCAGGGTTGATTTTGCTGGTGGCGATGATCGGGGCGATTGTTTTGACGTTGCGCCATCGCTCGGGCGTGTTGCGCCAGAAAGTCGGAGATCAGGTGTCCATCAAGGTTTCCGATATTGTCGATATTCAGAAAGTGCCAACGGGCGCGGGGGTGGATCATGCTTGAGATCGGTCTGTTTCATTATCTGACCCTTGCGGGGTTGTTGTTTACCATCGGCGTGTTCGGGATTTTCCTGAACCGCAAAAACGTGATCGTGATTTTGATGTCGATTGAGTTGATGTTGCTGTCGGTCAATATCAACTTCGTCGCGTTTTCCTCTTTTATGCATGATCTGGCGGGGCAGGTGTTTACCATGTTCATTCTGACGGTTGCCGCTGCCGAGGCTGCAATTGGCTTGGCGATCCTCGTGACGTTCTTCCGGAACAAAGGGTCGATTGCCGTCAAAGATATTTCTTCCCTGAAAGGATAGGGCGTGATGTTGGTTCATTATCTGGCTGTGTTTGCGCCCTTGATCGGGTTTTTGGCGGCGGGTCTGTTTGGGAAGCGTTTCGGCGATTATTTCTCTCAAGTTGTTACCAGCGCCAGCGTCATTCTGGCGGCTATTTTGTCTGTCGAGTTATTCTTTACTGTGGTGATGGGCCAGAATCCCACGGTTCTTCCGGTGATGGACTGGATTTCTTCCGGGGATTTTCAAGTTTCGTGGGCATTGCGCGTTGACCAACTCAGCGTTGTCATGATGTGTGTTATCAACATCGTTTCGGCGTGCGTTCATGTCTATTCAATCGGCTATATGGCCCACGATGAATCGAAGTCGCGGTTTATGGCTTATTTGTCACTATTTACCTTCGCGATGTTGATGCTGGTGAGTGCCGACAACCTTTTGCAACTTTTCTTCGGCTGGGAGGGCGTTGGTCTGGCGTCTTATCTGCTGATCGGGTTCTGGTATCACAAGCCATCGGCCAATGCCGCGGCAGTCAAAGCGTTTCTGGTCAACCGTGTCGGGGATATCGGTTTGATCCTTGGCATTCTGGCGATTTTTGTGATTTTCGGGTCGGTCCGCTTTGATGATATTTTCGCGCATGTGGCGGAAAAAGCCGATATGACCCTTTCTTACGCAGGGTTTGAAGTTCATGCGCTGACGTTTGCGTGCTTGCTGCTTTTTATCGGTGCGGTCGGGAAATCGGCTCAGTTGGGTCTTCATACATGGTTGCCCGACGCGATGGAGGGGCCGACGCCTGTGTCGGCTCTCATCCACGCGGCGACGATGGTGACGGCGGGCGTGTTCTTGTTGGCCCGTTTTTCTCCTGTTTATGAATATGCGCCGGATGCTTTGGCGGTGGTCTGCGTGGTTGGGGCGCTTACGGCGTTTGTGGCGGCAACCATCGGTATGACGCAATTCGATATCAAGCGCGTGATTGCCTATTCGACGATGTCGCAACTTGGCTATATGTTCTTTGCGTTGGGTGTGTCTGCTTATTCGGCGGCGATGTTCCACCTTGTAACCCACGCATTCTTCAAAGCGCTGTTGTTCCTTGGCGCTGGGTCAGTTATTCACGCGATGTCCGACGAACAGGACATGCGCAAGATGGGCGGTGTCTGGAAGATGATTCCGTTGACCTATATCATGATGTGGATCGGGTCTTTGGCGTTGGCGGGTGTTCCGTTCTTTGCCGGATATTATTCCAAGGATTTAATTCTCGAATCCGTTTGGGCTTCAGGACATTGGTACGGGCATTTCGCCTTTTGGGTCGGGATTGCCGCGGCGGTGATGACTGCGTTCTATTCATGGCGTTTGATTATCATGACGTTCCATGGCAAGCCGCGCGCGGATCATCATGTAATGGACCATGTTCATGAATCTCCGGCGGTGATGATGTTTCCTCTGGTGGTTCTGGCTATCGGGGCGTTGTTCTCGGGAGCCATTTTCTACGGCGGATTTGCCGGGGTTCCGCATGAAACTGCTTCGCAGCATGTCGGGGTTTCCAAGGAAATCGAGGAAGAAATTGAAGTTGCCACTGAGGATCAACTGGAAACGCCCGTCCATGAGGAGGCGGTGGCCGATATGGGGGCTATGCCGCTTGACGATAAATCGATTTTCTTTGGCAAGAGTATTTTTGTGAAAGCCGAAAACGATGCTGTGGCCGCCGCGCATAGCGTCGAGGACTGGGTCAAGCGTTTGCCGATTGCGGCGGGGCTTGTGGGGATTTTCTTGGCATGGTTTGCCTATGTCCGTGTGCCGAGTTTGCCTGCGACGATGATCTGGACGTTCAAGCCTTTGCATACGCTCTTTTTCCGCAAATGGTTCTTTGACGAGATTTACGACCGTCTTTTTGTTCGTTCGGCCTTTTCCACGGGTAAAAATCTGTGGGAGGTTGGTGACCAGAAAATCATCGACGGGGTCGGGGCCAACGGTATTGCTTCAACCAGTCGACGGATCGGTGCGGTGTTGTCTAAGGTTCAAAACGGGTTCGTTTATCAATATGCGTTTTTCATGATCTTCGGTTTGATCGCCTTGGTGTCGTGGATTGCCTATGCAACCGGAATTATCAGATTCGAGTAAGAGATATTTAATATGGACGGATTTCCCATTCTTTCTTTGATTACGTTCCTGCCGTTGGTTGGGGCCATTCTGATGATGTTCCTCAAAGGCAAGGAACATGACGTGGCTTTGCGCGCCAAGCAAATTGCGCTTTTGGTGTCGGGGCTGACTTTTGTTCTGGTGTTCGGCTTGATGCTCAATTTCGATCCGCATACGGCGGAATTCCAGTTTGTCGAAAAGAAAGTCTGGTTCACCTCGATCGGTATTTCCTATCACATGGGGATTGACGGGATTTCGCTGTTCTTTATTGTCCTTTCTGCGTTTTTGACCCCGATTGCCATTCTGTTCAGCTGGCACTCCATGACCAAGCGGGTGCGCGAATTTATGATCGCGTTTCTGTTGCTGGAATTCCTGTTGATCGGGACGTTCTGTGCACTGGATGCGATCCTCTTTTATATCTTCTTCGAAGGCGGCTTGATCCCGATGTTTATCATTATCGGGGTGTGGGGCGGGCCGGACCGGATTTATGCCGCGTATAAATTTGTTCTTTATACGTTGTTCGGGTCTGTTTTGATGCTGCTGGCCTTTATCGCGATGATTATGAAGGCCGGAAGCTCGGATATTCAGGTTCTGATGGATACGCAGTTTCCTTCCCATATGCAGACATGGTTGTGGCTAGGGTTGTTTGCTAGTTTCGCGATCAAGATTCCGATGTGGCCCGTTCACACGTGGTTGCCTGCGGCGCACGTTGAGGCTCCGACGGCGGGTTCGGTCATTCTGGCCGGTGTGTTGATGAAGATGGGTGGTTACGGTTTTCTGCGTTTTATGTTGCCGATGATTCCCGAAGCAACCGAATATTTTACGCCGCTGATTTTCCTGCTCAGTCTTATCGCGTTTATCTATACGTCGCTGGTTGCTCTGGTCCAGCATGACATGAAAAAGATGATTGCCTATTCGTCGGTGGCGCATATGGGGATTGTGACGCTCGGTATTTTCTCTTTGACGCCGCAGGGTCTTCAGGGGGCGATCTTTCAAATGATGAGCCACGGTCTTGTTTCCGGAGCGCTCTTTATGGCGGTGGGTGTTGTGTATGACCGCTTGCATACGCGCGATATCGACAGTTACGGGAATTTGGCCAAGAACATGCCTTTCTATTCGACTGTGTTTGTTATTTTAATGCTGGGATCGGTGGCGTTGCCGGGGACGTCGGGCTTTATCGGCGAGGTTCTGGTTCTGGTCGGGACGTTTAAAATTGCGCCGTTTGTTGCAACGATTGCGGCGTTCGGGGCGTTGTTGCTGGGGGCGACCTATATGCTGCGTCAGGCGCGGAAGCTGGTGTTCGGGCCAAAAGTGCATGACAATGCAGCTTTGATGTCGGATCTCGATTTACGCGAGAAGATCTGTTTTGTGCCGATTGTTCTGGTGGTGCTGTGGCTTGGTGTTGCTCCGTCCTATTTTCTGGACCGGACCGCGCCAACGGTTGATCATTTGATTGCCCATTATCATACCAAGCTGGAGCAGGGGAGGATGATGGAAGCAGAGGGCGCTCCTGAATCGGTTTTGTCCCAGCCGTCTGCCGAGGCAAAAGTCGAACCCACAACAGAGGCGGGTGAATAAGATGTCTGGATGGAATTGGATTATGCTCTCTCCTGTTAAAGAAGAAGTGTTTCTAGCGATTGTCGGCATGTTGCTGATGATGTATGGCGCGATGCGCGGCAAGGACAAAAGCACGTTTTTTCTGATTACTGCTGTAGCCCTTTCGTTTGGTGCGGTGTTTCTTTCGTCTCTGGCGAGAGGGGTAGGGGATGCGTTTGACACCTTGAACGGCATGATTGTTGTCGATCAGTTTTCGGTATGGATGAAGACTTTGGTCGCAGGTGGTCTGGCGGTTTCGATGATGCTGTCTGTGACGTGGCTTAAAGACAATAAGATGATGAAGTTCGAAATTCCTCTCCTTTATCTATTTTCGGGGATCGGGATGTTGTTGATGGTGTCGGTTAATAACCTTCTGGCGCTTTATGTATCACTCGAATTGTCATCACTGTCTTTGTATGTGTTGGCTGCGATCCGGCGTGACCATCTGGACTCGACCGAGGCCGGATTGAAGTATTTCATTCTGGGAGCCTTGTCGTCGGGGATTTTGTTGTTTGGTATTTCGCTTGTGTACGGTTTTACAGGCAGTTTGTCTTATGCCCAGATTGCCGTGGCGTTGAGCAATTTTGATGGTTTGCCTGCGGGGGCGATTGTCGGGATGGTGTTTATTCTGGCAGGGATGACCTTCAAAGTTTCCGGTGTGCCGTTCCATATGTGGACGCCTGACGTTTATCAGGGGGCGCCGACGCCAGTGACTGCTTTGTTTGCTTTGGTGCCGAAGGTGGCGGCTTTTGCGCTGATTATCCGTCTGGTCACGGGGCCGTTTGCGCCGCTTCACGAGCAGTGGAGCCAGATCATTGAATTTGTTGCCGTGGCGTCGATGGCGGTCGGGGCTTTTGCGGGGTTGGTGCAGCTTAACTTCAAGCGTCTTCTGGCCTATTCGTCGATTGCGAATGTGGGGTATGCACTGCTCGGTTTGGTTGCGGGCGATCCGGAAGGGGTGGCATCGGTTATCCTTTATCTGACCATCTATATGGGTATGACGGCAGGAACTTTTGCTATCTTGATGGGATTGCGGCGTCATGGCTATAACCTCGAAAATATTCCCGATTTTTCAGGGTTGTCGAAGAAGGCTCCTTTCATGGCTTACTCCCTTGCCGCATTGCTGTTCTCGATGAGCGGGCTGCCGCCTATGGCCGGATTCTTTGCCAAGTATTTCGTTTTCCAGTCCCTGATCGGGACGGGGCATATCGGTGTGGCGGTGTTCGGTGTTTTGACTTCGGTGATTGCGTCCTATTATTATTTGCGTGTCATCAAGATCATGATGTTCAACGAGCCTCGCGGCGAGTTTGATCCTGCGGCTTCGCGGTCGCGGACAGTTGTGACGGTCGGTTCGGTAGCGTTCATTTTACTATTTACGATTATGCCGAACTATTTTCTCGATCATGCTTTGCTGGCTGCCGGTGCATTGTTCCCCTGATGTCCGCGTCTTTACCATGGGCTGTGTTCGAGTATGCGGAAGTTGGCAGTACACAGGACGTTGCCAAGGAAAAATTGGATGGCAGTGTTGTCGCCCCTTTTATGGTTCGGGCCGATCACCAGACCGCCGGACGCGGACGGGCGGCACGCAGTTGGTCTTCTTTGGCCGGAAATTTACAATCCACTCTTGTTCTTCCTATGGGGTTTGATACCCGTTATGCCGCCAATTTTTCTTTTCTGACGGCTGTGGCTCTGTCCGAGACGGTTTGCGGATTTTGTGATGGGCCTTTGCCCAAAATCGAACATAAATGGCCCAATGATGTGTGGGTGAATGACCGGAAACTTGCAGGGGTTTTGCTGGAAGTCTATAAGGATCATCTATTGATTGGGACGGGCGTCAATATAGCTGCTGCTCCTGACGGAGCAATTGCCCTTCATGATGTGGTGTCCTCCGATATTACGCCGTCCTTGTTTCTGGAGCGTTTTCTGTCGTGGATGGATGTATACAGGAAGCAGATGATTGAGGACGGGTTTTGTTTCGTTCGTGAAAAATGGTTGGTCAGGGCGCGCGGTATTGGCGGTGAAATTACGGTCAGGACCCCTAATGAAACTTTTCAGGGGGTTTTTGACGGAATCGAGGAGGATGGGGCGCTCAGGGTTTTGATTGGACAGGATATGCGGATTATCCATTCCGCCGATGTGTTTTTTTGAAAAGAGGAGGGGCCGGATGCTGCTCGCCATTGATTGTGGGAATACCAATATTGTTTTTGCCGTGTATGACGGTGCGATGCGCCGTGGTATGTGGCGTTGCAAGACCGACGCCAGCCGCACTTCTGATGAGTATCTGGCGTTCTTAAGTCAGCATTTCGAGCTTAAAAACCTTCATGTGGCAGATGTTAATGATGTGATTGTATCGTCTGTTGTGCCGGATGTCGATTTTGCGTTGGAACAGTTGGCGCAAAAGGGGTTTGGTGTTCGTCCACAATTCGTCAAAGGTGACATCACAGCGGAGAGTATCGGCATCAAGGTCGAGATCGACCGTCCTTCCGAGCTGGGGGCTGATCGTCTGGTCAATGCGGTGGCGGTGCGTGAAGAGTACAAAAAATTGGCGATTGTCATTGATTTCGGTACGGCGACGACGCTTGATGTCATCGGAGCTGACGGCACTTTTTTCGGCGGCGTGATCGCACCGGGGATCAATCTCTCTATGGCGGCGCTTCACGCTGCTGCTGCGAAGCTGCCAAAAATCAGCGTCGAGAAACCCGCCCGTGCCATTGGAAAGAATACGGTCGAGGCCATGCAATCCGGCGTGTTTTTCGGCTATGTCGGGTTGATCGAAGGACTTTTGGGCCGGATGGTGACCGAGTTGGGTGAGACGCCGCTGGTTATTGCGACCGGAGGACTGGCTCCGCTTTTTAAGGATTCCATCCCGATGATTTCCGTGGTGGATGAAGAATTGACCCTTAAGGGACTTTTGAGCATTTACGGGCGGCTCAAAAACCGATAATGTCCGCGGCATGAGCAAAGCAGACAAAAAGGTCGGGTATAAGGATTTCGCCAAGGGTTTGTATTTCATTCCTCTGGGGGGGAGTGAACAATTCGGTGTCAATTTCAACCTGTATTGTTGCGATGGCAAATGGCTAATCATGGATTGCGGGATCGGCTTTGCCGACGAGACTTTCCCGAATGTCGATATTCTTCTTCCCGACCCTGAGTTTATTGAACCTGTGCGCGAAGATATTGTCGGGATGGTCATCACCCACGCACATGAGGATCATGTTGGTGCTGTGCCCTATCTGTGGCCGCGTTTGAAGTGTCCGATCTATTGTTCGAAATTTACGGCCGCCGTACTGCGTGCCAAATTCCACGATTTCCCGAATTGCAAAGACGCGGTGATTTATGAGGTTGACACGGAGCAGGATCTGAAGCTTGAACCGTTTTCGTTGAAGTTCGTTCATGTTGCGCATTCGATTCCGCAGGCCGTGTTGACGCGGATTAAAACACCCTATGGCAATCTGGTTCATACGGGGGATTGGAACCTTGATCCTGCTCCGGTGATTGATACGCCGACGGATGAAGCGACTCTCAAACACATCGGGGATGAAGGGGTTCTGGCTTATATCGGGGATTCGACCAATGCGCCCATTCCGGGCCGCGCGGGTTCGGAAACCGAGGTAGAAGAAGGGCTGCTCAAAGTTTTTCAGGGGCTTGAGGGTAAGCGGATTCTGATTACGATGTTTGCGTCCAATGTTGCCCGCATTCAAACTATCTGCCGTACGGCGCAAGCAACAGGGCGCAGTGTGTGTATGTTGGGGCGATCTTTGCACCGTATGACGGCCAATGCGCATGAATGCGGATATCTGGACGAGTTACAGGGCTTTGTGTCTGAAGGGGATATCGACTCCATTCCTGGTGGTCAGCTGGTGATTATTGCCACTGGATCGCAGGGGGAAGCGCGCGCGGCATTGGCACGAATTGCACGTGGTGACTGGAAGGGCGTCAAGCTCGGTCGCGGGGATGTCGCGATTTTTTCCTCCAAAGCCATTCCTGGGAACGAAAAAGACATCAACAAGGTCAAAAACAATTTGAGCGCATCGGGTGTCCGCGTGATTGATGCTTCGAATGCCGGTGCGCGTATTCATGTTTCCGGCCACCCGTACCGCGATGAAATTCGTGATATGTACGGGTTCTTGCGCCCTCAGTGTGTCATTCCCGTTCACGGCGAGCATGTGATGCTGGTGGCTCAGGCTGGGTTGGCCCATGAGTGTGGCATTAAGCAGGTTATTATTCCCAATAACGGGTCGGTGATTCGTCTGGACGGCGAGCCGGAGATGATTGATCATGTGCCGACCGGTGTTCTGGCGGTTGAGCCTCAACGGGTGATCAAGGGCGATCATGCAGCCATTCATGAGCGGCGCAAGCTCCAATATTCCGGTGCGGCGGTTATTACAGTGGTATTGGACCGTCAGGGGCGTTTGAAGCAGGACCCGCATATCACCCTGATGGGGTTGATTGACCATAATGACGAAGGCGAACTGGATTTGCTCGGGGATTTGCAGCAGGAGATCGAGGAAACGCTTCTTGATCTTGCTGAGGATGGTGTGACCGATGATATCCGGATCGAGGAAGATTTGCGGGTGGCTTGCCGCCGCTATCTTGATCATGTTTTTGGTTTTAAACCAAAGGTTTGTATTCACTTATTGAGGTTCTAGATTAACTTTCTGGAATTCTGTCCCCATTTTCATTTCTTTTGTCGGGGTTGCGTATGGACGGCTGGCCCCAAATGTCATAAGTTTCAAGGGTTACGATATTATTGAGGAGTCGGTTTGACATGAAAAAATCCCTGTTTGCTTTGGTGTCTGTTGGTTTGTTCTCCAGTTCTGCGGCTTTCGCCAAAGATCCGACGGACGGGGTGAGTCCGGCGCTCGCCGTGGGAAGGATTATGTGTGAAAAGATATTTGTGGCGCATCAGCCTGCGCCCGATGTCGCCTATCAACCCGGGGTCGATGTGAACGGCAATCCGGTTGCTTCTGCGGATGTGGCTCCGTCTCCGGTTTCTGTTCCTGATTTTATGGAAGTGCCGATGACTTATGAATTGGCAAAAGCCATGAAGCTTTCTTTGCCGGAAGGGGTCGAGATGGATGCCGTGATCGGTACGCTCAAACTCTACAAAAACGGTCATGTTGAATATAACGGTCAGGATATTTCTTCCACGGCTTCCGAGTTTTGTGGAACGACTCTTCCGGTGGATGCTCCAATTCCACGCGAAAATTTTGAGCCTGAAGCTAACAAAAATCCGACGGCTGGTGCGGTTGCTGCTTCGTCAACTGTTGAGGAGCCGAAGCCTGCGCCTGCTTTTGATACCCCTCGCGGGACCGTGAATATGTCGCGTTAGGCCAATTTTTCGATTTTATTTTTTTGATTTTTTACAGGTGATTTTATCATGCGTTTTACTTCGCTTACCACAAAGACGGTCAAGGATTCGTCTCAGGCTGATGTCAGTCGCAATGCCCAGCTTCTCTTGCGCGGCGGGTATGTCGATAAGTTGATGGCGGGGGTTTATACCTATCTGCCCCTTGGTTGTCGTGTGCTCTCGAAAATTGAAAATATCGTTCGTGAGGAGATGAACAAAGTCGGCGGGCAGGAAGTTTTGATGCCTGCGCTCCAGCCCCGTGAAATCTGGGATACAACGGAGCGTTGGGATAAGGTGGATGTTCTTTTTAAATTGATGGGAGCAGGAGACCGCGAATTAGCTCTGGGGCCGACGCACGAGGAAGTGGTCACTCCGACTATTGGTAAATTTATTCAGTCTTACCGCGATCTACCGAAGGCCGTGTATCAGATTCAGACCAAGTTTCGGAATGAGCCGCGCGCGAAATCGGGCTTGCTCCGCGGGCGTGAATTCCGCATGAAGGATTTGTATTCGTTCCATGTTGATCAGGCGAGTCTTGATGCGTTTTACGAGGAAGTGACCGCTGCGTATCATGAAATTTACCGTCGGTGCGGGATCGGAGATATTACATTACTCACCTATGCAGGCGGCGGGATTTTCTCGAAATATTCCCACGAATTCCAGACGATCACCGAATATGGCGAAGATACGATTTACCGCATTCCGGGAACCGATACGGCGGTCAACAAGGAAATCGTTGATGATGAAGGGGCGATGGCCGATCTGATCCCGAATTACAAAAAGGGTGATGAGAAAAATCTGGAAGAACTGAAAGCCATCGAGGTTGGAAATATTTTCAAGCTCGGCACGCGGTTTACCAGTGCGTTCGGGATTGAATATGCGGATGAAGCCGGAGCCAAGCAGCCTGTTTTGATGGGATGTTACGGTCTGGGGCCGAGCCGCGTGATGGGAACGATTGCCGAAGTGTTGAGTGACGATAAAGGTCTGGTTTGGCCGGACGAGGTTGCGCCGTATCATGTGCATCTGGTGTCGTTGTGTCGTGACGAGGCGGATATCGACCGGTGCGAAAATCTTTATAATACATTGTGTGAGAAGGGCGTCGAGGTTCTGTATGACGACCGTGCGGGCGTACAGGCAGGGGCAAAGCTGGCCGATGCCGATTTGATCGGTATTCCGCGTCGCGTGGTGGTGAGCCCGAAAACCCTTAAAGAGGATTCGGTTGAATTCAAGCCGCGCAGTGATGATCAGGCTGTGATTACCCCGATCGAAACCTTTATCAGCGTGTTGATGGAAAAGGATTAGACGTGCCGATGTTTTCTGCTTTTGAAATCATGGTGGCGATGCGGTATCTCAGGGCACGGAAAGCCGAAGGGTTTGTGTCCGTGATTGCCGCGTTTTCCTTCCTCGGGATTATGCTCGGGGTGGCGACGCTCATCATTGTGATGTCGGTGATGAACGGCTTTCATATTCAACTGGTTGAGCGGATTGTCGGTCTTAACGGGCATCTTAATGTCTATACACAAGGCGGGCCGGTGCAGAATTTTGTCGGGCTGTTGAATGATGTCGAGCAGGTTGACGGCGTTGTCTCGGCGGCTCCGGTGGTTGAGGGGCAGGTTCTGGTCACGGCGGGCGGTACGGCGACGGGTGCTATCGCCCGCGGGTTCACGAAAGAGTATATGGACGAGAAGCCGCTTTTGGCGACGTCGATACTCGAAGGCAATGTTGATGGTTTTGAAGGCAATTCGGTGGCCATTGGCGTCAAAATGGCCGAACGTTTCAATCTTGGCATTGGTGATACGATCACTCTGATGTCGCCCAAGGGCAAGTCTTCGCCGTTCGGGACCATTCCGCGCACGGGGCAATATAAAGTCGTGATGATTTTTGATGTCGGGATGTATGAATATAATTCCGGTTATGTGTTTATGCCACTCGATACGGCACAGCGTTTCTTTCAGATGCCTGAAACGGCGGTCAGTTTGCTCGAAGTGATGACGGACAGCCCAGACCATGTCGATAAGGTCAAAGAAGGTTTGGGAGTGGTGTTGGCCGGACGTGCGGGGGTTTACGATTGGCGCGATTCCAATGCCAGTTTCTTTTCTGCAGTCGAGGTCGAGCGCAATGTGATGTTCATTATCCTGCTTTTGATCGTCGTGATTGCCGCGTTCAATATTATTTCGAGCATGATTATGCTGGTGAACGACAAGGCGCGGGGCATTGCCATTATGCGCACGATGGGCGCGTATCGTTCGAGCATTTTGAAAATCTTTATCCTCACAGGTGCGAGCGTCGGCATACTGGGGACGGCGATGGGCGCGGTATTGGGTATTTTGTTTGCCATGAATATTGAGGGCATCCGTCGTTTTCTGGAGGGGTTGACGGATACGACCTTGTTTCCCGACGAAATCTATTTACTGTCCAAGTTGCCCGCCGTGATTGATTGGACGGAGGTTCTGTTCATTATTATGATCGCGGTTGTTTTGTCGGTCTTGGCCACGGTTTATCCGGCACGGCGCGCGGCCAATCTAGATCCGGTGGAGGCTTTGCGTTATGAGTAATACTAATGCGCCATTGCTGGTTGCCCGTCATCTTGAGAAAACACATCATCAGGGTGATGTGACTCTGACGATTTTCAAGGATGTTTCTATGTTTTTGGGGCAGGGGGAGATTGTAGCTCTTGTCGGGCCGTCGGGCGCGGGGAAATCGACCTTATTACAGATGGTTGGGTTGCTTGATAAACCGACGGCGGGACAGATTATCATCGATGGGCGTGAAGTGTCGCATCTTTCCGATCATGACCGGACAATGATCCGCCGCAAGAAAATCGGCTTTGTCTATCAGTTCCATTTCCTACAACCTGAATTTTCTGCGATTGAAAATGTGATGATCCCGCAGATGATTGCGGGCGTGTCCGAGAGTGAAGCTCGCGATAAGGCAGATGATTTGCTCGAACAAATGGGATTGGGCCATCGGCTGGACCACCGTCCGGCGCGATTATCGGGGGGGGAGCAGCAGCGTGTGGCGATTGCCCGTGCGCTCGCGAACGACCCCGTGATTTTGCTAGCGGATGAGCCGACGGGAAATCTTGACCCGAAAACGTCCGAGGCGGTGTTTGATATTTTGATCGAGCGCGTGCGGTCTGCGGGGATTGGTGCATTGATTGCAACCCACAATATGGATCTCGCCCGTAAAATGGACCGCATGATGATTATGGATCAAGGGCAGTTGAGAGAGGCATGAGTGAATTTCTAGACCATAAATTCATTCATCTTCATGTTCATTCGGCTTACTCACTCGCTGAAGGAGCCATTCCGGTTAAAAATCTGGTTAAAAAGGCGCGGGCGATGAATATGCCCGCGATTGCCATTACCGATTCCGGCAATCTATTCGGCGCGATGGAATTTTCTCTAGAGGCTTCGAAATCAGGCATTCAGCCGATTATCGGGTCGCGTGTATTGGTCGGTGAAGAAGAGAGTCATCTGGTTCTGTTGGTCCAGAATGAGGCGGGATACCTCAACCTGTCCGAACTTATTTCCCGTTCTTTTCTGGCCTCTGATGGGCAGTCGAAGCCGCGGATCGAGTGGGAGTGGCTCAAGGAATTTTCATCGGGTCTGATCTGTCTGACGGGTGGGGTGAAAGGGCCGATTGGTCAGGCGTTGCTTCATAAGCAGATGGAGGCCGCGCGCGCAAAAACGTCCCAATTGAAAGATATTTTCGGGGATCGGCTGTATATCGAGCTTCAACGGCATGATCATGTGGACGAAGATGCGATTGAGGATGGTCTGATCGAGTTGGCGTATGAGTATAACATACCGCTCGTCGCAACAAATGATTGTTATTTTCCGACATCCGATTTTTATGCGGCGCATGATGCGTTGCTGTGTATTGCTGACGGACGTTACATTTCGGAAGATGACCGCCGCAAGGTGACGCCACACCATTACCTGAAATCCGCGACCGAGATGGTCGAGTTGTTTTCCGACTTGCCGGAGGCGGTGCAGAATACGGTTGTGATTGCACAGAGATGCGCGTTCTTCCTTTCCGTTGTGAAGCCGATCTTGCCGCCATTCCAGACCGAAAGCGGGCGCAGTGAAGTCGAGGAAATGCGGGCGCAGGCGGAAGAGGGGCTGGAATGGCGTCTGGAGAATTTTGTCTATCATGACGGACAAAGCCCCGAAGACCGAAAAGAAATTGAAAAGGCTTATCATGACCGTTTGCAGTTCGAGCTGGATACGATCATTCAAATGGGGTTTCCTGGGTACTTTCTGATCGTTTCCGATTTTATCAAATGGGCGAAAGATCATAATATTCCAGTCGGGCCGGGGCGTGGGTCTGGCGCGGGGTCGGTTGTGGCGTGGTCGCTCAAGATTACCGATCTTGACCCTTTGCGGTTCGGTCTTCTGTTCGAACGGTTCCTCAATCCCGAGCGCGTGTCGATGCCTGACTTTGATGTGGATTTTTGTCAGGACCGCCGCGACGAAGTGATTAAATATGTGCAGGAGCGGTACGGGGCCGATCACGTTGCGCAGATTATTACCTTTGGTAAGTTGCAGGCGCGAGCCGTGGTGCGCGATGTCGGGCGCGTGTTGCAGATGCCTTACGGCCAGATTGATAAAATTGCCAAGATGATTCCGGCGAACCCCGCGAACCCTGTGACTTTGGCAGAAGCGTTGGAAGGCGACCCTGAATTGCGGGCCAAGCGCGAGGACGAGCAGATCGACCGTTTGTTGTCGGTGGCTTTGAAACTTGAAGGATTGTATCGCCATGCGTCCACCCACGCGGCGGGGGTTGTGATAGGGGATCGTCCGCTTCAGAAACTTGTGCCACTTTACCGCGATCCGCGGTCCGATATTCCCGCAACCCAGTTTAACATGAAATATGTCGAGCAGGCTGGCTTGGTGAAGTTTGACTTTCTGGGCCTGAAAACTTTGACGGTTATTCAGAAGGCTGTTGAGTACATCAAGATTTCGCAAGGCGTCGAAATTGATATTCTAAAAATTCCTCTCGATGATGCTGGCGCGTATGAGATGATCTCGTCGGGGAATTCAACCGGTGTGTTCCAGTTGGAAAGTTCGGGGATGCGCGATACGCTGCGCAAAATGCGGCCCAACCGTTTTGAGGATATTATTGCTCTTGTAGCGCTCTATCGTCCGGGGCCGATGGATAATATTCCGAAATACATTGACGTGAAAGACGGGCGGGAAAAGCCCGATTATCTCCATCCGAAATTGCAGCCGATTCTCGAAGAAACATACGGCATCATGGTTTATCAGGAACAGGTGATGCAGGCTGCGCAGATTTTGTCCGGCTATACACTTGGTGGCGCCGATCTCCTTCGTCGCGCGATGGGTAAAAAAATCAAGGAGGAGATGGACAGGCAGCGCGAGACGTTTGTCGAAGGGGCTGGGCAACATTCCGATGTGAAGCCGGAGCGCGCGGGAGAGATTTTCGACCAGATTGAAAAATTTGCGGGATACGGGTTTAACAAATCGCACGCGGCGGCCTATGCGCTTGTGGCGTATCAGACGGCATGGCTCAAGGCCAATTATCCGGTCGAATTTATGGCGGCGATTATGACGCTCGACATGGGGAACACCGACAAGCTTGCTGTGTTTCGTCAGGCGTTGCAGCAGATGGGCATTCCGTTGTTGTTGCCGGACGTCAATAAATCGGGGGTCGAATTTCTGGTCGAGCATGGCGGGGTGCGTTATGCGTTGGCCGCAATCAAAGGTGTTGGCGAGCAGGCGATGCGGGCACTGATTGAGGAGCGTTCGAAAAACGGGCCGTTCAAAGATCTGGAAGATTTTCTGAAGCGCATGGATGCGAAGACGCTCAATAAAAAGCAATTCGAGAATCTGGTGGCGGCGGGTGCGCTTGATTCCATTCATTCCAACCGCGCGCAGTTGTTTGTGGGGGGCGAGAAGCTGGTTCATTACGCGGCGGCGCTGGCGGAGGAACGCAATAGCGCGCAAAATAGTCTGTTTGCGATGGAAGAGACAGCTTCCACTGATCTTGCGGCCCAGCATTTGCCGCAAATTCCTGAATGGTCGCCGCTCGATAAATTATCGTATGAATTCGGTGCTATCGGGTTTTATTTATCTGCACACCCCCTCGATTCCAAGGCTGCACAACTGGCGCGGATGCGGATTGTGAATTTTGCCAAGGTTCAGGAGATTCTCGAGGATCATCCGATTTCGCGGGTGCAGATGGCGGGTGTGCTTTTGAAAAAATCTGAAAAAATTTCGCAAAAGTCAGGGAACAAGTTTGCATTCCTGACTCTGTCTGATACGTCGGGGGTATACGAGGTCGTGTTGTTCTCAGAAACTTTGTCGCGTTCGCGGGAGTTTCTGGAGGTTGGCAAGTCGTTGCTTTTGACGGCGGATGCGGAGCAAAAAGAAGAGCAGGTGCGCCTAACCGTTCAGGATATCAAGCCTTTGGACGATATTCTGACCGACCGCGTGCATGATGTCGAGCTTCATTTGAAAGATAGTGCGGATGCCGAACGGATCAAATCCATGCTGGACAAGGCAGGCGAAGGAAAATCGCGGTTTGTTTTTGTGTTTAGTGTGCCGGATCTTGGGAAAAAAGTTACGGTTGCCCTGCCGGATTATTATAATTTTTCTTCCGATCTTCGGGATGAGCTTTACCGGTTGCCCAGTCTGAAGTCATTGCACGAGGCATGATGCATTATCTGGAGATGTTTTTGTATTATGGGCTGCTGACGGCGCTTGTTCTGAGTGCCGTCGTCTTCATTCACGAGTTCGGACATTTTTACGCCGCACGTCGATTTGGGGTGAAGGTCGAGGCTTTTTCCATCGGGTTCGGGCGCGAAATCTGGGGTAAAACGGACTCCAAGGGAATGCGCTGGAAAATCTGTGCTTTTCCGTTTGGAGGGTATGTCGTTTTCCATGGTGAGGATGAATTGCGCGAGCCAAATCCGGAAGGGGCGTTCTGGGCCAAGCCGAACTGGCAGCGGAGTCTGATTTCCTTGGCGGGACCTGCGGCCAATTTTCTGTTGGCGTTGGTCTTGATGTTTTTTGTTTTTCTGTTTGATGGAAAGCCCGTTGCCAATTCAACCATCAATGCAGTAGAGATCGGATCCGGTGCGGACAGAGCGGGGTTAAAGGTTGGTGATGTTATTTTGAGCGTGAATGGAAAAGCAATTCCCGAGGATTTTATTGATTTGACCAAAATCATCAACGAGGACGGATCGAACGCTGCGGCGGTCGAGTTTATGCGGGACGGTCAGAAAATGTCGCGTGTGGTAGACCTGCATGTGATGAAAGATGAGGGGGATTTCGGCGAAGATAAAAGCCGGAGAGTTATGGGCGTGATTTTGGGGCGCGGCGCATGGAAGATTGAAGCCATTAATGCCGTGGATGGTGTTGATACGTCAGGGCATCCTGATTTTGCGCGTCAGTTGATTAAAGAGAAATTGGGGCGGGATGTGGTTGTCAATTTCGGTTTGGTCAAAAAAGAAGGAGACGAGCAAAAGGATTACCACATGCATCTTACGGCTGAGAATAACGCGGCTCTCTCTGATCCTGAGCATGTCAATTATAGTTCCGTCGTGTACGGGAATTTGAAGGATATGCGTAAGAGAGAGGTTTCCGTTTTCGAGGCTTTCATTCAGAGCAGTTTGTTTTCGTGGGAGGCTGTACGCAAGGTCAGCGGTGTTATTTATCAGATGTTTGTCGGCAAAAAAGATACGGGCGATCTGGGCGGGGTGGTAAAGATCGGTGAAATGACCGGCGGAGCGTTCCGGCAGAGTGAAATTTCCGGCTACTCCATCTTTTTCCGTTTGATCGCGGCGATTTCGGTCAATATCGGTTTTTTGAATTTGTTGCCTTTGCCGATGCTTGACGGCGGACGGCTGACCTTCAACTTGTATGAGGCCATTCGCGGCAAGCGGCCCAGTCACAAAGTTCGCGCCTATATCATGGCGGGGAGTGTCGGGTTTGTGTTTGCCATTATCCTGATGACCAATATCAGGGATATTTTCGAGATTTTTATGTAACGGGTCGTTATTACATCTCTTTTGTGATCGCGGCGGGGACGTCATAATATTTGCGTCCGGCGAACTCTTTTACGACTTCCAACTGCGAGAATTGATCCAGATGTTTGTCGGCCACCAAGGTAAAGCCTTCGCGACCTGAGTGTCTTTCCAGCTGATGCAGAGTGCCTTTTTGCATGAACCGGCTAGATATGGTTTTGTTTCCCTGTATAGAGACGATCTGGGCTCCCATTCTTTCGGTCAGGCGTTCCCATATCCCGTCCTCGAAGTGGCGTGGGCTGAGCAGGTCCTCAAAAGTATAGTAATCATATCTTGACGGCGAGTATTGGTTGCAAAGAACGATTAAATCCGTTTCGTGTGAAGCATCGAGGATATCATTTTCTGGTGGGTGACCGTTGTTGCAAACCTGAATGTTAAAGTCGGGAGTTAGATGAATGCCGCGTTTTTTCAAATCCAGTACGGTTTGTTCCACCATTAAAGTGTCGGTTTCGCGTCCGATTTCTGCGCCATTTACGACAATTGTCATGTGGCTGATGGAGCCGTCGGGAGAAGAATGTTTTTCAAATCTGGTGCGCAGTTCAAGCAAGTAGTCAATGACGGGGGTGGATTGAAGCATCGAGGACCTCTTTGTTCATCCAATAAGCATGAGAGCGAATCAAAATTATGGCAACGTAATTTTTGTAGGGGTTTGATCTTTCTACAATCTTTCTATATTAACGACATGCTCGTATTTTTCTGGTACAATTTCCGGATACACAGTTTTCATAAAAGGATTAAATTGCATGCAATCTCTTGTTGATCTCGCCCAAATGGTTCTCGGTAATGTTTGGACGTACGGAGTCACGTTTTTACTTGTTCTCGGTGTGCTGGTTTTCGTCCACGAATGGGGTCACTATATCGTCGCGCGGTTGTGTGGCGTGCGTGTCGAGGTGTTTTCAGTCGGCTTCGGTAGGGAATTGTGGGGCTGGACGGCCAAATCGGGGACGCGTTGGAAAATTTCACTCTTCCCATTGGGTGGCTACGTGAAAATGTTCGGGGATCAGGACCCCACGAGCGCCAGCTTTTCCGATGAGATCGAAGATAAGCCGGGCCATACCCGTCATATGACCGATGCAGAGCGTTCTGTGGCCTTCTTTTCAAAGCCTGTCTGGAAGCGTGCCTTGATAGTTTTTGCAGGACCGGGGATCAATTTCCTCTTTGCCATCATTATTATGGCCGGACTTTACATGTCTTTGGGCCAGCCTGTTACGCCACCGCAGATTACTGGAGTGGAGGTTGGCTCTGCTGCGGACAAAGGGGGCTTCTTGCCGCATGACACTGTCAAATCTGTCAATGGTAAGGACATTATCAGCTTCGATGATGTCCGCCGTCATGTGATGCTCAATCTTGATCAGGAAATGGACGTTGTCGTTGATCGGGGCGGGCAAGAGCTTCATCTTGCCGTCACGCCTCAAAAGATTACGGAAAAGGACAGGTTCGGCTTTGAGCACGAGCGTGGCTATCTCGGTATTATCGGTCCGGCCAACGGCATTGATATGGCCCAGATCTCTTCCGTCAACGGGAAAGAAACCAAGGGCGATCTGGCTTTGACCCACAAGCTGGTTGAAGAAGGGTTGGGCAAACCGATGAAAATCCGGACTTCGATG
>Ga0116142_10001131_pt1 | contig 32960 bp, 31 predicted proteins | sample AD_UKC033_MetaG_FD_89785 | JGI IMG/M metagenome (GOLD analysis project Ga0116142, IMG submission 89785) | Active sludge microbial communities of municipal wastewater-treating anaerobic digesters from USA - AD_UKC033_MetaG | ecosystem: Engineered > Bioreactor > Anaerobic > Digestate | place: USA... | reverse complement strand
GATATAGAAATCACTGTGCCGCAAGGTTGCCCTTCCTCGGCTTTATCAAACTGCCAAGAGGAAAAACGGCCTTCAATCACCTCAACCCATTCACGGGTTTTTCTGTAATCTTCTGCCCATTTTTCTGCCTGTGCGAGTTGCAAAGCCATGAACTCGTCAACATCATTAAAGAATGTTGTTTTATCTTCGGAAAAAAGGTCGGTGGTGTATGTTCCTGTATAAAGTTCTTTCGGGAATATAGCGTCTGCTACAGAAGGAAGATTCCCAACCAGTTTTTCCTTAAGGTCGGAAACTGTATCAATCCAGCCATTCAGAACATCTCCCAGAAGCTCATTTTGTTGCTCGGATGTTCCGATGCTCAAGGCTTCTGCCAGAGAAAGGTCTATTTCTTTATTGAGAAGAGCGTCTTTGGCTTCCTCAACCAAGTTGAGCAAAGACAAACGGCGTTTGATAGTGGTCACACTTAACCCAGTTTTTGAGACAATCTCCTCCAGCTTTTCTCCGTCCTGTACGAGAGCCGCAATAGCATTAGCTTCTTCAAGAGGGGAGAGGTTTTCACGCTGGACGTTTTCGATGGTCGCAATCCGCAAGATTTCTTCTTCGGTCAGGTTTTCTTTGACCTCCACAGGAACGGTAAAGTCTTGGGAAATTTCCCCTTGGGAGAGAAGATGTTGCATAGCGCGGAAACGGCGTTCCCCGCTGATAATGGTAAATTTCTTGGCGCGGCCTTTTGGTTTGGCAACAACAAGATTTTGTAAAAGCCCATCTGCCTTAATGCTTTGTGCCAATCCGATGATACTGGTTTCATCAAAGGCTTTCCGTGGGTTGTCCGCAGATGCTTCGAGTTGAGCGAGGGTTACGGTTTGAATGGTCATTTTTAGTTCTCCTTTTGGTTTGTAAGATTTCAGTGCGTGTTGCACATCTTTTCCTACGAGCCGCTTGCGGCCCAAAAGCGGGGGGAATTTTTCAATGACCCGGATTACCGGAGGGGTATCTCCCGAGATTTTTACGAAGTGTAACGAAGGAAAAATTTGGGGGAAACCGGAAATCCGCGCTCTGCGACCTGAAAGGGGGTCTTGAAAAAGGGCCGAAGGGGCCTTCTTTCTTAATGATTTCTTTTTCGCCAGTCATAAGGGGACTGAAATTCTCCTGCCCAAATTCCGAGCCTTTTTTGACGTGCAGATTTTTCCTCTGAAGCATGGGCGCCTTTGCTGAAATGCCTATAATCAAGAGCCCAGCCTGATTTGACCATCTCGCGGCCAATATCTTTACCGTCCACCAGGCAAGATGCGACGATTCTGGTTTCCTTCGGACTTTTGGGCCTGGCCGTGCAAACTGGAACATCTTTACCAATCACGGACTGGAGATAAAGGCGGGCAGATTTGCCGCATTCATAACTCTGACCGGATTTCAAGCAAGTTTGATGAAGCTCGACCGCATCAATCCCCCAAATCCTGATTTTCTGGCCGTTCATGTGGAAGGTGTCGCCATCCACCACATAGACATTCCCTTGTTTTTTCTCGGCGGAAAAAGTCGGAGCAGGGGATAACCCGATGAGAAAGATCAGAAGAAAAATGACCCAAAATCTACGCATCGTGTTCACCTTCACCCCGTTTCAACAAACCAAAGACCGAGCCGTGTAAGTTCAACTCACCTTTTTTGGCGCGCGCCGTCATCTCGCGGAGGTATCCCCCAGGATTTCGAACGCGGTCAGCAGGAGCGGTGGCTTGAGTTTTCTGGTCAATCACCATGATACAGATTGCGGCACCATGTCGGCCAAGTGTCCCGCAGGCTTCCCACCACGCAGATTTGCTAATTCCGAGGGTTGGCAGCATCGCGGCGGCCGCATCCACAATATCCGACCACGCAAGAGGACGGTCATGGATCGGGAATTGTTGTTTGAACCGGTCAGAACAAGCATTAAGCACCTGTTTCCAACTAATGCGCCCTAATTCTTCGCTGATTGCAGCCCTCCATTGTTCTTTGGAGTCTGAAATCTCCCCTTTTGAGAGGGTGACAGGAGCTTCTTTATGGGGTTTGGAGCTTCTAAGGTCGGCTACGCTTCCCTCGGAAGCTTCAATGCTCTTAGAGCTACTGTTATATGATTTATCATATTTAGTTTTGTTTGTATTGTCTATGTGGGCGAACTCTTGTTCGTCCTTGGATGTATAATCATGAGACATTTGAATATCTTTAAGGGCAGGGGAAGTGCCTTCGAGGGTGTTCATCAACACATCATACAAATCCTTATGGGCATCCAGCAAGGTGCGAAGGTCATTGATGTCCATATACGTACGGATAGAGATGGCAATCCCTTCATAGTTGCTCTCGGCCTGAATGGAGAAATGCTCAAGCGTTCTCACTTCACGAGCTTCTGCAATCATGCTGCGAATCTGACTTCTGTACCATGAAATCTGGCGTTTAGTTTCCATCCAGGCTTCATCGGCCAGCTTTTTCTCACTGTCTTTGGCGATCAGGAAAGAGCGTAAGGCGGCGAGGGGAGAGAGATCAACGCCGTAGGCGTAGATAATTTCGCCTGTTTCAGCATCACGGCTTCCATACCGGCGATGATTGCCGCTATCGTTCCACGCAATCGCGCCAACTTCGAACAGGGAGCGTTCCAATTTTTGAATCTGGCGCTCGGATACCCCGAAATCGAGGGCGGTTTTAGAAAGGGCCTGATAAACGATCGGGCGGTTGCCGGCCTTCCAGTCACAATCCTTGGTGAATACGAGGTAGTATTCAAGGAGCTGCACCATTTTAGAGGTGAAACCCGCATAGGCGCCGACGCGCTTTACGAGTTTGAGCAATTCAAAGCGCTTGGCGTCTTCTGCCAGCCCTTCGAATTCATCAGAAAACTGATCTGCCCCCCGAAATTTGGGTGAGCTTATCCTGCCGCCACTTAATGGCGGATTATAAGTTTCGATAATATTCATGTCTATAAGCCGTATCAGACCCTATAAAACGAAAATCAGGATGCAAAATTCTTTAGCGAAAATATGATTTTTCGCTTGCGCACTGATTCGTTTTGCGATACTTTTGATTTTAAGGAATTACAAAAGGTATCGCCTTTTTAGCAAGACCGTGGTTGGCGCCACGGTTTTTGCTTTTTCAGGGTTTGGATTTCTTGGCTCCTCCTTCAAAGGTTAGGGTTAATAAAAATAATTTACTCGATCATTTGCCCAGATAGGGGCAACAGGTAGGTTACTTGTGAGACCAGAGTTGATTCTCACGAAATTTACGGTCACAAAACCTTCCGATTCTGTTTCCATTAAAAAAGCTAACATATTGTCTCATTATCCACAAGCTGACCTTCTCATTAGACAGCGTGGGAAATAATGCCTGTATTAAAAGAATCCATATATTCTGTGGTTTTTTTAGATAAAAACTCCAGTGAGAATTTCTCAAGACGCCTCTTAAAATGTCTCATGTGAATATATAAGACTATGTGAGACGAATATTTTGACTCATAAGACTGTTTAATGTTCTTCTTCGAATCGGTATGATGTTGAAAGAATGATTCGAGAACGAATGAGAACTAAACATTAATTCTTATGAGACATAGAGAGACAAAATGAGCAAATCAAAGGTATCAGTTGTAGAGGCCTCAAAAATGGCGGGTGTGTCCCGCGCCACATTCTATCGACACATCACAGAGAAAAAGATCTCAACAGCACAGGATGATAAAGGGAATACGGTTATAGACACATCCGAACTGGTCAGGGTTTATGGTAATAAATTAAGAACATTGGAAGAAATTGAGAAAGAAGAAATTGATCAACTGGATGAGATTGAGACAGCTCAAGACAGTCCACCTGCGCTTAAAATCCAAGTGGATATGCTCAAAGAGCGTCTCAAAGACTTCAATGAAGAGCGAGAAAGAGAACGCAACCAGCTTTCTTCACAAATCGAAGACCTGAAAGCTCAACTTGAAAGAGCTGAAGAGCAAAGAATTAAATCAGAAGAGCAAAAAAACAAATTGACTATGATGCTCACTGATCAAAGATCTGAGGCGGATAAGCTCGCTGCCAAGGAAGAAGATCATAAGAAGAAGTTCTCTGATTTAGAAACCACTATTAAAAATTTAGCTGAAACACAGAACAAGTTGATAGAGATCTCGAGTCAAAAAAAAGGATTCTTTGCAAAACTGTTTGGCTAACCCTACTTATTAAAATACTCTAATTTGAAGTTAACATATTTATGAGTGCTGTAGAAATTGAAGAGACCGTATCCCAACTATCAGTAGCTCCGTTTGAACCGAGGAATTTTCCCAATGCCTTTTTAGAAGTATTCTAAAATATGACCACAAAAATACAGCACTTTAAAATGGCAATAGCAATAAAACTGATATTGAAGGTACAAAATATAAATTAATTGACGAGAAGGCAGTATGGCTTGCCAAGTTTAATCGTCAAGATGATAAGTGGAATAGTGCCTGCGTTGAACAGTCTATGCTGCATCTAGCAAGATCATGTGGATTGAAAGTGGCAGAAAGCCGCATCACTTCTATCGGAGGCCGCGATGTTCTTCTTGTAAAACGTTTTGATCGAGAAAAGGCTGATGAAGGGTACACTCGTTCCCGCATGATTAGTGCACTCACGGTTTTACGCTCTGAAGACAATCATCGATCTAGAGAAAAATGGTCATATATTTTGTTAGCAGAAGAATTGCGCCGAATATGCTCCAATCCAACCGAAGATGCAAAAGAGCTATTTCGCCGCATGGTTTTTAATGCTCTGATATCGAACACAGATGATCATCCACGCAATCATGCTTTTATCGCCAAAACTGTTGATTGGAAATTATCACCAGCATATGATTTAACTCCATCTGCGCTTCTAAGTATTGAGCGACGTGACCTTGCCATGGCTTGTGGAGATCTAGGCCGACTTGCCAACGTTGAAAATATTCTCTCGCAAAGCGGTAGATTCCTTCTCAAAAAAGATGAAGCAAAAGAAATCGTTGATAGTATGACCGGGCAGGTTCAAACATGTTGGTACAGCACAATGAGGTCTGCTGGTGTTTCCGAGCGAGATTGCGAATTGCTAAAAAGTGCCTTTGTATACCCTGGATTCCTACAAAACAGCAAAGATGGAGGGCATTAGTTTGAGCAGGATGTTCTGGCTGTATCAAAAGATATCTCTTTGCAGTCCCTACAAATGAAAACATCAATTGAAAAGTTCCTGTCTGACCTTCTCTCAATATAGAGAAGGGGCTAAGAATTCATTGATATTTCTGCTCCAAACAAAGGCCCTTTTATATTAGTCAATATTTCTTCCTTCCCCTCTCTCTTCATGGGTAATCCCATCTCGGATGTGGTAGATGCGCTTGAAGGTTGGAATAATTTTCTCGTCGTGCGTGACCACAATAATCGCCGTTTCATATTCTTGCGCCATATTGTTCAGAATACGGATAACAGCCATAGCGCGTTCAGAGTCAAGCGGGGCAGTCGGTTCGTCTGCTAAAATAATGGGGGGGTGATTTACCAATCCGCGGGCTATTGCCACACGTTGTTGTTCACCCCCTGAAAGCTGGGACGGCATCGCGATTGCCCTGTGCTGAACGTCCAAAGCAGTGAGCAAATTTTTAGCTCTCCTCCTTGCTTCTTCGTTCGGAACACCTGCCAACATTGGCAAAAGAGCAACATTGTCGGTTACATCAAGAAAAGGAATAAGATAGGGGGCTTGAAACACAAATCCGATTTTATCACGGCGCAAGGCCCGCAAATCATCAACCTTCCAGCCGTTATCAAAAATAACTTCATCGCCCAAGGTCATACGCCCTTCTGTTGGATCAATAACCGCGCCCAGACATTTTAGGAGTGTTGTTTTTCCAGAGCCGGACGGGCCTATTAATCCGACAACCTCTCCGGCATCAACCTTCATATCTACGCCTTTCAAGGCATAAACTGCCGTATCGCCATCGCCATATCGTTTCTTTAGCCCTTCAATGCGAATGCCTTTTCCTGCCACTTTATCCCCCGATAGCTTCTGCCGGATCAACTTTGATCGCGATCCGAATAGCGACGATGCTCGCCAATGTACAAATCAGCATCACAATAAAAAATCCCACGATAGAGTCCTGAGGGATGAGGAGTACATATTTAGGGAAAGCAGGTGCTGCGAATGTTGCCGTGATCTTCCCTACGATAAACCCGATAAAACCCAGAGCCAAAGACTGCTGCAAGATCATAGATGCGATTGTACTGTTTCTTGTTCCAATCAGCTTAAGCACCGCGATCTCGCGTATTTTATCCATCGTGAGGGTATAAATAATGAACGCTACAATGGCTGCACTTACCACGGCCAGAATTACAAGAAACATGGCGATTTGTTTTGCGGAGGTGGCAATCAGTTTTCCGACCAATATTGTTTCCATTTGATCTCTCGTATAAACGGTCAGTCTTTTCCAGCGCGCAATATTGTTTGCCACGTCTTCTGGAGAATATAGGGGAGAGACTTTGACCAAAATGGCATTCACAAAACTGTTTGTGCTTTGGGCGGTGATGGTTGACTCAAGAAGATTTGGGATCGCTGGTTGATTGAATATAGGATTCTCTGAAGTCCGGCGGCGATTTTGCAAAATGGCATCATTGTCTTTCAGAAATTGCGCCTCCTGCGCATCTTTGAGCGGGATAAAGATCATGGGATCTCCGCTAGAAGAGACCATGCGTCGCGTCAGCCCCACCACCTCATATTTGTTGCGGCGAATGACAATTTTGTCTCCTAAATGAAACCCTGTTTTGACATCGGCAACGGCCTCGTAATGAGATCGTGTTATATGTCTCCCCGCGATGAGGTAAGGGGGCCAGCCAGACGAGGTTGGTTCGGAATTTGCCATTATTCCAACAACCATCGCTCTTACATCTTGGGTTTCCTTTTTAACTTGCATGGTCAGATAGGTAACATTTGTGGCTTTGTTAACTCCGGGCATTAGAAAAATAGAGCGATAAATATCGTCATTGATGCTTTATGACTCCGCATAAGGGCCAAGTGTGTCTTTCTGTACAACCCACAAGTCCGATCGACTGTTATCAAGCAGAGCCTTTCCATCATCGACCATGCCGCGATAAACTCCGGCCATAACAAGCGTAACACCGATCAGAAGGCCAAGCCCGATGCCGGTAAAGACGAATTTTCCCCAAGCATGAAGAATGTCACGGCCAGCAAGGCTAATCATGGTTCGGCCTTATGGATTTTATCAACTATACGGATGCGGCTTAGATGGGAGAGGAGTTTCTCGCTGTAGAGAATAATGTTCTCTCCTCCTTTCAGGCCGTTCTTAACCTGAACCTGTCCATCCAAATCTGCGCTTCCCAGAGTTACAGGAACAAAAGAAAGATTCACGTCTTTTATTTCCCAGACACCTGTTTTTCCATTTACATTCTGGATAGAGGCATTCGGAATTGTTGGGGAAGGAGGAAGAGGGGGTAACTCTACGGTCACTTCGGCAAGCTCTCCTAATGGAGGGAGGGGATTGGGGATCGTGTCAAAGATGACCTTTGCCAAAGTTTCTTCAGTCACGGAATCCGCTTTTGGTTCGACATAGAGAATATGGCCGATGAGAGACTCCCCATTCCTTGAGCGAAGAACAATCTGTGCGGAGAGCCCCTTTTCTAGCCCCGAAGAACTGATCTGGTCAAATCTGGCGTTGATCCAGATTGATTTAGGATCAATGATTTCATAGATCGTCTGCCCCGCAACAACTGTTGTTCCGATTTCTGCATTTCTTAGAACAACAATACCATCGATCGGAGCTATCAATTGTGCGTTATCAAGCTGGTTTGCAATCGCATCATAATCTGATTTTGTTCGAGTGATATCTTCCTTGGCGGCCATCCAAGCAGTTTCGGCCACTCGCAGTTCTTGACGCTTTGCATCAAGGAGAGATTTACTCACGGCTCCGGCAGGGAATAGTTTTTCTGCTCTTTTGGCCTCATCACGAGCGTAGCCATATGTTGCCTCGGACTGCTTTAGAAGTGCCTCGGCTCGCCTAATGTTTGAGGACTGAGACGATGAGCGGCTTTCGAGATCAACGGAATCCATTTCGCCAAGCAATTGCCCAGCCTGAACAGCCTCTCCAACATCAACATTCAGATTTTTGATGCGCCCCGCCGTTGTTGGCCCTATTTTGTGGGAATACCGAGCCTCAACGGTTCCTATTCCAAACAAGGAAGGAGAAATCTCTTTGATGTCAACTTTTACCGTTGTCACAGAAACCGGAGCAAGAGGGCCTGACCTGACTCACACATATACAAACGTCAAAACCAGCGGAAGCAAGATAAGGATGATTCCAATTTTCCTTCGTGTGATGGGAGAAAGTTTTTTCATGCTTTTACTGCGACTCCACGCTGATAGATTGCAAACAATGAAGGGCCCGCAACACGCATAGAACCCATATCACCGGATATAAGAGATTGCATGACAAGGCCTTGTACCATGCCAATAAAAAGAACAGCGGCGGCTTCTGCATCAAGAGAAGGTGATACTTCACCGCATTTCTTCCCTTCTTCAATCACAGCACAAAGACGTTCCCTATAGTTTTTAATAAGTGTCTGGGCCATACGTTTTGCAGGAGTTGACTCTGAGTGTTGAAGCTCGCCAAACATCATGCGCGGCACACCAGGATGATCGGCAACGAATTCTATGTGGCTGAGAAACATTGCCTTCATAGACTCTATCGGCGAAGACGCCCCCCTCGCAGCCTCGTCCAAACGATCAAGCAAACGGATAGAAACCCACTCCATAACAGCCTGCCATAGATCATCTTTCGTGGCGTAATGCCGAAACAAGGCTCCTTGCGTTACGCCCATATGCTTTGCAATGGCGGCTGTCGTGATTTCACTGGGGTTTTGTTGCCCCGCAAGCTCAATAACCGTTTCAATCGTTATATTTTTGCGCTTTTCAGCTGAAAGTTTCTGGGGTGGTTCCATTTTGTCCGCCTATAATAGGTAGTAATTAATTACTACCTATTATAGCAAGAATTGTTAGAAATAAGATACCTATTTCTACGGTAATCCCTGTGATTTGCAGAAATAATTGTCAGTAAATAACACAATTAAATGTCAGTAGAACTTAGAGAGCAAGACATCAAATGTGCTGATTTTCTACTCTCTTTAACAACTCGGCTTTCTTATAGTGACAATTATCTCCGAGAATCGCTGACAAATAAAGTCGTGAGTCACACCCCCTACTAGGACTATTTTCCTTTATTATTCATAACATATATTATCACATATACTCAGGGACTTCGATGCCCAAGATATCCAAACCTTTTTCAATAGTTGTAGATGTAAGCTTGCATAGTTGAATACTTACGTACTTAATAGCATCATCTTCATTCCCCAAGATCGGCACATTGGCATAAAAGGAGTTAAACTTCTGGCATAGCTCAAGAAGGTACTGTGCAATCCGCGCAGGATTCATATGTTCACACGAAACTTCAATGGCCTCCTTAAACGAGGACAAACACTTTGCAAGCTCCCACATAGAATCGGGCACGCCTTTCAGGTTCAGGTTACGAGCTAGATCTCCAGCGTCAGCAACAATCTTTTTTGCACGTACACATGAATATTGCACATACGGACATGTGTCACCCTCAAGAGAGAGAGCCGCATCCCAATCAAAAGTGATTGAAGAATTTGGCTTTACTTTAATAATATTGAAACGCACCGCTCCTATAGCGATCCTTTGGATTGCATCTGCATTATCAGAGCCTTTTGTAAAACGCTCGGCAACCTTGCCCTTAACTTCTTCAAGGAAATCCTCCAGAAGCACGACATTGCCCTGACGTGTTGACATCTTGCTATCTTTCAAACTGATGAAAGAGTAATGAATAACCTTAGGAGGCGTGTAACCAAAGTGCTTCAAAAGCAGTGAGAGCTGCTCAAAGTAAAGTTTGTGATCTTCCCCAAGAATAACAAACCCTGTTTCAGGATCGGGACACTGACGCGCCTTATAGATGTGGTAAGCAATGTCACGGTAACCGTACATAGTGCTACCATTGGCCCGCTTAATGACGTAGTAGCGACCTTCTTCACGAAGAAACCCTATCTTTTGAAGGTCCACAACTAAACGATCATGCTCATCCACAAAAGCAATGCCGTCATCTTGGAGCTTTGAAATAAGCTTATCCAGTTCCTCGTCATGCACAAATGAAGATTCATAATCAAAAGTGTCGTAAGAGATGTTAATCCCTTTCAATATGTTACTTTGTCCCACAACACATTTATCTACAATAAAATGAAATTCTTTTTGAACTTGAGAATCACCCTCTTCAAACTTTTTCAAATACTCAAAAACTTCTTGCTCATAAGAAGAGTCTTCTTTTAACCGAGTACTTGCTTCCACATAAATACCGAGAATATCATCAAAAGAAACATTGGGGTCGTCTTTGCAGGCTAAAGCAAGCATCGCAATTTGCTTGCCCATGTCATTCACATAGTAGTGAACATCCAGATCATAGCCTACGAAACGCAAAATTCTGGAGATACTATCTCCAATGATCGCGTTGCGTGCGCGACCAATGTGTGGGCTCGCGTTAGGGTTAATACTTGTGTGCTCAATAAGTGCATGTCTACCATAACCAATATCAACGTGATACAAACTCCCATCTGTGTAAGCTGATAACAAACTTTCAATCATAAACGCACGATCAAGCTTCACATTGAGATATGGGCCGGCAACGTCGGCGCTTAAAACACCATCCAGACACTGAATGGTCGGTTTTAACTCATTGGCAATTGTTACTGGAGAGGTTTGACGTGCCTTGGCCAGATGAAAAAGCTCGACAGCTATGTCCCCCATTGCAGGATTAGGGGGGGTAACCAGTTTAGCTCCTTCTGGCAGACTTCTTTCAATGGCAGCTTTAATCATAACAACTTTCCCTTATCCATTCACAATAATGTCTTTTAAAATATCCTCAATGCTTTTGGATATAGACCACTCAGGATAGTCTTTTTGGATTTTTGATAAGTCTGAAATATAAGAGATATGATCCCCCCATCGTGGTTTATCGACGTACTCATAATTCAATTCTATAGAAAATTTGTCTTTTAGAAGAGATATTACTTCAACAATCGAGACTGCGTTCCCCGCTCCCCCACCAACATTATAGACGTTACTTTTAATACCATTTTGTACCATAATAAATATCAAGTTAGCCACATCTGAGGCACAAACATTGTCCCTAACCTGCTTCCCAGAATATCCATAAATTTTATATTTAACATTATTTTTTGCACATTTCACTAGGTAGGATAAAAAGCCATGCAACTCAACGCCTGAGTGCGCTTTTCCAGTAATGCATCCAGCTCTTAAACAAACTGTTGAAAGATTATATGTATTGGAATATTCTTGAACCATTAAATCCGCAGCCGCTTTGTGAGCGCCGAAGGGAGTATGATTGGACTGATCTATTGGAGTGTTCTCATGAAATCCATTTATATAATGGTCATCAATAACTTTAAAGCGAGTCTTTTCCTCAATTATCTCGACTGTATTTGGAAAATCCCCATAAACCTTATTTGTCGATAAAAATATAAATTTAGATTCTGGAGCATGGCATCTATACTCCTCTAGCAAATTAAATGTCCCGACAACATTAATTGAGAAGTCAATTTCGGGCTCTTGAACAGAAAAATCGTGGCTGGGTTGCCCAGCACAATGCACAACCGCAGTAAAATTATGTTCCTTGAAGGCTTTAGAGACCGCATTTCGGTCCCTTATATCTGCGTTGATAACTTTTATATCTTCATAATCTTCTAGGAGTTTTTGTAAAGCCAAATTTATTCCACCCTGTTTGCCAAATAGCGCTTCACGCGTATTGTTCTCAATACCAACAACTCGATACCCTCTTGAGCAAAAAAACCTTGCCACATTTGAGCCAACAAGCCCACCAATCCCGGTAACTAAAATTTCCATTTCTTTATTTCCCTCCCTTATTTCACGCATCCTGGATATTTAACACTTGAATCTGAGAACCATTCAGGAACACCATTCATAATAACTCCATCAAGGCCAATCTCCTTAGAAACGACCCTAGCCTCGTCATAGGAATTTGCAATTGGCTCTCCGGACCTATTCAAAGAAGTATTAATTAAGAATGGAATTCTATGCCTAGTCCAAAGCTCATCTAATATTTTTATGAGTAGTGAGTTATCTTTATCAGAGCGATCGACGACCTGTAGTCTTGATGTGTTATCAACGTGGACGCCTCCGTACCATTGCTCATTTAAGCCTTTGGGAGTTCTAACCGTTAACATATATTTTAATAATGACACTGAAGAGTCCCCTTCATAGAATTCTTTCACATGATCATACAGGCCTATTGGAGAAACTGGCCGATACCACTCTCTTTTTTTTATATCCATACTAACTCTTTGCGCCGCTAATTTTGTAGGAACGCAAATTATAGCCCTGTGCCCCAGTGAGCGGGGACCGGCCTCACCTTTCCCCACAACCATAGCTAAAGTTTGCCCTTTTAGAAGTCTATCAACTATTTCGTCAACGTAATCAAAGGAAACTTTTGGCTCAATATCATGATTTAACGGGTCGTATTGAATGTACGGCGAAACAACATCGAGATGTTCATTCTTTACCCAGTTCAAGAATAATCCAGCCCCCAAGCCTAAACCGGTATCCGATGTGTTTGGGGCAACGTAGAACTCATCAAAAATCTTGCTATCCTCAATTAATTTATTAAGTTGAATATTTAAAAATATCCCCCCTCCTGCATACAGCCTATCCAATCCGGTCTTTTCTTTAAGTTTCTTAAGATTGTTCAACATAATCCTTTCTAGATAAACTTGCGCGCAACTAGCAATTCTTTTTACAAAGTCATCATTCAGATCTGTTACGCTACCTTGCCATTCATACTTCTTCAATGCCTCTCTGTGAAAAGACTCTCTGTTTTGCCAATAGGTACGAAACCATTGATTTTTAGTAAGCCATTCTATCATTTCCTCATCGTACATTCCTAGAGCGTGAGCCGCATACCCCATTAATCTACCCGCCGTAGCAAGCCTTTCATCTTCATTTTGCCCCAACATTTCATGGAAAAGATCGTTATACCCGAAGTTCATTGCTGCATCGACATTACTCCAATCAGATCTTATACATTTCACTTCGTCATGAGTAATGACGAATGCTGAGAAAGATGATACTGAAGCTGCCCCATCAGCATGAACGAATAATGCGGGAAGTTTCAAACCACTAAAAGCGACTGCAGAAAATGCGTGAGCCAATTCTTGAGAAAAAGAAAAAGCGGGTATATTATTCAAAGGATCGCTGGAGACCGACCCTCTAGCCCCCAATATTGGTCTCTTAATTTTTTTGTCTATTTGAGAACAATCCACTCTGAACTCATTACAGTTTGATACAAATGAGCTTCCAGAAAAAGAGGTGACGTTTGCAACGATACAATCTCGGTCATCAATAATAAAATTTAATGGAGTTTGTCTCCACTGACCTTCCAGATCATTATCATGCTTTTTTTTAGTCAATCGTTCCAATTCAAAATACCACTCTAATGCGCCGTCAGGATTGAAGCATGCTGCATTATGGTCATGAGTCCATCTTGGTCCGTTAAAGTGCCCATGATCACGTATTCCATACATACCAACGATAGAACGGTTACCTAGTGCTTTAATTGATTTTCTAAGCGCGTCTAACTTCATAATCAGTCCCCTGAATAATACTCAATAATTCTTTAGCTCTATCCTTACAAAGATGACCATGAATGACCATGCTATAAGCATTATCAGCAATCCCCTCTAAAAGCCCTTTATTTTCTATAAACCAGGCTATACTGTCAACGTAATCCTTAATAGTTCTAAAAAGAATGTAATGCTCGTTTGGAACAAAAGGATACCCAATCTCTTCCTTGGAGATGACAATCAAGGGCACTCCAAGCCCAGCAGCCTCAAAGGGCCTTATGTTAGGGATACCCGCCAGAGCTTCACCGTAAGGCATCCTTGGTATATGCAGCATCCACAAACTGTTGGTACATATATTAGGCACATGAATATTAGATAGCCAACCACCATATGAAATAGCTTTATTTTCCATCCCTTTTACGGCTTCATCTGGATAGCCCGTACCATAACACACTGTATTAATGCCCTTATCAGCCGTAGAATACAAAGCCGTCATCAAAGCTTGACCTCTTTCACCATGACCATAATTCCCAATCCATATTACATCTTCGCCAACTTTATTATTGGGCCGGAATAGATGATCATCTAAAGATTCTTGAAAAACAACCACATTTCTATGGATATTATTTTTAACATACGCGGACTTAACACTCTCTCCAAGCACAAGTACGCAGTCATAATTGCTCACACCGGACGATTTAAGGCCATCAACGTCACTTACAATTCTGTGATGGGTATCATAATAAAAAGTCTTGATTCCATTTCTTTTGCCGATTTCAGCAATTTTAGATGACAAAGCATCGTCAATCCATTCGTTAACAATGACAGCATCAAAATCTTTCAACTCCCTTTCAAAACAACCCCAACCCACATAATTGAAAATTTCCACATGAGGGTAGTATTGGGAGGTTTCTTCTGAAATATTGGGATTGAGCTTTAGTGCTTCCACTAAAACTGGGGTATCTGACGGGCTAAAAACTTTCACCTTTATGTTTTTCTCATTTATCAGCTCACGAATCAGTCCTCTCATAAAATGAGCGCACCCGAAGTTATAATCTGCGATATAAGATTGCATAAAAAAAGCAATTTTCATTATTTTTAGCCCCGCATAACGATTTTCAACAAACAAATAACACCCAACACCCCATCCGTCTCAGCCTTTTTCTTCATGTCAATATATCGAACAAAAAAAAATTTACATAAATTCCGGACTCAATAACGGGAGTTGACCATGTGCCCCCCTAAAATAATTCTCAGCATATGCATATATAAAATCCAACTTGCCACTCTCCTCGGGCAAAAAAGATTTCAGCTCTTGAGCCTCGCTTAAAACAATTGCCATGTACAATGTATAATCAATATCATATGACCTAAATTGATCCAATATTTCACCTACATGTTGAAAACCAACATGAAGTAACAAACTTACAGTTAAAGTCGCATAATCCTTTTCTCTAACGCTAAAACAGGCTCTCTCCCAATCAATAAAGTATATCTTTCCTTCTGGCCCCCTGAGAACATTATTCACGTAAAGATCTCCATGTATAAATACGCAGTCATACTCATGATCTGCCTTTAATTTAACATCGACCTTGCCCGCAATATTTGAAACAATATCCGATACACCAATATGCCTAAGCTCAAGAGTGTCATTATCAGGCAGAGTTTGATTGTGAAACTTTGAAATTGATAGAACAATTTCTTTTACTAAGCTCGACCAATCTTCAATAACAAAATCAATGTGGTTAAGTCTAGTCATGAATATACAGGGCTTGTGATCAAAAACGCCAGCTCTAATATAGTGATTAACTTCACTAAAACCCGAATGAAATAAGTCGTATATACCTTTCTCCTGCCGATATTGAGCGGCAGAATTAAAGCATTTAATAATCATATCGCCTTGATCATCGGAACTTACACGATACAAAACATTTCCTGAAAAGTTTCGTATCAAACCTCTATTTTTTACCAAATTAACAACTTTGGATGTAAAGCTAATCAATATTACCAAACCCCGACCAAGCTGACCAACCTCCATCAACGACAATATCTGATCCTGTCATATAGTCGGGGGCATCCAAAATTGCCCACAAAACACTCTCGGCGATTTCTCTGGGGTACGCAGGCCTTTTCTTTGGAGTTCTATTGATAATATCCTGATATGAATGTCCCCATTCCGCACTCTCCGCACCAGCAAGCTCGTACTCAGTAGCAACATAAGAAGTTGTAACCATATTTACACTGAGCCCATATTTTGACCAATCGACGGCCTGACACATCATCAACATTTTTAATGATGCCTTGCTGGAACTATAAGCTGATCTATTTGGCAATACCTGATACCCAGCAGTTGACCCAATGTAGCAAATCCGATTCCCCCCACTACCAACTTTTAAATATGGGAGGCAAGCATTTGATATATTGTTCGCACCAAAAACATTGCCCTTAAAAACCTCTAAGAATACAGCCGTATCATGCTCTTCAGGGGCGCCATAATGGTAACCGATGGCACTATAAATAAGAGCATCTAAACGACCATATTCATTAGCGATAGATTGAACCAAAGATTTGCATTCATCTCCAGATGACACATCACATGTCTTATGAATTATCCTATCGTTAAATTCGACTAGAGAATCCGTAACACCGCGCGAAACACATATAACAATATGCCCCTTCTCATACAATTTTCGGCATATCTCAGAACCAACACCGCCGGTACCACCAACCACTATAATAACTTTGTTTTTATCCACTACGCTCACCTTGATTTAAAAGTAAAATCATCTGCTGTTCACGATAAATATCCTGCTTATTTGCGTGTACTGAAAAAAATGGATCATATTTCTTGGAATCTAGAATACGTTGAATGCCCAAACCTCGCTGATCAGGATTTGATGGTTTGAATGTTTGAACAATGCCATTACTAGAATCTAATATTTTAACCTCACTCGCCGTATCAACCGGGTCATACATGATTCTATAGTTTTCAGTTTCAACACAGATATAACTTTCGTTATTCTTGGAGTTGAAATCGAGTTCTAGATCAATATGCACCCCCCCCTCAGATAATAGCTTGGCCTGACAGTAAACCGGCACATTTTCTGACTCGTGGATTTTATCTTTAGGAAATAGATCGTGCCTGCTTGAAAATTCTCTATCAACATCCAATATTTTATACGAGCCTAACAGAGTAAATAATACTCTTGAAAAATACGGGAAGATATCATTGATAACGCCCCCACCCAATGTATAGAAAACCCACGGTCTTGGATGCCACAACTCATGCCCTGTTGTTTTATACACGCATTGTACGTTAAGAACCGATCCTCCCAACCTAACAAGCCTGGAAAATTCTTGATAATTATCGAACAGGCAAATGTCAGGCGCAATCCAAAGCCTTTCCCCTAAATACTTTTTACACGCAAGTAGTTCATCATCGCTTTTTACGAGAGGTTTCTCACTATATACTGACCACCCATTGTCCAAGTAGATTTTATTTATTTCATGGTGGATACTGGCGGGCGTCAAATTGAGCATAAACCCAGGCTCGCTGCACCTTCTAAGCTTAAACTCTTTAAAACCATCTATTGAAATAGCATCTTTCATCCGTCTTTTATCTTTATCATATATAAAGAGATCAACTTCCAAGTTTTTTAGTACGGGCAGATATAATCCTAAGGCGCTACCAGCTCCAACCACTAACAATTTATCTATAGTATTCATCTCTTAGCTGTTTCCAATAATTCTGAGTGTTGTTATATTTTTCAATCTCATCATCAACTTGGTTATTATATTGTTCTAAAAGTTGAGAGGGGTCATCCCAATTCCAAGACTCCCCAAAATAATTCATAATTGCATCATCAACTTCTTTTAAGATAGAAACTGACTCTTGAATATATTCTCTAAAACTTTCCCCAAAGCGGAAATAAGAAAGCATCGGAGCGTAGGCAATCCACCCCCTAAGCACGTTAGCGAAACGCTCTTTTCCGTCGTTGACCTTCAGTCTGTCTTTAATTTCGTTGTAAGGAACATCAAAATCATCAACGTTGAACAAGTTAAAGGCATCATGGAATATGCCACTGTTAACTTGATGAACTGAAACATCCAATAGCCCCATAGAAAGTATACTATCATCCCCTCGTGAATCTTTAGGGGTAAAAAATGCTGGTATATTTTTTCCCATACCCTTATATAAATGAAAGGCTAGATTTCCGCCTGAGATCAGTTTGCCACCGTCTTCAATCTTAATTTCTTTTTCTTTAAACCTATCTCTGTCTAGAATATAATATGTTGCAGATCTATTATAAAAGGTTTTTTCAAAAACCACATCAGTAATTTGTCTAAAAGCCTCGGTCATCTTTTGCTTTACTTTATCTGAAACTTCTATGAAGAAACTGTCTGGTATAGGCGATACATACCCAGTCCAAAATCCAAAACTTACCTGTGTATCGCAATTCAAGTGATTGGAAATAATGTCAGTATGATTCCACAATAGGATTCCATTATCATACTCAACTGATATGGGGTATTCGTCATCGTCCCAGAAAAGAACCATATCGTATTGATGATGCATCCCATATAACAGGCAGGCATTTTTCTTCTGCCCATATCCAGTTACTGGACTGACGATTTTTAATTTTTCCTTATCTTCAGGTTTCAACCAATCTAGTTGATCAATAAAATCATCCCCCGCAAAAAAAACTTCACCTGTCGAAAGTAAAGGAGAAACGTCAATTTTCTCGAAATCAGCCCTACTTTTGCCTGAGAAAGTGGGATCAAAATTAATTATGAGATCAACTTTTTCATTATTCATAGCTGAATTTGTTGCATTTTCCTTCAACTTTTCGCAAACTTTGCCAAAAGATAGCCGTCCAGTTGTTAAAATTACCAATATCTTTCTAGACATAAAATTCCTTTTATATTAAGGTGAAATCTGGTGCATTATAGACATAATACGGCCAATGTAAAGGATGATTTGGAATAAATGTACAAATTTGTACTCAAATTACAGGACGAAAAATTGACGAATGCTGGCGTACTATCAGCAAATGTAAAAGATAAAATTTCCGAATTTAAAAATCAGAAAGATGCCCCTTATCTATTAATTAGCGGATTTGATTTTAAGCCACCACAATCGGGTTATAGTAAAGCAAATAAGTTATCCGAAGATATTCTGTACCAAATTGCAGACCTGTTGGGAAAACCACATTCGAACCAACACCATCAAAACAAAAACATTATTCACGACTTGTACCCTAAAAAGTCCGACACAACCAAGCAGTTAGGAACAAATGCTGAAGACTTTCTGTTTTGGCATACGGAGAATGCCCATGAAATTGAACCTCCCAAGTATGTAGCTCTTGCATGTATAAGAGGGGACGCAGCCGCAGATACACTGATTGCTAACATAAGCGACTTTCCATTTGATAAATTGGATTCAAAAAGGCTTTCTCAAGAAGTTACAATTTCTTCTGATGAATCTTTCGTTGAATATAGTAGCCACACAAGCCCCACACTGCTTCAGAATGAATGCCCAGTATATAGATTTGACCCTCTATACACAAAGTCCAGTGACCACGAAACAGATGAACTACTAAAAAGGATGTCAAAATATTTTTCAGAAAACAATGTGAGGATCAATTTGGAATCAGGAGACATCGTGATAATCAACAACCATATATGCTGTCATTCAAGAACAGAATTCACGCCCCAATATAAGGGCCAAGATCGTTGGATTCAAAGAATAATGATATCCTCCTGACCTGCTCCCCATAAATTAAGGTCTACACTGTATGTCCACAGAACCTAAACAACTTATTTCTCTGTCAGGCTCCTAAAGTACTGAATTGTGGATATCAACCCTTCTTCTAATGTCACCAACGGAGACCATTCCAATTGCTCGCGAGCAAGATTAATGTCTGGCTTGCGGCGAATAGGATCATCTGCGGGCAAAGGCATAAATCTAACTTTAGATGAACTATTAGTTAATCTAACAACTAAATTAGCTAATTCAATGACTGTAAACTCTGATGGATTTCCTATATTTACCGGATCCGAAAACCTTTTTTTATTCATTAACCGAATTAGACCGTCTACCGTATCACTCACATAGCAAAAAGATCTGGTCTGGCTACCATCTCCATATATAGTGATGTCCTCATTGTTAAGTGCCTGCATGATAAAATTGGAGACAACTCTACCATCATCACCTCCCAAGTTTGGCCCGTATGTGTTAAATATCCTAGCAATACCAATGTCAATGTTGTATTGTCTTTCATATGCTTTAAAAAGGGTCTCGGCGCAGCGCTTCCCTTCATCGTAACAAGCCCTCTCGCCAATAGTGCTTACATTCCCATTATATGATTCTAGCTGAGGGTGAACCATTGGATTGCCGTAAATTTCACTTGTCGATGCAAGTAAAACACGTGCGCCAGTCCTCCTAGCCAAATCTAAAACATTTATAGCGCCTTGTACTGAGGTAGTAACGGTTTCCACGGGATGTTTCTGATATTGTACCGGTGAAGCTGGGCATGCTAAATGGTAAATTTCATCAACTTCACACCAAATAGGCAGATGCACGTCATGTCGCATGACATCAAAACTTATATTATTAATTAAGCCTGAAATGTTGGATTTATGACCCGTGAAAAAGTTATCCAAGCATATTACTTCGGCCCCCTCTTGCAACAATCGAACACATATATGACACCCAATAAAGCCTGCGCCTCCAGTTACAAGAATTCTTTTACCTCTATTAATTGTCCCCATTACAATCTCCCTATTCACAAATATAAAACTTGTGGTTTTGTGTACCCCGTGAGGGGAAGTTGGACGAGTTGGCATATAAATTAAGGTGGTGTTGTGGCCTCTCGTAGATGGTTTATGTTTTAATGTTAAGCTGCCTTTGAGTTGTCATGCAACTGTTTTCTCAAAAGGAGAGTTTTCTCCTTAATTCTTTGCCTGTATTCCAGCATGGCATTGCCGCGACCGAGCCAGACATCTTCGGGGGGCAGGTTGTTCAAACTTTCATGGTATCTCCTTGTGTTGCAGTGGATGACGAACTCCCCGATCCGTTTGACGAGGTCTTCGGGGAAATAGTAATTCTCGAGCAGAATGGTGTCTTTCATCGTCCAGTGCCACCGTTCGATCATGCTTTGGGTCATCGGGTGATAAAGTCTCCAGCAGCAATAGCCCTAGTTAATGAAGAAAAAATTTTTTCCCTGTACTCTGATAACCCCATATTGCTTCTAAAAAATGGATTATCTGTATCAGCCGTTATAAAACGGGGATCGATTAGAGCAGTTACAGGAAATATGTCCTTGATAAATTCATAATATTCATACCCTTGCTTGCCGAAGCCGACCACTCCTATTTTTGTTTGTTTGTCTGTCATATATATATTCCTTTGCCTATCGGCAGTTGACCCCATTAAAAAATTCACTCATGCTCACTGTGAGAAGCTTTTTCCGTTTGAGAAAACTTCTTTCATCAATAGAGCTAGAATCCTTTGCAACCGCTTACTACGAATGTTTCTCCATAAAGAAATGACTTTTTGATTTGAATTTTCTGGTTCTGTGGCTTCCAACGACCAACCAAGCAGAAAGTTTGGCGTTGTATTCAAAAGCCTTGATATTTCCATGAGACGCGAAGCAGAAATACGATTCTTACCGTTTTCGTACTTTTGGAATTGTAGGAAACTAACCCCCAGTGCTTTGGACATGTCCTGCTGGGTATAGTTTTGTTTCTCTCTAAGAGCTTTGATATTTCCTGCAAGGACAAGATCTTCAACTTGCACCTGCCTCTGCATTTTCTCTTTACTCAGTGAAACACTCATTATTTTACTCCATGTATTTTTCCATGGACGCTCCGGAGCTAATTAAAGAAACAGGCAAAGATACCCTCATTTGAAAATGCATCTTTCAGCAATTCCAAGTTTCACTAATCAATGCTACGGAGATTCTCCCCCCCCACGGGGAAACCACGTATTTGTTTTTCATTCTCTCCAGAATGCCCCACGGACAGAAATCAAGAAGATATCCGAACCGTGGGGCTCTTTCTTCTGGGGAGAGAAAGAAACTTATCAATATTCAAAATTTAAACCCTGGTAGGAGATCCGAGATATGTTTGCCGTTTGAACACAACGAGCCGTTCGGGGAGATCATCAAACCGCCCGCAACACTTTTTTCTCTATCAACATATCTTCGGAGAGCTCCCCCCCAACGGGATCTATCCACTTTCCCCTTCCCACCCTGCGGAAGCGCTTGCACACTCACCGCACGGGGTTTCTTTTGGGGAAAGAAACCAAAACCTATTCAAAAATAAATTCTACCTTTATGAACTTATTAATATATCTTTGATTTATTATTTTTATACTATAGGATAATTTATAATTATTATTGTAAAGGTTTGTCAACATTTTTTCATATTTTATATTACTATTTTATTGCTTTTTTCTATTTTTTTCCGTAACTTATTTTTTGCATAAACTAAACTTAAGAAAAGCATATGACAATTAGCTCCTCACAAATTCGTGCAGCTCGCGCACTCTTAGGATGGTCACAAAAAGACTTAGGGGCACACTCTGGAGTCTCCCCCATTTCGATTGCAAATATTGAACTCGGGGGAAAAGCACCAAAAGTCCAAACCATAGAAAAAATTATTTCAGCCTTTGATAAAGCTGGTATCGAGTTTGGAGAACAGGATGGATTAAAACGCAAAGGTATTAATGTAAGAACATTGGAAGGTGAAGACTGGTTTAACCAAGCACTTGAAGATGTCTATGAGACGTTAATCGATAATCCTGCCGCAGAGCTGATCGTAGATATGGCTGATGACAAAAAATCTCCACCTGATGTCATAAATCTCTACAAGAAAATCCGAAATGCCGGAATAAAGATGCGCCAAACTGTAGAGGAAGGAAACACATATCTTATGGGACCTGTATCAGAATATAGATGGGTACCAAAAGCTTATTTCCGGAACTGGGTCATGTTAATCTATGGCGATAAAATTGTGATGTGTCTTTCGGAAGAGAAAAGAGCTCTTTTAATTGAGAACAAATCACTGGTTCAAATGGAACGCCAAAAATTTGACTTTCTTTGGAGCCTCCTCCCTGCCCTCGAACAGATAAAGAGCACAGCAGATGAGCGTTACTAGATTGCAATTTCCCCCTCAATCAGGATCATATGCCATCAGAGTAAAAGAAGGCGATCCATGGCATACATACGATACTTTACGACTAGAGATCAGTGTAGGACAAGATTATCATGAGGGAGAGAAGTTTTCATGTACTATTGATTGGGCGAAAGCTCGATTTAAAAATATAGTCATTCTCTGCAATGATACTTTGCAGAGATATAATTTTTCTCTCAACTCACAACACGACCCTCAATATTTCCGGAAACAAACAGAACAAGATGGATTAAATTGGCTAAAACGTAATAAGCAATCATTGGCAGGCATAAAGGTCGTACACTGGGATCACTGGTTAGATCACCCAGACTTCGCCTATGCAATAGAAAGTGCGAGAGATACGTACAGAGAAAATAACCACTTCAGATCTGCTGTAGATCAATCAATTTCTTCCGTTTATGAACGCCGCTTAAAAAGAAACTTGATAAAGTCTAGACAGAAAGAACGCTTCTACCAGCTTTCGCTTGATTATCTTATGGAAGAAACAGCCTGCCTTGCATTGGCCTATCAGTCCCATCCGGGTATATCTGCATATCCTGGAAGCTTTCTTGAAATGTGGAGAATGTTTGTAGACCGAGAAACACCTCAAGCTTTAATAGGCCTTTCAAACTCTCATTGCATTCGAATTGATTTTGCAAGAAGAAAATCGGAGAAAAACTCTGCTTTTCCCCAACCTATTTATGATGCTGCTTACGGCTAAATCTCTGGATATGGAGAACGTAATAAGACAAAAAACAATCACTCATCAACTTTTCTACAGAGCAGGGAAATTCTGTAGAATTGACTTTTCACGAAATAAGAGATTCCCTTATCTTCAAATTGTATCTTCAGAGCCTCAGATAAAATAAAACTCTAACTTGTCTCTTTGTGCGCATTTTGCGGCGCAAAACGGCTATTTATAGACATTCCTTATAAAATTCTTGTATTTTTCTGAAATCGGCGTATGTAATACGCTCAATCTTTGGGGAAAGAATAGAATACCATGACGTTGCATCTAGAAGAGCGCGAACGACGCATCCTCCATTCGGCATTGCTGAATGGAGACATGACAGCAGAAGCCCTCAGCGAAGCTCTGGATATACCGGCCTATCAGATCAGAAGAAGCCTTGCCTCTATCCAGAAAAATGAAATTGCCTCTCCCTACACCTTGGTGAACCAGTTTTCCTTAGGCTGGATGAAAATCGGAGTTTATTTCTCGTTTCTGGCGTCTTCAACTGAACAGATACGCGACATTACCGAGCGACTTCTGGGATATGAGAACATTGTATCTTTGATCGAGTTGTTTGGTGCTTATCAGTATTTCATGTCCATAAATGTCAAGGGTATTCCTGAATATGAATCCTTCATGGCAAAACTATGCACTGACATTCCAGAGCTCAGGATCGATGAATCTGTCTCAATCAGACACTCCCTGACCTTGTTCAAAAGAAAATATCTGTGCCCAAATATAAAAGATACATCTTCTCTGACTTATAGCATGACGGATGCTAAAACTGATCTAGATGATCTTTCAATCGGAATTGTAAATCATATTACCAAATCAAGCGGCTTTCCGAATGTGCCGGAAATGGCAAAAGAATTCGGGGTGAGCCCGCCCACAATTCATAAAAAACTCAAAGACCTTCAAAACCAGAATGTGATTATAGGCTATTCTTATAGCATTGATCCCTATAAGCTTGGCGTTTACCCATATGACTTGCTGATAAAGACGAACAGCAGAGACCCGAAATTCAAGAAAAAATTCTTCGCCTATTGCCAAAAACATCTCTCTGTCGTAGGTCTGACGGAATGTGTGGGCAATTGGCAATTTGAGGTCAGGATCGAAGTATCCTCTCCCTCTGAGGCTACACTTGTCTCACAAGAGATATATAGTCTCTTTAAAGACTTCATTCATAAGATTGAGACTGTCTCGGTTTGCAAAGAAATCCGGTACATGAAAACTCCGAAAATTCAGGCCAACTTCCCACCCCGCAAATCCGGAACCGCTTAAAATCATCAAGCGTTCTTTTTATAGTTGCAATATATCAACTATTGATATATTATAGAGTTATAGGCTGTTATTTGCCCCCTATATTTGTGGACACCAATATATTTTCATAAAAATATATTGGATTCTGTCCAATCTTAATTCGTTATCAATATTTTTCATATATAAATGGTCTGTAAGAATGTTCTGACAAGCACTATTGCTGTTGGAATAAACACAGAAAACAGCCGATTTTTCCAAATCTAGGGGGGAGAAAATGGCGGTCTTGGGACACAACATAACGGCTTCGCCGGAGGAACGTGCTGGAAAACGTGCGCTTGCTTTCATGGACGTGAACACGTTCAAGAATATGTACTATGCCCTACATACCGAGGCCGCTGATCGTTTTGTTAACCAGGCTAGGAGCCCTGATGATCCAGCCAAGCTCTCTCAAGAACAATTAAACGCACCTCTTTCAAAGGCGGGTGAAGAACAATCCAATATTATGGATCAGTTCTCGTCTCCCGGAGAATTGATGATCGTTTACGGGCCGTTTCATTCTCCGGAAGTCGAAAAAATATTTGAAGAATTTAATAAATCATTTCTCGCTTCGCTTAATGACCCAACGATCAACTCCGCTGCAACAGAAAATCTGAGTGAGAGAATCTACGCATACCAACAAGACATCTTTGATGAATATCCCGAAGGAATGTCCGAAGAAGAGAAAAGACAAAAGAAGCATTTCGAAGAAATGTCCAATCTCATGGAAAGCTATGCTCAAATGGAAGAAGAGCAAATGCGTCTCGAGAAATGGAATAACGAAACTCACAATTTTGGCGGGATGCAAATATCCGGTGAAGATTTACAAAAAATCTTTGATTTCCTTAAAGATCCGGCCAACCGCGCCAAAGTTGAAGACAAAATGAGACAGGATGGGGTTGATGAAGAAACCATCCAAAAAGGCCGCGAAGAGATGGACGAATATAGGCGTTTGGAAGAGATCAAGAAAAAGCGCAAACTAACAGAAGAAGAGCAAAGAAGATGGGATGAAATCCAGAAGTCTGATGCTTATAGAAAATATGCCCAGAGTACAGCAGAGATAGCACAAAAATACGGCATTGATTTACCTTCACTAAAGAATAGAACCGTTCAAGATTATGCGGCTTCGGAGAAAGAATATTTAAGCAAAGACTTTGAAATATATTCCAAACAGGCTACAAATTCATCGATTACACATGATGAATGGAAAACCTCATTTAAAGAGGCTCAACAACCTACAGAGCAACAAGCTCAATCTGTTGATACATCTATGAAATCATCATGGAAAGTTGTTGATATGAAACAGGCCTTCCAAGACAATAACAAAACCACTTTTGCCGTAGCACCCAAGCTCACGGCATCAAATATCGAACTTATTCAAGAAAACAAAACTGAGTTGCTTGAGCCAACTAACAAGCCCCTCCACCACCCTGTTCAAGTCGCAACAGTAGCACCTTCAAATGCCGGATTTAGCCTGTAATACTTTTTTCTATCGTCTTGCCAGTGTTGCAACAGGTGGCGTAGCCTGTGCCAAAGGTGGCAAACCGATAACCTGTCTTGCATCTGCTGTTAGATTTCTTGAATAATCTGCATTTTCAACTGGAAAAAATACTGCTCCGTTCCCGCTTCCATCGGAGGACATAACTCCTCCTCTTTTGGTAGATGGGTCAAAGCTAACAGCTACTAAAGTCCCAAGATCGGTTAAGCCACCAAACGCAAATTTGGTTCCTTTTTGTGTCGCATTACTCAAGGCGCGCCCCATTTCCCCCCTACCAAAGACACCAGGTATCCTTTGCACAGCCTCGTTATACACAACGTACGTTGATTGGAGTGCATTGACGCAATATCTCGAAGATACCGAACTCAACGGATCATTCGATCCAATTTTGTATCCCTCCCCAAAGAGATTAGGAATATCCTTGTCAACTCTCTCAAGATTTGATGTAAAAATTGCAGCGACCGTGCCTGTAGCACCAACTTTATCTGACATTATAACAGACTTCTGATTTCTTGCCCCCAGAGCCGTCATCAGTTTGCTAATAGCCGTCCCCTTATTGTTATCTACAAAACAGATGTTCGATGGCAGTGGCTTTGACAAATCAAGCTGTACGAGTTCTACATTTCTTGACGTAGGTTCAGCATTTGCATTGGCAGCAGTGAACGCAAGAGGAAGGGCAACAACTGTAGCAGCCGCAGCCATAAAACGACGTGCAATTTTTGAAGAAGTGGTCATGATAAACCCCCAAAATCTTAATGAATTCCTAAGAAATATACACTTTCGGACAGGAAAAGGCAAAGATTCTTTACGGCGCGTATCGTAATTATGATTTTACAAATTATTAGTTATGTATTTTATAACTTCTGCTACAATATACTAATATTTCCTCCACTATTTCACCGTTTCTTAATCAGCGTCTTTTATAATGAAAATGTCTTCTCCCCCCAATTATAGGGAAGGCACAGCCCCGCTTGTAGCGGGGTTCTTTTTCTCTTTACACAGTCTTAGGATAAAAACCATAAAATCGTCAAGGCCAGTCAGGTCAAGGCGTGCAATAACCGAATCCGTTCCGTGGCGAAGCAAGAAACAATGGGAGGAGGGCGGTAATTCCCGAATAATGCCCAGTTCATGTTTTGATAGCCCGAAGCCTCCGCAATAATCTTCTTCAGAGGCTCTCGGATTAGGCAGAAAGATTTGTGTCGGTGATTGCTCGATAATCGAGTCTCCGACACGGCTCTCTATCGCATCTCTTGCAGACTGCGTTGCAAATCCGACAATGCCGTTTTGTTTACGGATTGTTTTGAGCCAGTCCTTGATGCGAACCGAGAATTCTGGATCGTCCAAAAGTTTCCAGCCTTCATCCAGCATGATGATGACCTTGCTCCCATCCAGAAGCTCGCCAATCCGGTGGAAAATATACATGAGCCACGGCGTACGGCACATCGGATCATCCAGAATAGATGTTAAATCAAACCCTATCGTTTGATTATGAAGTTCCAGCGTGTCATCTGAATTATCAAAGAGCCATGCCCGTTCACCATTTCCGTGCCACATGGCCATGCGGGCAGCCAAAGAATTACCGTGTTGTCTTTCATGACCTACAAGAAGTTCACTCAAGACCGATAACCTGCGGTTTTCTCTAGGCAGCTCGAATGTGGCATCTACAGCGTCCGCTATAATCTCTGAATCTTCCGGCGAGATGGCGGTTTGATTATCAATGCTGACCAAGAGCCTGATCCATTCCCTTATAAAGGCTCTATTTTCAGACGTATCTGGAAGCTGGAGCGGGTTTAGACCTGTTCTTCGTCCACGCGCTACGATGGTGTAATCGGCTCCGATGGCTCTGAGATAAATCTCTGCACCACGATCCTTATCAAAATACACAGATTTTGGATTGAGACGTTGCGCTTGGGCATGAAGGAAAGTAAGCAGAACCGTTTTACCCGTCCCCACAGGGCCGATAACTGTAAAGTTTCCCACATCTCTTTCATGGAAATTGAACCAGTAGGGTGTTCCGGAGGTTGTCTCCAGTCGTGTAATGGCATCTCCCCAATGATTGCCTGATGGTTTTCCTACAGGGAAGTTATGAAGGCTCGCAAAACCGGCAAAGTTTTTGTTCGAAATCAGAGAGCGCCTTGCAATATAGCTAAAATTCCCGGGAAGCTGTGCCCAGAAGGAAGGCTCTAACGCAATATCCTCGCGTGTGACGACAATCCCGAGATTGACAAAGGTGGATACGCAGTCACTCACTACGCGGTCAAGCTCGCTCGGAGTTTCGCCGATGGCTGTTACTGTCAGATGATGTTCTCCAAATGTTGAGCGCCCTGATGCCAGATCGTCGATTGCATCATCCATAGCTTCTTCGATACTGGTTGCCCCTTCTTCTCCGGCAATCAGTTTCCGTTTTGTCTCGCGCATGGAACTAAGAGCAGCCTGACGGTCAACAAAACCGAATGATTGAGTCACGATAAACTCATGCGGGAGGCGCAATAGATTATCGAGCATCCCAGGGCCGGTATGATCCGCGTATTCCTTGATAGAGATAATGGCACCGAGTTTGACATCATTCGGGCTTGCGCCTCTGACTTCAAACGCTTCTTTTCCAAAAGAAATCCGTTTTGCGGGCAGATAATCCGCGATAGTTCTGTGAGGAAGACGGATATCAGTCTTTTCTAAATTAACCAGATAGGAGAGAAATGACAGGCTTTCTGAAAATAGCCCGTTATCTGTCTTCCGCATGCCCAATACGCGGGGCTGATAGGGGGAAAGCGTGGTTAGAATGTTGGAAACAGCTTCATTCAGAGCCGCGTGGGATTGCCTTTCGTATTGACCGGCTAATTCACGGTCAACTTTGCTAAAAATAGTACGGCTGATCTCGGCCATAAAGCTGATGGCACTTTGCGCAGGCCGTCTTACAACCGTCAGATATTGCTCATTCACGAACATTCTTTTGGTTGAGAGGCGCTTTTGATAGGCGGTGTCGAGTTCTTTGCACCATGCATTCTCGAAGAAACTATTCATATCATCTTTGGATTCCCGCCGGATGATATGGTGATAGACAGCAAAGCGGCTATTGGAGAGGCCACGCAGCAGGGTAGAACGGATCGTATTTCTTTGGTTGATGTCGATCTGGTCGGCGGTCTCGAATGGAAGGCCTTGGGCCATGATGACTTTGAGTAAGTACCCTTCTTTTGTCTTGATGGTGGTATCATCAATATGCCGCGTATAGGGAATAAATTTAGAAATGCGGCTTTCAGTCCCTAAAAGAGACCCTATCTGCATATCTGCCTTTTTCGCCCACTTCAGCATTATCTTTCACCTTTGCCCCGTCAGGGCATATAGCTGTTACTCTTCCAAAAACGCTTATTCCGAATAGGGGAGCATCGTCCCAGTTTAGTTAGCCAGACACGCATCCAATGCGTATCACGCTCTGTTGCCACGTAGCCGATGGCATGGAGTGGAAGATTGATTGCGAGGAAGAAGAGGATTTTTCCTGAGAGAGACATGAATAAAATCATGCCGATGCCCAGAAAGATAAAGTTAATCCCAAAGAATTCCATCGGTACGCCCATCATCATAGGGGGTCTGGTCATGCCAATGAAAAGTGGGTCTATCGAAGCCTCTTCTTCACGCACGATTAAATTGATCCTGAAATACCGTCGACAATTGCAGGAGCGCCGAAGATCAGGATAATCCCGCCAATGACGCTGGCCGCAATTTGCCAGGAGATACGGCCAAACATCCATGCAAACCCAAGAAAGACCACAGCAATGATCGCGATAATGCGCGCCCATGTGTTGGTCAGAAGATCCTGAAGGGCTGTCAAAAAGTTTGTGCCGGAGTCAAAGAGTGCGGAAGCGTGGGATTCTTGTGGGAGAAGAGTAATCCCCATCAGTGCGATAATAGTTAGTGACTTAGTAATTTTACTATTCATGTTTGTTTCCCTATAAATATAGTGAGCGATTTATCTTTATGAATACTCAAAAAATCAAATTTGTGAGTAAAAATATAAACTTTAAAAAGCAGAGTAATTTATAAAAAGACAAAATCAATAGAAATTGTGCAAAAACACAAAACAATCTGTTGACAATTTTGGGGATAAAAAACACTCTCATTGAAATGAACATCTTTGGGAGAAGAAAAATATGAAGTTTATATCGGTAGATTATCAGGGTGATTTCGCAGCAAACGGGGGCCGTTGGTACAAGGAGCGTCCATGTGAAGGCTTTATTACGAATGAACTAATCCCGTTTTTCAGGAGTGAGAAAATAAGACTCTCTGAAATCGTGAGTGATTATCGATTGCCGCGTCCTAGCGAAACTCTTGAGTATTGTCTTCCGGGAACCACGGGGTTCTCTTCGTTTCTGCCAGATGACATCAAGACGGATAATGCTTGGACTAAGTGCATGAATTCTCCTGTTTGGATTCGTGAGAATGCAGGAGTTCCCGATGGCAAGCCCGGTCAACCTTATTCAGCACCAGATAAATTTTCAGAGTGGTTATTTCAAGAAATAGGGGCTCCGGAATCAGCAGGTGATGTCGTTATCTTTGGTTTGACGCTAGATTGCTGTGTCTTATGTCTGGCTCAGGAACTCTATTTTAGAGGGTATAAGGCCCATATTCTCTATGAGGCAGTTGATACCTACATGGGATCAAAAGAGCAAAAAGACAATATGTTTGATACTCCATTACCAATGTGGGCAAAGAAAATCACATGGGCCGAAGTTAAAGAAAAACTAGGGAAATAGAGCAATATGAAGTCAGTGATAAGTTGTGCGATCTTTTTGCTGGCCTTCTTTCCTACGACAGTGTTTGCGACCGTATATGAATTTGATTCAGATGGTTCCGTAGACGTATTCGAAGCCCAAGATTATTTGGCACCGGTTCGACATCAGAAATTTAAGGGAAGATCTTTGAAGTTGAGCAGTGAGATAAGCTCCGTAAATAAGTTTAATGAATATGTGATGCAGGCTTCTCGGAAATACAATGTAGATGCCAATCTTATCCATGCAGTTATCAAAGCCGAGTCCTCCTATAACCCTGATGCCATCTCGCCAAAAGGGGCAGGGGGACTTATGCAGCTTATGCCGGACACCGCTACTCAATATGGTGTTACAGACAGATTCTCTCCCGAGGAGAACATTGATGGTGGGACAAAATATTTGAAGTTTCTTTTGGATAGGTACGAAGGAGATATTAGCCTTGCTATAGCTGCATATAATGCAGGAGAGGGGACTGTAGATAAATATAATGGAATTCCCCCGTATTTAGAGACGATCAGGGCCGTCCGTGCGGTGGATATTTCCATCAACCCACCATTCTTTAATTCCCGTGACCATAAAAACTGCCGGACCATCGTCTCTATGGGCTTTTCCATTTTGATATTCAACTCAAACGGATCGGTGGAAAGCGGATTATATCGGAGGTTTGGTATCCTTAATGTTCGAAGGCTTAATGTTCAAAGATGGGCAAAAACTATTGATTGGCATCAGCATCATATTGGCGGCCTGTCTTGCCTCCTATGTGTCCTCAATTGTGTTCTTTTTCCTCTCCAAATATCCGGTTAGTGCTGCCCTTCCATGGTCAGTCTGGACATTTCTTCCCTATGCCGGAGATCCCCAAATCCAGTCTCGCCTCTTTGTAGCTCTTGGGTTTCCGTTTCTGGGGGCCGCCACAGCATTGGTTAAAATTTTTAATCCAGATGAGGCTGCTCTTGGTGATGCGCGGTGGGCATCACAGAATGACATCAGGAAAGCAGGGTTAAACAGCTCGAAAGGGATTATCTTGGGAAAATATAGAGGCCGCTATTTATACAATGATGACAATACCCATGTGATGTGTGTGGCCCCCACACGCTCCGGTAAGGGGATTGGCGTTGTTATTCCCAATCTGCTCTCTTGGGAGGATTCAGTTGTATGTCTCGATATTAAACAGGAAAATTTTGAGAAAACCGCAGGTTTCAGAAAAGCTCACGGACATGAAGTCTTTCTATGGGCACCCAAATCGGCAGACCGGAAAACACACAGGTTCAACCCATTTGATGAGTTATCTAAAGATCCAGTAACGCGCATTAGCGATCTGGATAGAATGGCAAATATTTTAATTAAAGATCCTATAAAAGAAGACGCACACTGGGTAATTGAGGGTCGTGCATTATTTGTCGGCTTATCACTTTATGTACTTGATCATAAAGATATGCCATCAACAATTGGTTCGATATTCCGCCTTCTCGGGGCAGAACAAGATTTGGGAGATATTATTCGTCACATTGTCAAAACCCATAATGAGATTGACGAAACAATGAGGGGTCTTTTACTCAATTTCGCGAACAAAGCAGAAAAAGAGCGAAGTGGCGTTAGAAGTTCTATGGGACAGGCAATCCAGCTCTGGAAAATTCCAGAAATTGATGCCGCCACATCGACAAGTGATTTTTCATTAAAAGATCTGAAGAAGAAAAGAATGGCCATTTATATTGGTGTGGCCACAGGCGATATTCCTTCCGTTGCACCCCTCTTAAACCTTTTCTTCGAGCAACTGATGACCACTCTTACCATGAAGCTGCCCGATGCGACTGAACCAAGGAAAGTGCTTATCTTACTTGATGAGTT
>Ga0116142_10001122_pt1 | contig 33064 bp, 27 predicted proteins | sample AD_UKC033_MetaG_FD_89785 | JGI IMG/M metagenome (GOLD analysis project Ga0116142, IMG submission 89785) | Active sludge microbial communities of municipal wastewater-treating anaerobic digesters from USA - AD_UKC033_MetaG | ecosystem: Engineered > Bioreactor > Anaerobic > Digestate | place: USA... | reverse complement strand
TTTCTTCTCCCGTTCCGTCAACTACTCCATACCTGGTACAAAAATGTAATCCCTAAACAGTGTACCTGAATCCAACTATCTCAAATAAACAAAAAAGGCCATCCTTTTGGGACAGCCTCTTTTTGTTGATACGATTAACCTTATAATGTTTTCTTTTTACCAGTTGCAATGCGGTATAATACAAATCCCATCAACGCAAAGAAAGCAACACCCAGCCATTTATATCCTTCTCCTCCTAAAAAGGATGGTTTGGATAATTCATGTTCAGCATTCACTTTCCCAAGTTTGGCGTTGACACTATCAATAGAAGAAAGAATTGCTACTAAAACACCAGCCAAAGCCCCGCCAGCAACTAACCCGGTGGCAAAGAGATTTCCTTTGCCAAGGTCTTCCTCCTCCGGAGATACTTTTATATTTTTCTTTTTCTGCTGCCACTCTACTATACCTCTTATGGCACCACCGATAAATATTGGTAGTGTGGTGGACAAAGGCAGATAGATACCAATGGCGAAACTTAACGCCTTGATACCACAAAGTTCCATTACGATTGCAATAAAGACTCCTACAAGTACAAATTGCCAGTCCAGGTTAAAAGACAAAATTCCTTTGATCAATGTAGCCATTAACGTTCCCTGAGGTGCGGGGTATTTATCGGTTCCAATAGCATGGTTTATACCTTGTGATACCATTTCAGCAGTAGGTTGGTCAAGTATCTTGATGGTAGCGCCAATTGCCAGGGAGGAAACAATAGCACCAACAAACAAAGCTATCTGTTGGTACTTTGGAGTGGCTCCTACGAGATAACCAGTTTTTAAATCCTGTGATGTGGCACCTGCATTAGCAGCGGCAATACAGATCATACCGCCAACAACCAAAGCCATTGGCTCATACACATGCCCGGTCCATCGTACAGCAATAAAAATAAGACAGGTACCCATTAATGTAGCGATGGTCATACCTGATATAGGATTATTAGACGATCCGATCAACCCTACGATCCTGGATGATACTGTAACGAAGAAAGCCCCGAATATAATTACCAATAAACCAAGTAATAATTTGCTGCCAATATTACTACCGGGTATAAGCGTATTGGGTAATAAGGCAATTACTAATAACAGAATAAGACTGCCTATTCCGACAACTTTCATCGAGAGATCTCTTTCTGTACGTGGTACTACGGTATCTGCTTCCAGGCTACTGCCCTTTTTTAATGAACCGATGCTTCCTTTGAAAGAGGAAATAATTGTTGGTATTGTTTTGATTAGGGTAATGAAACCTCCTGCTGCCACAGCACCGGCACCGATCTGACGTATATAAGCCCTGTAGATTGCCGTTGACCAATCATCAAAACCTTGTGTAGCAGGATTCCATCCTCCTGGTCCGCCAGCGGTGTTTACATCTTTCAGATAACCGAGTTTTGCCAGTTGTGCAGCAATAATAGCGCCGTTATCATTAAGCAAGCTTGCTAATAGGGGAGTGAAAACAAACCAGCTTAATACTCCTCCGGCTACCAGTACTCCTGCGATCTTTGGTCCAATAATATAGCCGACTCCCATGTATTCGGGAGTTATCTCTCCACTGACTTTTGCGGAAGGGAAGAATCTTTCTGTTTGTTTGGTCATGAAGGCGGGTGCTTCAGCTATTACATGAAATATCTTTTGCAATATGGCATAAGCAAATGCAAAGCCTAATCCCATAAAAGCTGTTTTGGCAAAATCACCGCCCTTTTCGCCGGCTTTTAATACAGAGGCACAGGCAGTTCCTTCAGGATAGGGAAGCGTTTTATGCTCCTGTACGATCAATGAACGGCGGAGAGGTATCATCATCAATGTTCCAAGAACTCCACCGAAGATGGCCAGTATCAGTATGGTGAAATAATTGAAGAAGTTAGCACTGCCTGCTTCACTCAAAAACAAAAAGCCAGGTAACGTAAATACAACACCCGCTGCAATACTTTCACCGGCAGAGCCCGTAGTTTGTATAATGTTATTCTCAAGGATGGTGGTCTTTAAAAATTTCCGGCCCAATGTGATAGCCAGTACAGCGATCGGGATGGAAGCTGAAACAGTAAGTCCCGCTTTTAATGCGAGGTAGACTGTTGAAGCGCCAAATATGATTCCGAAAGCGGCCCCGGTGAGAATTGACTTAAGGGTAAACTCAGCCATCTTTGTTTCCGGAGAAACAAAAGGCTTGAAACTCGTTTGTTGATCAGCCATGCAGTTGGGTTTTTATTACAGGGAAGATATGAAAAAAGGTGACGAATAATTTCATCACCTTTTTTTATAAGCAGAGTCAATGTCAATTGACACCTTTTTCTTTCATTACTTTATTAAGCCACTTTAATAATAAGAATAAAAATAATGCTGCAGCGCCGAGTAGTATAAAGTTGAGCCAGAAGTAACTTGTTTTATCGTCATATTCATCCCATTTACTGGCAAGTATACCACTGAGTTTATTGCCGATTGATGTAGATAAGAACCATCCGCCCATCATCAACGAAGTGATGCGAACCGGGCTTAGTTTGGAAACCAATGATAAGCCCATCGGGCTTAAGAATAATTCACCAATGGTGATGACTCCATAACTTCCGATCAACCACCAAACACTTACTTTTTCTGTTCCGTTATTACCTGCCTTTACAGCAGCTACCATTACGAGTACAGATAAGGCCGATATTAATAATCCAAAGGCAATCTTGGTGGGAGTGGAGGGTTCTTTACCTTTTCTTCGCAACCAGGTAAAGAAGGCTACAACTAACGGTGTTAATACAATTACCCAGAACGGGTTGATAGATTGGCTGAGACTCGGTAGCCAGGCTTTTACTGTTTCACCCTCTTTGGGTAATTTTTCAGGGACTACATTTTTAAAATAAGAAGGGTATCCCCATTCTTTAACTTCTTTTCCGTTTTCTCTTATTTTTCTGAACTGATTATCCAGTTTTGTAACGGAATCGAGTTTATAAGTAGTATTGACTGGTTTGTCTGTTTGTTTCAACGCATGTAATCCGTCACCAATAACACCGCTTACTTCTCTGTCTGTGTATCGGCTGGCCCATGTATTCAAAGCTGAACCGTTTTGTTTGAAGATGGCCCAGAATAAAATTACCACAGCAAAAATTGAGAGCATAGCACCCATGGCCGGCCGTTCATCTTTACTGCTCCTGATTAATAATACTGTATAAAAAACCAATACCGGGATGCAGGCAAAAATAAATGCATCGGTAGAGTTAGAATCAAAAATATAACCATCATTACCCTTAATGAACCAGCCGATCACTCCAAACAGGATAGATGGAAGTATGACGAGAGCCAGTATCTGCCACAGCGGCATATCACCTGGCTTTAAAGGTTTTCTTACATCATATTCTTTATAGTGTTTGGTACCGACGATAAAAGTGATAACGCCAATGAACATACCTACTCCGGCAGCTGCGAAAGCAGCACCCCAGCCTATCATGGTATATAAAGCTGCGCCAAAAAAATTACAGATGAAAGCACCAATATTAATACCCATGTAAAAAATATTATAGCCTTCATCTTTCTGATGCATATGCTGCGGAGTGGAGTATACATTGCCCAGCAGTGTAGAGATATTGGGTTTAAAGAAGCCATTGCCGATTATCACCAGCGCCATAGAAATATACAGCATCATTTCACTGTGTATACCCATAGTGCAATAACCTGCACCCATTAGCAGGCCACCCAGTATGATCGAACGGCGATAACCGAGATAGCGGTCTGCGATCAACCCTCCCAGGAATGGGGTGAAAAAAACAAGGGCGATGAAAGTACCATATAAACTGGCAGAATCTTTTTCATCCATATTAAAGCCATCTACCGAATCTTTCAGGTAAAGGGTAAAAATTCCTATCATTAAATAATAGCCAAACCGCTCCCACATTTCGGAAAAGAAAAGAAAAGGCAGGGCTTTAGGGTGTTTCTTCCACATAGCAGATTCTTTTAGTGAGGAAAGATAATAAATGAAAGGCTAGGGCAAATAAAAAAGGTGGCTTAATAAACCACCTTTGTATGCACAGGTTAATATTTTTAATCAGCACCAGTTTTATCTTTCACGATCTGGTTGAGTGATTTAATCCTTGAATAAATCAAAATACCTCCGATAAATGCAGCTGCTACCAGGATAAGGAAGAATATTTTCTTATCAGTGAAATCATCCCAGAAACTGGTCATTACCCCCGCTACTTTTCCCCCAATAGAAGTGGAGAGGAACCATCCACCCATCATAAGAGCGGTGAGCCTTGCAGGGGCTAACTTGGAAACCAATGATAATCCCATTGGGCTAAGGAATATTTCACTAATAGTGAATATGAAATAAGTCAGCCATAGCCATATCGCAGAAGCTTTATGTGTGTAAATAGAAGGAACGGACATAATAGCAAAAACCATTACCAATGCTGATAATCCGGAAATAAATAATGCCATTCCAAACTTTGACATAGTGGTAGGTTCTTTTCCTTTGCTTCTCAAAAAACTAAAGAAAGGAACAAAGAATAGTGTTAACAAGACGATGAATAACGGGTTGATAGATTGAAATAATTCAGTGTTGGTCAGTTTCACATCCTTACCTCCGGGCCATTGTTCTTTTGGAACATTGACAAAATAAGGGTCTGGTCCCATCTCCTGTATTACTTTTCCGCTATCATCTTTTACTTCTACCATGTACTGATCTAATTTATTGACAAGGCGGGGTGTATCAGTTACTTTTTGTAATGGGAATATAGCCCCGGTGATCTTTGCAGTTGACGCAGAAGCTACTCTGTCAGTGTGTTTTTCTGCCCATAAAGTAAGACCTGTAGCATTTTGATTATAGATTGTCCAGAAAGCTATTGCAATTGCAAAAATGAACAACAAGGCTCCAATACCTTTTTTATCCTGTCCTTTGGCCCGAACCCATAATGAAATGTAAAAAGCGATAATTGGTAAACAGGCAAAAATAAAAGCATCATTAGCCTGTGTTCCCATGATTGGAGAGCCAAATATTGTTGTTGGTAAAAACCAGCCTATGATCGCAGCTACAATTGCCGGAAGGAATACAGTTGAAAATATTTTTGACAGTGGCATATCTTCTGCCTGTACCGGTTTTTTTACATCGGCTTGTTTTATATCCTTATTTTTTACAGAAACGGCAAGAATGATCAGTCCGATAATCAAACCTACACCCGCAGCTCCAAAGGCATAGCCCCATCCATAGGTATTCCTTAACCAGGCGGCAACAAAATTGCATATAAAGGCACCAATGTTTATGCCCATGTAAAAAATGTTGTAAGCGTTATCTTTCAGCGGTTTCAAATCATCACGGTTATAAATATTTCCGAGAAGAGTAGATATATTAGGTTTAAAAAATCCATTACCTACAATAATTAGAGCCAGGGATATGAACATGGCCGTATCTCCGGGTAATGAAAGTCCCAGGTATCCGGCTGCCATTAATGCGCCTCCCAGGAAAATAGATTTGATATATCCGAGGTACCTGTCGGCAATTAAGCCGCCGATGAATGGGGTCAGGTAAACCAGAGCAATAAAACTGCCTACTATGTCAGCCCCTATTCTGCCGGAGAATCCTTTTCCTCCGGTCGTGGAATCTGTCATATATATAAGAAGAATGCCTACCATTAAATAGTAAGCAAAGCGTTCCCACATCTCAGTAAAAAACAGAACAAAGAGTGCTTTTGGATGTCGGCCCGGATGAGCGGGTTGTGCAGGTAATACTTCTTGTGCTTGGCTCATAAAGCTTTTTTTAGTTTACAAAATCAGAGTCCTTTATCGTTAGAGTGACCAAAATACAGAAATTTAACCACCCGCAAATTTTTTCGGGCTATCTTTAGCGAACGTACCCGATATTCGCAAATCGCTAAAATCCAACCATTATTACCCATGCGAATTTTATTATTAGGCTCTGGCGGAAGAGAAAATGCCCTGGCCTGGAAATTATCTCAAAGTCCCCGTTGTGAGAGCTTGTTTATTGCTCCCGGTAATGCCGGCACATCTAAGTTTGGTACTAATCTCAATATTGGTATCACGGATTTTGATTCTATCAGGAAAGCCTGCGTTGATAAAAAGATAGATATGGTTGTTGTTGGGCCGGAGGAACCTTTGGTAAAAGGGGTGACAGATTTTTTAATCAGCAGTGCTGTATTAAAGAATCTTGATGTGATTGGCCCGGGCAAAGCAGGTGCGCAACTGGAAGGCAGCAAGGCCTTTGCCAAAGCCTTTATGATGAGGCATAATATCCCTACCGCAACATACCGTGAGTTTACATTAGATAATTATGCCGAAGGAGTAGAGTACCTGAAGATACATCCATTACCAATTGTATTAAAAGCCGATGGACTGGCTGCTGGCAAAGGAGTGGTTATATGTGAAAATCATATTGAAGCTATCGCTGAATTTGAATTGATGATTCAAAGGGCCAAGTTTGGCGAGGCAGGTAAAAAAGTAGTAGTAGAACAGTTTTTAACCGGTATTGAAATATCAGTATTTGTATTGACAGACGGAAAGAACTATGTAATTCTGCCTGAGGCAAAGGACTATAAAAGAGTAGGAGAAGGTGATACAGGACCTAATACAGGAGGTATGGGCGCCGTCAGCCCGGTACCATTTGTTGATGCTTCATTACTTAAAAAGATTGAAGACAAAGTGATACGACCAACGGTGGATGGATTAAGAAAAGAAGGACTGGAATACAGAGGCTTTATTTTCTTTGGTTTTATGATCGTTGGTGATGAACCCTATATGATCGAGTACAACTGCCGTATGGGTGATCCCGAAACAGAGGTAGTAATACCAAGATTAAAAAATGATTTGGTTGACTTATTGGATGCTGTAGCAAAACAAGAATTAGATAAAGTAAAAATTGAGACAGATCCACGTACAGCCTGCACCATAGTAGCTGTAAGCGGTGGCTATCCCGGAGACTATCAAAAAGGGTATGAAATAACAGGTATTGATGAGGTAAACCCGGAAGACAGTATGCTGTTTCACATGGGAACAACAGAGAAGGATGGAAAAATAGTTACTTCGGGGGGTAGAGTTTTTTGTATCACCTCGTATGGTCGTTCTATTTTTGATGCAGTAGAGATATCAAAAGAAGAAATGCAAAAGGTTTCTTTTAAGGATATGACTTACAGAAACGATATCGGTTTTGAATTTGAGTAAATCGGCCACCTTGATCCTGTTGATTATTTAACGATTTTTCAGTTTTTCTTTCGAACATTGCCATATGGAAGTCCATTACCACGATTATTTGCAGCTTGATAAGATTTTGAATGCACAGGATCCCGAAAGTATCCGTCATAACCTGCCGGCGCATGATGAGATGCTTTTTATCGTCATTCACCAGGCATACGAACTCTGGTTTAAGCAACTGCACCATGAAGTGGATTCTGTTGCAGCAATACTGAGCAAACCTGCGGTAAATGATAATTCTCCAGAACTGCAAACTATTGTTCACCGGCTTAATCGTTGTGTAACCATTTTAAGAGTGTTGGTTCACCAGATTGATATTATGGAAACCATGACACCTATGGATTTTCTTGATTTCCGTGATATGCTGAGGCCGGCATCCGGTTTTCAAAGCTGGCAGTTTAAAGAGCTGGAAGCTAAGCTGGGGCTAAAATTTGAGCATCGTCATGGTAAAGAATACTATACTTCTCAGTTGAGAAATGAGCATGTGAAAATTATAAAGAATGCTGAAGGGGGCAAATCATTGCTCCAATTGCTGAATAGCTGGCTGGAAAGGATGCCCTTTTTAAATGAAGGCGCTGATAAATCATTCTGGGATTACTATAAAAAGAATTATCAATCAAGCCTGGCAGAAGCAGAAAAAAATAATATAGCCGCTTTTGAAGATGTATTTGGCGGCAGTGAAAGAAGTGATGAACGTTCTTTATCACCAGCTGCCTGCAGGGCAGCATTATTTATTATGTTGTACCGGGGGTATCCTCTGCTACAGTTGCCGTTCCAGCTACTTAATTGCCTGTTAGAGATAGATGAGCAACTAAGCTCATGGCGTTACCGGCATGTAAACATGGTTCATCGTATGATTGGTACAAGAATAGGTACCGGCGGAAGTACCGGGAAAGATTATTTGAAAGCTGCCGCTGACAAACATTATATATTCCGGGAAATAGCCCAACTCAACAGCTTCCTGATTGAAAGAAGAAAACTTCCATCACTTCCTGCCGAAATAGAAAAACAATTAGGATTTGGTCTGTAACAGACCTTCTAAGTGTTTTTACGTAAAAGCCAAAAACATACCAGTTAGTGGTATTTTTTATACCCCCTCACCCCAGTATATATTTGTTCAGCAAACTAACTGACAACAGTTAACTGTAGTTAGCGAAACGTTTAATAAACAAAACCTTATCTGACATGGCATCAAAGAACTTCTTTAAAGGCATTTGCCTTGTTTTTTCACTCTTTTTATTGCTGACCGCTTGCCAAAAGCAAATTGATACTCCGTTTGAAGAACCTGTCTCAAATGAGACTTTTATAGCCGAGGCAAAAGCCTGGTTTGCCAATGGGCCGGTGCAAACAGAAAAGAAAATACTCAACTTGCCATTAAGCGTATTGCCGCAAATGGCATCCCAGCGGTTATTTGCCAGAATGGGTAAAATGCAAAAGAAATTAGAGTGGGAGAATGCAGTATTTTATAATCAGGAAGATTTGGCTTACTTAGTGGTGCCTGTTACCACAAAGCTTAAAAAATATGGCAATGACTATGATCTTGCAAAGTCTGTTGTATTTTATAAAAAGCAAGGTGATGAGATGAAGATGAATGTGGTGGAAGTATTAAGTAAAAAAGGAACATCATTGCAAAACAAGGCAACAGAAACAATTGCAACAGCATTTTTTAATACCATCAGGCATAAAAACGAGACGGTATCTGGGATAAATGCCGATGTGTTTTTCTACAATGAAAATTATACAGCACTTAGTAATTATCAGTTTAATAATGGAAACTTTATCCCATACTCTGGAAAAGTGCAAAACAAGAGAATGGATGGAGAAAGCCAATGTGAGAACTCCAGCTTAATAGAAACTGAGTTATGCCAAGTATGGAATGTATATTTAAACACTTATGACGAATGGGGAGTATTGATATCCCAAGTTTTTCTATTTTCCTATGAAGTTGGCAACTGTGGCGGAGATCCAAACGAAGATCAACTGCCTGAGGGTGAGGGCGGAAGTGTAGGAATTTATGACAATGTGGTGAATTTAATGCAAGACCCTTGTAAAACTGCTGCTTTGAATGCGATTACATCTATTAATATCAATAATACGATTTCCAATTTTTATAACTCAAGTATATTGCCTGCTAATAGCCCAGTTGATGTTGTTTTTGTTGAAAGAGATCTACAAGGGTTAGGTGAAACTACTCCAATTTCTGGGTCTAATATATATGAAATTGCATTAAGTAATAATTATATTTATGGTTCTCAATTTATGTCACAAGAAGCATGGGGTTCTGTAATTGCACATGAAATACTACATATATTCATTTATAGTGCAGGTGTTTACAACGCTATAAATACAAACTATGCGCACCACATTACTATATTCTCAAATTTAATTAATACTACTAGTAATTTACTTCAAAGTTCTTTTGGAATTGGAAGTGATGTGGCAACCAAATTAGCTTTAAATGGGTTAGCGGATTTATGGAGTTTTGGTAATTTTGACTCTTTAAGTATGTCAATATATGGTTATAATTTAGCTCAAATACAAAATACTTTTTTTCTCTATTCTGTTGGAGGCGATGGCACTAGATGTAATTAATAATTTAAGAAATAATAAATATGAATAATTCAATAAAAAAGATATTTATATCCTGTTCTATACTAATTGTGTCATTTTCAACAAAAGGGCAAAAGTTATACGAAATAAAAAATGAGAAGGAGTTTAATAAATTTTTTTTTAATGAGATTGCTGTATATAATGATACATTAAGTACAACAAAGCAACGGGGGTTAGTTTTTATCAAATTTTTAATTAACAGCGATGGCTTGATAGATAATATCAAGTTCTCTGAAAAACAACCTCCTGTTTTGCTAAGTGTGCTGACAAAAATTTTAAGTCAAGTTAAATTTGATAAATCGAATCACTGGGATAAAACAGCAACTTATGTATTGCCAATATCATATAATTATGTTCCTGAACTTACTTTGCCAATTACAGCAGAACAATTATTGAATCAGGTCCCGAGTATTAATCCCGACAGTTTACTAGCCTATATGAATTTTGATTTTAATGGTTTTTTTAAAGTAGAGGAGGGGCAAAAAGATATATGGGGAATGAAATGTGTTTTATTACCAATGTTAAAAATATACAAGCCTATTGTTTATCATCATAGTATTAGGAAGGATGAAAAAGAGAAACTGAAGAAACCCAAATATCAGCTTGACTAATAAATTTTTGAAAAGTGAAAGAACGAAAAGATGTTATTCTTTTCGTTTTTTTTAAATAATAGAGAGAGTATATATTAGAAGGTGTACCTGATACCCAGGCCACCCCAATTGCCATAGAAGCCGCGGCCATCACCAAATTCAAAAGATGGCTGCCAGTCAATAGACATATTGATTGGGGCGCCTTTGAATTTATAATCCAATCCAAGTACACCGTCTAGTCCTATAAAACTGCCATCGCCATTTCTTGTGTTATAAAAGCCGATATGTGCACCCGGGCCAATATACCATTGCAGGCCTGATGCACCGCTGATTGGCCCATGTATTTCATACAAACCTGTTATTCTAACACCTTGTCTCCAGAAATAACCAATTCCTTCAAGGGCATTATTGCCATTGACAAGATGCTTTAAAGAAATACCTCCGCCGTCCCATACTTTTACTCCCAATGCAGTAGTATAAGAAGAACTGTTAGTGCTTTTGCTTTGAGCTTGTAAAAATGAAAATACTAAAACGGCCAGGCTGGTAATACAGATCTTTCTCATAACAATAATTTTTGTGGAGGAATTACTTCAGCATCCTGTTTGCCATTTCTGTGCCAAAAAGCAAGACTGTAACAAAAAAGCTGTGAGAAAAATTATTTGACTTTGATTTTCAGTGAAAAATAAAGAACAACAACAAGAGCAATAACTGCCGGAACGATGAATGTGAAAGAGCTTCCGATACCCGTCCACAAAGCACCGGCTATAATACTTGCAAACAGGGAGCATATACTTTCTCCTGAAGTATAAAATCCTATTGCGGTTGCAGTATCCCGGTGATGCGATAAATTACTGATCCATGCTTTGATGACTCCTTCTGTGGCCGCTGCATAGATACCATATACGGAAAACAGTATAAAAATGAAAAATATGGAAGGTCTGAATGCAAAGCCGCCATATACAATGGCAAACAATATTAACCCAAGGATGATTATTTTTTTGAATCCCAGCTTATCTGCCAAAATACCCATTGGATATGATGCGGCAGCGTAAACAAGATTGTAAAAAATATAAGCAGCAATAGTAATTGTATCAGCATTGAAATCAGTTCCCCATAGGGTGATAACTTTATCGCCAATCGTTTCTTTGGTAACGAGTAACAAAAAAATATCTGAGCTGTTAAACAATGCAAATAATAATAAACCGGGAACAACCTTTTTAAATTCCGGGGGAGCAATTTTCCAATAGCTGAAAAAGGAAAAAAAATTTCCTTTCCCTAAGGTAGAAACAGGATTTCTTTTTTCTGTAAGTAAAAAGATCAGCAAGACAGAAATTATTCCGGGAATAAAAGCTATGTAAAAAAGAGTGGAGTATGAACCAGGATAAAAAAACAGGAATACCAGCGCAATAACAGGACCGATAGCAGCTCCTATAGTATCCATACCCCGGTGGAAGCCAAATACCCTTGCCTTTGTTTCTTTTGTTGCCTCCTGTGACAATAATGCATCCCTTGCTGCGGTGCGAACCCCTTTACCTAAACGATCAAGGGCTCTTATAAAAAATATCCATACGGGATATGCAAATGTGGCCATTAATGGTTTTGAAATAGCTCCCAAAAAGTATCCCAGTTTTACAAATGGTAAACGAAGGCCTTTTTCATCACTTAATTTTCCAAAATAACCCTTACTGACTCCTGCAGTGAAATTTACTACACCTTCTAATATTCCTATCAGTAATACACTAAAACCAATTTCTTTTAAATAAACGGGGATTACTGGATATAGCATTTCACTTGCTATATCAGCAAATAAGCTGACCAGTGATAAAACCAAAACTGTTCTGGTGATGACCCGCATGTAATGAAGGTAAAAGAAAAAACTTTTTGTATTTAAAACTATGGCTGTGCAGTACCGGGCAATATCTGTGGTGGGTAATTAGTTTACGTAAAATTGCTGTACTCACCACCCTGATTTTGTTTTTTAACTGTGATTTCTCAAAATGGGTAAATCAAAAAAAAACCTTACCTGACAAGGGTTTCCCTTTGCAAATTCAAATTATTTCCTTCACCTTTGCCCACAACCTGTCTGCCGTAAGACAGGTAAAATCCGATATAAATACATGGGACTTTTTAACTGGTTTACACAAGAAATAGCCATCGACCTGGGTACTGCTAACACCCTCATTATACATAACGACGAAGTAGTAGTGAACGAGCCGAGTATTGTAGCCCTCAACCGTAATAATCCGAAAGAGGTGCTGGCAGTAGGCAAGAAGGCGTTAATGATGCATGAGAAAACCCACGAGAGCATCCGTACCGTCCGTCCGCTGAAAGATGGTGTAATTGCCGACTTCAATGCTGCTGAGCTCATGATTCGTGAGCTGATCAAACTGGTTTATCCCAAAAAACCGCTTTTCCCTCCCAGCTGGAGAATGATGATATGTATCCCTTCTTCTATTACAGAAGTAGAGAAAAGGGCTGTTCGTGATAGCGCTGAACAGGCTGGTGCCAAGGAAGTGTACCTGATCCATGAACCCATGGCGGCTGCGCTGGGCATTGGTATTGATGTGGAAGAGCCGGTAGGCAATATGATCATTGACATAGGTGGCGGAACGACCGGGATTACCGTTATTGCACTGGCAGGTATTGTTTGTGACCAATCTATTCGAATTGCAGGGGATGAATTTACCGCTGATATTATGGAGGCGTTACGCCGTTATCACAGTCTGTTGATAGGTGAACGTACAGCCGAGCAGATTAAAATACAGGTAGGAGCCGCTATGAAGGAGATTGATAATCCACCGGATGATTTTGCTGTAAATGGCCGTGACCTTGTGACCGGTATCCCCAAGCAGATCATGGTTAGCTACCAGGAAATAGCCGAAGCACTAGATAAGAGCATTTTCAAAATTGAAGAAGCAATACTTAAAGCATTGGAACAGACCCCGCCTGAACTGGCAGCCGATATTTACCGTCGCGGCTTGTATATAACTGGTGGTGGTGCTTTGCTCCGCGGGTTGGATAAGCGTTTAAGTAACAAGATCAAGTTACCGGTACATGTGGCAGATGACCCCCTCAAGAGTGTGGTTAGGGGAACCGGTATCGCACTTAAGAACTATGACAGGTATCCATTTGTGATGAGATAAACGGAAGTCTGGGGTCGGTTCAATTAACCCGGCTTCTGACATCTGACTTCAGATTTCTATGAGAAACGTATTTCTCTTCATTCTTCGCTATAAAACCTTTTTTAGCTTCCTCATCCTGCAGGTAGTATCATTATGGTTTCTGTATACTTATAACAAATTTCACCGGGCCAGGTTTCTCGGCATCGCCAACGAAGTGACCGGCCGGGTAAATACACAGTATAATAAAGTGGAAGATTACTTTACACTAAGGGAAGAAAACCGGAGGGTTCACCAGATAAATGATTCCTTGTTGAATTTGTTGCCTAAAAATTATATGCGGGCAGACACCGGTGTTCAATTGGTGCAGGATTCCATTCCATTTGATACGCTGGGACATTATCGGCGTTATTATTTCCGTCCAGCTACCGTTGTTTATAATACTGTCAGCAGTCAAAAGAACTATATACAACTCAACAGGGGCTCCAATCATGGCATAAAAGATAATATGGCCGTGTTAAGCTCCGATGGCAGCGCTGTAGGAGTAGTAGTAGGTGTGAGCCCTAACTTTTGCCAGGTAATGAGCCTCCTGCATGTACAGCAAAAAGTAAATGCCTCCCTAAAGAAAAGCGGTGATTTCGGTACTATTGAGTGGGACGGTAAGGATCCCCGTTTGCTAACGCTTAAAGGAGTTCCTAAAAGCATAGAAATAAAGGCGGGGGATACAGTGCTGACTAGTACCTACTCCTTTAATTTTCCACCCGGGTACATGGTGGGTACAATAGCTGAAGTGGTAACTGATAAGAGTACTAATTTTTATGTGCTAAAAGTAAAACCAGGAGCAAAGTTTTACAGTCTGCAACAGGTGTTTGTGGTGGAGAACCTTCAGTATGCTGAGCAGACAGCCCTGAACCAGGAGGCAAGAAAAAGAATTGAGGACCCTAAAAAGAACCCGAAGTGAGTGATTTATTAAGAAATATATTGCGGTTCGCTGTGCTGATACTGGTTCAGGTATATGTGCTGAACAAGGTTCCGCACCTGCATCGTTTTATCATTCCCTATTTATATTTTCTTTTTATTCTCTGGCTCCCATTTTCTGTTTCCCGCCAATGGTTACTCGTTATAGGATTTTTTACCGGCCTGGTACTTGATTATTTTACCAGGACTCCCGGGCTACATGCTGCTGCCTGTTTGCTTATTGCATATGTCCGTCCTTTTTTGATCAGTATCCTTACTCCAAAAGATACAACCGAGTTCAACTACAGGGAACCGTCGCCCAAGGCTATGCAGTGGACACCTTACCTTGTATATGTACTGGTGCTTACCCTGCTTCATCATGGCTATATGGTCTTTCTGCAATGGCTGAGTTTTGGAAGTTTTCTCGATTTTATCATTAAAGTATTTGCTACCACTGGTATCAGTATGTTGCTCATCATTACCGTGGAATTGCTTTTTCCCCGTAAGCTGAAATTCAGGACAAATACGGCCTGACAATATTTTATCCGTTTCTTCCGGGTAGAAAATTTTCTTAAATCAAATTTTATTTTCAAATAGATTTGGAAACGGGCTTTTGTAATTCGTACTTTGTACATCGATTAAAAATCTCTTTCCTCACCTCATATTTTATTGTTTGTAGCATTCCATGTCTGTGTTTAACCAATCAAGAAGCCGTATCATTCGCATTATTTTCCTTATTGCTTTTGTGGTAATTATTGCACAGTTATTTTACCTGCAGATAGTAGAAGGTAAATACAGACAATTGGCTATGGACAATGCTGTTTTTGCCAAAGTAGTTTATCCAGAAAGGGGGATCATTTTTGACAGAAAGGGTAAGGCTATCCTGAACAATACAATCATATATGACCTGATGGTCACCCCGGCAGAAGTAAAGGGAATTGATACACTGGAGTTTTGCCGTTTGATTGGTATAGATACTGCTGAATTTAAAAAAAGGATACTGGAAGCCAGGTTTAAAAATACTGCGGTAAGACCCTCTGTTTTCAAAGGATTGCTTACTAAAGAACTGCAGGCCCGGTTTGAAGAGAACAGCTGGAAATACCCTGGCTTCAACCTGGTAGAGCGGCCTTTGCGAACGTATCCCTTTAATGCGGCAGCACATATCTTAGGATATATCCGGGAAGCTGATACAAAGGATATAGAGAAATCAGGTGATTTTTACCGGCAGGGTGATTATATAGGTAAAACAGGCCTTGAAGCATATTATGAAAAAGTACTGATGGGACAGCGGGGGGTGCAGTACATGATCAAGGACAATAAAAACAGGTTGGTTGGTCATTACGAAAATGGGGCTTTTGATACTGCATCTGTAGCTGGCCGGGGTCTGCGGACATATATTGATGTTGAATTACAACAACTGGCTGAAAAACTAATGTCGAATAAGGTGGGGGGCATAGTGGCGATAGATCCGAAGACAGGCGGAATTTTAGCTATGGTATCGGGTCCTAATTTTAACCCTAATGATCTCACAGGCTCAGAGGGGAGTAAGAATTACAGCCGCATGGTGCTTGATGTTACAGGTCCAATGCTTAACAGGGCAATTGGCGGAAGATATGAACCAGGCTCTACTTTCAAACCACTTGGTGCATTGGTTGCATTGAATGAAGGAGTGATCACTCCTTCCTATGGTTATCCTTGCGGGGGCAGGTACACTTTATGCGGGCACGGAAAACCTGCCTGTACCCATGCTGGCGGCGGACATGCTGACAATGTTCGGTTGTCTATTGCTAATTCCTGTAATGCTTATTATGCCCATATTTACCGCTTAACCGTTGATAATCCAAAGTATGGTAATGTTAAAAGAGGCTACCTTAAATGGAGAGAGTATATGAATACGTTTGGATTAGGTGTAAGATTGGGGCTAGATCTTCCAAACGAGAATCCCGGATTCATAGCTGATACATCTGTTTACAATAAAGAAAATGCAAATTACTGGACCTCCTGCACTAATCTTACCCTGGGGATAGGTCAGGATAAAATGCTGACAACTCCTTTACAAATGGCGAATGCAATGTGTATCGTTGCCAACAGGGGTTATTATTATACTCCTCATTTTGTAGAAAAAATCGATGGAGAGACAGAAGAAGATACCGTACTGATGAATAAATTCCGGGTAAAGCATGATGTACTTACTCATATTCCTGACACTGCTTTCACGGCTGTAATAGAAGGTATGAATGATGTGGTAAAATTTGGTACCGCAAGGGTTGCACAGATTCCAAACATCGATGTATGTGCTAAAACCGGAACCGCAGAAAACTATACGATCCTTGATGGCAAAAGAATTAAACTGCCAAACAATTCCATGTTTGTTTGTTTTGCGCCAAAGGATAACCCTAAAATTGCCATTGCCGTATTTGTACAAAACGCAGGGTTTGGCGCCACCTGGGCGGGCCCTATCTCCCGTATCATGATTGAGAAATACCTGAACGATACGCTGATGACAAAAAGCAAGGCCGACCTGGAACGCATCGCTAATACCAACCTGATGCCAGCTTATTTCAAACGACTTCAGTATAAGGAAGACTCAATAAGGGCATACAACTGGTACAGGGATTATAAGGACAGCTCACTTATCAAAAGATTCCTCAAACTATCGGCCTCCGTAAATAAGCAAAAATCTGCTCCTCCGGGAAGAAAGATGCCGGGGCAGCACAAAAAAGAAACTATGGCAGTGATAATGCCGGAAGAAAAAATATATCATAAACATGCAAACCCTGCTGCTGCATGAGGCAATCAAACCCTGCCATATCAAAAGGAATTGACTGGAGCCTGGTATGGATATACCTGCTCCTGGTGTCTATTGGTCTCACCGCCATTTTTGCTGCAACGTACAAAGAAGGGGATGCCGTGGTTCAGAGTTTTATCAATTTTAAAACCGACTACAGCAAACAATTTTATTTCTTTTGCTTCTCTGCTTTACTTGGTTTTTTTATCCTGTTGACAGATAGTAAGTTTTTTGCTGCCACCGCCAACCTGTTGTATGCGGTCGGCATTGTAATGTTATTGCTCGTTTTTCCTTTTCATTCTCCCATTAAAGGAACAGAGTCTATCATTAAATTAGGTGCATTTAACTTTCAGCCGGCAGAGTTATGTAAAATATTTGTAGCACTTGCTTTAGCAAAATACCTGTCAAGACCCGAAACAGATTTTACAAAAACAAGATCCCAGTTGATCGCAGCCGGGATCGCTTTGCTTCCAGCCGCACTTACTATTATGCAGAGTGAGACAGGCCTGGCTCTTGTTTATTTTTCTTTCTTTATAGTGATGTACAGAGAGGGGCTGCCTTCTATTGTTTTGATAATTGGGTTTTCAATAGCTGCACTCATAGTAGCGACAATAGTAATAGAACCCAATACGCTGGCCATTATACTTACTGCTATCGCAGCGTTTATTATCTATTTATTCAGAAGACAGATCAAACGACGCCGTGATTTACTGGTGACTATACTGTTTCTATGGGCATTATGTGTGGGTATTCAGCGGTTTGCAGTACCAATGATCTTTAAAAATGTGCTGCAGAAACACCAGGTAGAACGTATCTATGATCTTTTTGGAAAGGATAATCCCTACCTGGAAAAAGGTGAGGAGATCAGTGCTGAGGATGCAAAAAAGAAAAAGGAAAGTGGAAGCAGTTACAATGTAAGACAATCAAAGATTGCTATTGGAAGCGGAGGGTTCTTTGGAAAAGGATTACTGAATGCTACCCAAACCCGTTATGATTTTGTGCCGGAACAAAGAACTGATTTCATTTTCTGTACTGTTGGTGAAGGATTTGGCTTTTTGGGAAGCATTATTCTGCTGGGCCTGTATCTTATTTTGTTATTACGAATTGTTACCATTGCGGAACGACAGCGAAGCGTATTCAGCCGTTGCTATGCATATGGAGTGGCATCTGTATTCTTCTTTCACATGGCAATAAATATTGGTATGACAATTGGCCTTGCCCCGGTGATCGGTATCCCTCTTCCATTTATCAGTTATGGCGGAACCTCTCTTCTTACTTTTACTATCATACTTTTTATTTTAATACGGCTGGATGCTGACCGGCAGATGGTATTAAGATGACAAAACCATTTGACTCAATTATCGTTATTTCGTAGTATGAAGATCATTCCGCTTTCTGAAGGCACATTTACTATTGATAAATCGAAACTTTTTGTTCCTTTCGATGAGTCTGAACATAGTTTAAAGGAAAGACCTGCCGGCAGCTTGCTGGTAGAAATACAGCCCTTTGTTGTTATTACTTCAAGAGATATTTTATTGCTGGATACGGGACTGGGATTTGAGAAAAACGGAGTATTACAATTGCATCAAAACCTGATGGATGCAGGTATTAACCCATCTGACATAACAAAAGTATTGATGACGCACCTGCATAAGGATCATGCCGGAGCTGTAGGTATTGAAAGAGAGGGCTTGGGTGCAAGGCTATCCTTTCCGAATGCTGCTTATTATATTCAGCGGGATGAGCTGACTTTAGCTTTTGAAAAAGGATTTCCTTCTTTTATTACAGAAGAGTTAGAATGTTTAAGAAATTCAGAACAGGTGGTTTTACTTAATGGTAATGGGACAATTGATGATTACATTAAGTATGCCGTCACAGGGGCCCACTCACCGTATCACCAGGTTTTTTGGATCTCCGAAGATGATGAAACAATTTTTTTTGGAGGTGATGAGGCGCCGCAATTGCAGCAGATGAAACACCGGTTTGTTGCCAAGTATGATTTTGATGGTAAAAAAGCTATGGAGTTCAGGCAGCAATGGTGGAAGATAGGAGAGAATGAAAAATGGACTTTTCTTTTCTATCATGATGTAAAACATCCTGTATGGAAATTTTAATTGAAAAGCCGGTTCACTATGAACCGGCTTTATAATAATTAACAACCCATCTGGAAGTTACCTGGGTAATGATCTGATCCTGTTGCGGGGACCCTGACGATTTTGCATCCTTTCTTTCTGCACATCTTTTAATATTCTAATAAATTTTTCCTGGTGTTCATAGATCTCGTTGCTCCTTCTTTCGCCAACTATTTCTTTAAATTCTATTCGGTACCGAAGACGAAGATCAATAATCTTTTGCTGTAAGTCAAGTTTAGGAAGAGTTCTGTTTTCTCTTAGGGTAGTTCTCCATTCTTTAAAATACCGGAGGAAAACAGGAGTAAACCGCTCAGCTTCATCTTTATTAAGATGCATTCTTTGCTGGATATACTCTCTCATTTTATCCCGTATCTTTTCGTCACCCTCATCTTGTGCCAGAATGGAGGTAGTGGCAAACACACACAAGCTCAGTATAAATAATATCTTTTTCATTTTTTTCTGATTAATTCATCAAGGTTTCATCAGAAGCAATATTGGTTTCAGCATCATCTAATAATTCAGTATCATTTAGCAGATTCTGTATTTCTTTTTCCGGAATATCTTTTACCAGTTCTTTAATATCCAGGTTTTTTTCTACTGCAGCTATAGTACCCTGTCCGGATTTCTCTTCCTGTGTTAGTTGAATAAACTCATCAATTTTTTCTGTACTTACTTTTTTGGTATTAACCTTAACCCATTTATATGAATCCGAATCTACAGATACCTTATCCCCGGACAAGAAAAAATACCCGGTTGTAACAATTATGCCAGTTATCACTGCTGCAGCTGCAAACCGAATCCATTTACGGCTGCCTAAAGAAAAAACCTTTGTTTCAGGTCTGGCTGTTTCAATATTTCTATTATCAACTAATGTATCAAAATATCCTTGTGGCACAGAGTAGGGTATCTCCTTTTTCATACCACTGAGCAATGAAGAAAGATTTTCTAATTCTTCTTTTGCAGACTGACTACTGGTAGAAACAGAAGAGATCAATGATGTTTCCATTTCTTCAAAATAACCGGCAGGAATTGTATAAGGCATTTTTTTAGACAACTGGCTTAGCACCGGAGATAAAAAAGTCAATTCATCAACCGCATTAGTGGTCTCCAGGGCTTTTATCCGGCGCATTACCTGGTCAGCCAGCCCGTCAAAATATCCTTCCGGAAGAGTATAGATATTTTCAGGGATACTGTCTGCCAGCCTGCTTTGCAGTTCTTTCAGCTCTTGTAATATGTTGTCTCTCTGTGTCATTTTTACGTTAATTCAGACGTTTTCCGGTCTTCAAAGTTTAATGATTCAGCATGTAATCCTCAATTTTTTTAACTGCATGATGATAGCTGGCTTTAAGTGCCCCTTCACTTGTTTCCAGTACCCGGCTCATTTCCTCATATGGCATTTCCTCATAATACCTTAATGCGAATACAACTCTTTGTTTTTCAGGAAGTTGTTGAATAGCCAATTGCAATTTCCATTCCAATTTATTGGCATCGAAATGCTTATCGGCCTTTATCCGGTTACTGAGCCCTGTTTCAACATCGCTCAGGCTTACGGATGCTTTTTTCTTCTGTTGTTCCAGGTAAGTCAGGCATTCATTGGTGGCTATCCGGTACAGCCAGGTGTATAGCTGGCTATCTTCCCTGAAATTTTCCAGCCCATTCCAAACCCGGATCAGAACGTTTTGCAGCACATCATTCGCATCTTCATGCTCTACTACCATCCGTCTAATATGCCAGTACAGCTTTTCCTGGTATTTTTTGATAAGGGAGGTATAAGCTCTTTCTTTCGTAACAGGGTTGCGAAACTGGACCAGTAATTCGCTATCTGAAGCAGTGGTTAATGACATTAGTTATCGGGCTTTGGGTGGCTTAGAATATTGGAAAATTGGTTTGTTTAAATCACTTCGGCTAATAAAAATAAAAAAGCAGGTTCAATTTTAAAAGAACCTGCCCGAATACTTTAAAACAATCTGTTAACCATTGTTTTTCCTGCTCATCACTTTCTCGGCAGCAGCCACAATATCCGGAACATCAAGACCGTATTTTTTCAATAATTGAACCGGTGTACCGCTTTCTCCAAATGTATCTTTTGTACCAACATATTCAATTGGGACCGGGAAGTTTTTTGCTGCTACTTGTGCTATCGCATCACCAAGACCGCCGATGATATTATGTTCTTCCGCGGTTACAACACATTTTGTTTTACGAATGGATTTTATTACCGCTTCTTCATCCAGCGGTTTTATTGTATGAATATTGATAACCTCAACACTTACCCCCTTCTCTTCTAATATTGCGCCCGCCTGAATAGCATTCCATACCAGGTGGCCACAGGCAAAAATGGTAACATCTGTTCCTTCGGAGAAATATTGAGCTTTGCCAATTTCAAAAGGTCTTTCTGAGGTAAAAATTGGCCATGCTGGCCGGCCAAAACGGAGATAAACCGGGCCTTCATATTCTGCAATAGCTTCGGTGGCAGCCTTTGTTTGTGCATAATCGCAGGGAACAATTACTGTCATACCAGGTAGCATTTTCATCAACCCAATATCTTCGAGTATCTGGTGTGTGGCACCGTCTTCACCCAATGTAAGACCAGCATGCGAAGCACATATTTTTACATTTTTACCACTGTAAGCTACTGACTGGCGAATCTGGTCGTATACACGGCCGGTAGAAAAATTGGCAAAAGTGGTAGTATAAGGGATCTTGCCACCAATCGTCAGACCCGCAGCGATACCTATCATATTAGCTTCTGCAATTCCGCATTGGATAAAACGTTCCGGGAATTCTTTCATAAACTGGTTCAGCTTAAGCGATCCTGCCAGATCTGCTGTTAATGCAACAATATTTGGATTTTTTCTTGCTGCCGCCACAATTCCGTCGCCAAAACCACTACGGGTATCCTTAGTGCCTGTTGATTGAATATCCTTTAATGACATTATTAAAATTTAAGTGTCGCAAAAGTAAGGGTTAGGGGTGAATGATGTATGTCAAATCAATTCAATTCACCTGCCTGGCTCGAGAATACTGTTTCATCTGCTTTAAGCCGTTGTTCCCATTTCCAGGCAGTTGACATCATATCTTCCAGCGAGAACTTAGGCTCCCAACCAAGCACTTTCCTTGCCAAATCATTATTGGCATAAATTGCAATAACATCACCCGGTCTTCTTGCTCCAATTTCATAATTCAAACTGAGGCCACTCACTTTTTCGAATGCATGTATTGCTTCCAGTACTGTTACACCATTTCCGGTACCCAGGTTGAATACCTCACATAAACCTTTATTCCTTCCTTCTTCCAGGTACTTCAGCGATAAAGTATGAGCATTGGCAAGATCACAAACATGGATAAAATCCCTTACACAGGAACCATCTCTTGTAGAATAGTCATTACCATAAACATACATTTTCTCTATCCTTCCAACAGCAGTTTGTGTTATTGCCGGGACAAGATTTTGTGGTTTGCCAACCGGCATTTCACCAATAATAGCAGAAGGGTGGGCGCCGGCAGGATTAAAATAACGAAGCAGAATATGATGCGTACCTGAGCTTTTGGCAAATTCATTAATGATCTGCTCACTCATCTGTTTGGTATAACCGTAGGGCGATTCTGCCGGTTTTGGCGGAGTACTTTCAGTTACCGGTATCTGATCTGGATTACCATATACGGTACAGGAAGAAGAAAATACAAAATGAGGTATGTGAAACTCCTGTACACATTTCAGCAGGTTGATGAGTGAGGTAAGATTATTCTCAAAATACAGCAGAGGGTTTTCCACGGATTCACCAACTGCCTTGTAAGCGGCAAAGTGAATAATACCCGTGATATCATCATTTTCCTGGAAAATGGCAAACGTATCATCAAAGTTGCAAAGGTCAACTTTGTAGTTTTTTACTTTTTTGCCTGTTATCTGCTCTATCCCTTTCAGGATATTGGGGTTTGAACGGGAATTGTTATCGACGGAAATAACATCATATCCGTTTTCTATCAGGTCAACAAGTGTATGTGATCCGATATAACCGCAGCCGCCTGTTACGAGTATTTTAGCCATAAAAAATCCCGACAAAAGTCAGGATTTATTTTAGAAAAATCAGGTATTAAATTAAAATAGCCTGGCAACCTGGTATACTCCTGCTGCCAGCAAAGCACTGATAGGAATAGTAAGTATCCATGCCCAGATGAGGTTGATCGTTACACCCCATCTGACGGCAGATAATCTCTTGGTAGCACCTACTCCCATTATAGCGCCTGTGATGGTGTGGGTGGTACTTACAGGAATCTTCAAAGCTTCAGTAATGAAAAGAGTCAGTGCGCCGGCAGTTTCTGCCGCTACTCCCTCAAAGGGAGTGACTTTGGTTATCTTGGTACCCATTGTTTTTACAATCTTCCAGCCACCGCTCATGGTGCCAAGCCCGATAGCAGCATAACATGCAATAGGTACCCAGTCAGGCATTTGTTTGAAATCAGTAATCGTCCCGCCAGCTATTAATGCCGCTGTGATTATCCCCATTACTTTTTGTGCATCATTACCACCATGACCAATACTGAATGCGGCTGATGAGATCAATTGCAATCTTTTGAACCACTGATTTGCTTTATGCGCATTCAGATTGCTTAAATAAAGAGAAAAAGAAGCCATTACGAGCAAAATGAAGGATAACAGTATCCATTTGAAATTCTTCGAATAAAAAATGACCTGGCTGATATAATTTTCATAATGTGTTTTTTTCGCCAGCACCTCTTTGTTAAACTCAAGACTAACAGCGAGAAAAATAATAACGAAAATTATCACACAAACAGAAAATATTTTTGATGTCCAGCCTTTTTTAAAGGAGCTTAAGAACCATAAAGACATAATGAACGCCATCACCATACCAATGAGGGGAGCCAGGAAAATAAAACTGGCTGTTCTGATAATGATAGATGAATTAACTGCCTCAAACCCTCCGGCTGCAATAGCTGCACCGGCAAAACCGCCGATCAGTGTGTGTGAAGATGAAGAGGGAATACCCAGCCACCAGGTAAGCAGGTTCCAGGCTATGGCTGCTATAAGGCCGGAAAAGATAACGACCATCATGTTTCCTTCTGCAATATGATCTGGTTTAACTGTTTTAGCAACCGTATCTGCGACACCATGATCTTTAAAAATGAAAAAGGCAATGGAGTTAAATAAAGCAGCCCACAAAACAGCCTGGAAGGGGGTAAGCACTTTGGTGGACACTACAGTGGCTATTGAATTAGCCGCATCGTGAAAGCCATTGATATAATCAAATATCAGTGCTAGTGCTATGATGGTTATGAGAAAAGGTGTCATAAATATTAGTCAGATGATGGAGTAATGGCTGGTGCTTATGCGTATTTGATGATTATTGACTCTATCACATTACTGGCGTCTTCACATTTATCAGTAACGATCTCCATTACCTGGTATATTTCCCTTTTCTTGATTACTTCTTTGGCATCTGGCTCCGTAGCGAACAGTCTTTCGATACTCATATCAAAGATGTCGTCCGCCTGGTTTTCAATGCTGTTTATTTTCACCAAAGCCTCGGTGATATTGCGCATATTTTTCATATCCCGCAATTCCGTTACCGCAATTTTTACCTGCTGGCAGCTTTGTTCAATTAATTCAGAAAATTTCTGCATTCCCATATCATTGGGGTTTACCCGGTAGAAATTGATCTTTTTGGCAGAAGCATAGATATAGTCAGCAATATCATCCAGCGAAGTGGCCAGGTAGTGAATATCTTCCCTGTCAAAAGGAGTAATGAAATTACGACCGAGTTCTGTGAACAGGTTGTGGGTCAGTTCATCATTGGCATGTTCAAGATCCTCAATCTGATTAATAATAGAAGCTCTTTTATCAAAGTCTGGCTCTGCCACCACGTCTTTAAGCAGGGAGCCCATTTTGGAAACATTATCAGCTACTTTTTCGAATAATTCATAAAATACCTTGTTCTTCGGCATGAAGATCTTCAGGAAAGAATTGAGTCCGGCCATAGTGTTTATTTTAGTTTCGGTTCCGGTTATATGCCGGATGACGATGGTTTGCGAAAATACCGGGTAGTTCAGAGGGGGTAGCGGGGGCCGGAAGAATTAATAATAAATTAATATATAAATAAAATTAGGGTAACAATTCAATAACAAAGACTTTATATTGCAGCAATTTTAAGCATATATCATGTTTTTGGCAAAACAACTGCTGTTAAAGTACAAGTTATCCTCTCTTTTCGCCTTCTTTTTTTTTCTTAGCGGTTATTCTCAGCGATACCTTTCTGATATTGATTCTTCTTTTTTTATCAAGGATACTGTCAGGCCGGTCATAAAGCGATTCGAAAATCTGCGTATTACCGGGTATATCCAGCCGCAGTTTCAAAAGGCCCAATCAGATGGTGCCCCCTCTTATACAGGAGGTAATTTTTCAGCATTCTCCAGCAGCCGGTTTATGCTTCGCCGGGCAAGGGTAAAGATAGACTATGTGATGCCTTCAAAATTAAAATACCCCCTGGCGCTTTTCTCCTTTCAGATAGATGCTACAGAAAGAGGAGTGATTGTAAGGGATATGTTTTTAAAGCTATTTGAAACAAAGCGAAATCTTTTTTCTTTAACAGCCGGGTTGTTTGCCCGTCCGTTTGGATATGAAGTCAACCTTTCGTCGGCATTCAGGGAAACTCCGGAAAGAGGCAGAATGTCACAGATATTAATGCCCTCTGAAAGAGATATCGGCGTAATGGTGTCACATGAACCACAGGAATCGAAGCGACAGCGATCCCGTTTCAAATTTGATCTTGGCTTCTTCAATGGGCAGGGATTATCCGGTACGACAGATTTTGATAGTCATAAAGACCTTATTTCAAGGATGTTTGTACGGCCCTTTACCAATAAAAAGATCGAGTTGTCAGGAGGGTTGTCTTACCTGCGGGGTGGATGGAAAAACGGAACGAAATATGTATACGAAAGCGGAAGTGCTACCAACGGCGATCATATTTTTGTTATAGACTCAACTGCGTCAAATCTTGGCAAATCTTCACCCCGGCATTACTATGGCGCTGATTTTCAATGCAAGATTCGGCATAAATGGGGAGAAAGTGAATGGAGGGCCGAGTATTGGTTTGGAACGCAACCTGGTACTTCGGCTTCCACCAGTAATCCCGGCACCCTGCCCACATCTAATGGTAATCCTGTTCCTACTTATATTCGGCATTTTGATGGGATATTTTTGCTCTTTTTGCAAAATATTGTCAATGATAATCACCAGTTGATGATAAAGTACGATTGGTATGATCCTAATATAAAAGTATCCAGGTTGGAAATTGGTAAACCAGCTACAAACCTTACCATTGCAGATATTAAATTTTCAACTTTAGGTATCGGTTATTCCTATTACCTGAACCCCCAGACTAAACTCATCCTGTATTATGATATTGTGAAGAATGAAACCACCCAAATGGCTGGTTATACTACTGATCTGAAGGATAATATTCTTACCTGCCGTCTGCAATTCCGCTTTTAAAACTGCACTTAACATTCCGGTAACATTGCCATCATAATTGGTTAATATGGAGGTAACATACCAGTAATGTAGCGGGCACACCTTTGCCGCAAATCACCAAGTATGTATTTCAGGCTGCGATTATTGTTAAGTGTATTGTTGCTTACTGCTTTTGTTTCTCTGCATGCCCAATCGATAAAACTTACGGGTAAAGTTGTTAACGCAAAAAATGAACCGCTGCAGGGAGCTACCATTGTTATCAGCGGTGCCGGAAAACAAGTACAGGCTGACGTAGAAGGTAAATTTTATGTAACTCTTGAAGCAGGAAAGAAATACACCATAACAGTTTCGAACGTTGGATACCAGACCAAAGAGATTACTGATGTGGATGTAACGGCCAACCAGGATAATTACCTGGAGATTGTATTACAGGATAAATCAAGTCTGGAAGGAGTGACTATCAGAACATCATCCAGAAGGCAGGAGAATACGACTGCTCTTCTGACTTTTCAAAGAAGTAATACAGCTCTTTCCAGTGGCCTTGCTGCAGACTTTATCCGCCGTACACCTGATAAGAATACAGGGGAAGTATTAAAAAGAGTAAGCGGTGCCAGTATACAGGATAACAAATTTGTAATAGTCCGTGGCTTAAGTGACCGGTATAACTCTGCTTTGATCAACAATGCGCAGTTGCCAAGTACAGAGCCTGATAAAAAAGCCTTCTCTTTTGATGTGATCCCTTCCACACTTATAGATAATATTATCATTAATAAAACAGCTACTCCAGAACTGCCGGGTGAATTCGCAGGCGGGTTGATACAAATAAATACTAAAGACGTGCCCACCAGGGATCTGCTTAGTGTAGGCGTAAGCTGGGGCTTCAATACTCAATCCGTGTTCCAGGATTTTATCAGCAATGAAAGGAATGCAAATGACTGGCTAGGTTTTGATGACAGAACAAGGGGATTGCCCAAAGGTTTTCCCACTTCAGCACAGGCTTACAGGGCTCTGGGAGGTACTACTACCGGTATTCAGCAGCAGATTGAATACAGCAAGCTGTTTAATAATGATGTATATAGTGAGAAAAACACTACAGCGCTACCCACTCAAACGTATAGCCTGACATGGGGAAGCAGTAAGAAGTTTAAAAATGGCGGTTCGTTGGGTAATATTTTATCTGTACAGTACCGTAACAGCATGCTGAAATATGATGTGGAAAGAAGATTACATGAAGATGATGGGGATGTACTGGTGCAGTTATTTGATGAACAGAACAGGTATAGTGTAAATGTTGGTGCTCTTGCCAATATCTCTTATGTAAAAGGAAGGCATAAGATTTCTTTCAAGAATCTATTTAACCAGCTGTTTGAAGATAATTATTATACCCGTGGTGGTGTTAGTAATGACCGTCTCCAGGATATTAATTTCCGTTCTTCTGTATTGAACCAGCGTTCATTATACAGCGGCCAGATTGAAGGTAACCACCAACTGACCACTAGCGGTATCAAACTGATGTGGAATGGCAATTTTGCTTATAACTGGAAGTCGCAGCCAGATTTGCGCACATCGGCTTATTTCCGTGGAAAAGGAACCAATGATCCTTTTGAATTTAACGATGACGATACCCGTCGCTTTTTCAGCGACCTGAAAGATTATAGCTATGGTGCTACCGGAAGCCTGACTATTCCATTTGTTTTCAATAAGCAAAAGCAAACATTCAAGGCCGGCGGGTCAACATTAATCCGTATCCGTGATTTCCGCAGCCGCATCTTCCGCTATGAGCCGGCGAATGTGTCGCAGTTTGACGCAACCAAGAACCTGCTTCCTTACAACCAGATATTTGCCCAAGACAATATAGCATTGGATGGATTCAAGATCCTCGATTTCACCAATAACCAGGATAAATATTTTGGTGTGTCTGTACTGAATGGTATGTATGGCATGTTTGATAATAAGTTTGGAGAGCAGGTACGCCTGGTATGGGGTGTAAGAGTGGAAAACTTCCAGCAGTTTCTTACCACAAGAGATGTTACTGCTAAAAGAATAGTAGTAAATACAGAAAAATGGGATGTGCTTCCTTCTTTCAACTTTACACTTTCTCCCAATAATAAACACAGTATACGGGTAGCAGGTAGCCGCACAGTTGCAAGGCCGGAATTCAGAGAGATCGCACCTTTCTCTTTCTTTGATTACGAAGTGAACTATGCAGTAAACGGAAACCCGGATCTGAAAAGGTCTTCCATTCTCAACGGAGATGTTCGATATGAGTTTTACCCCAAAGGTGGTGAAGCAATCACCATTGGCGCTTTTTACAAAAATTTTGATGACCCGATTGAATTACGTTTGAATCCTTCGAGTGTACTGGACAGACGTAACTATGAGTATACCAATGCCGATAAGGCTTATTCAATCGGCGCCGAATTTGAAGTGAGAAAAAACCTTGATTTCCTGGATAAATCATTGGAGAACTTCAGCGCTTTTATCAACCTTACCTATATCTATTCAAAGGTCACACTGGCTTCTACCTCAGGAACCGGCAGTGCTACTACCTCTAATCGTCCTTTACAGGGACAGTCTCCTTACCTGGCTAATGTTGGGTTACAGTATAACAGTAAGAAGGGTGGATGGAATGGTTCGTTACTGTACAACAGGATCGGTCAGCGGCTGGCGCTGGTTGGAATAGATGACTTAGGTTTCCCGGACGTATATGAAAGGCCCCGTGACCAGGTAGATCTCCAGATAGCCAAAAAAATATTCAAAGACAGGGGTGAGTTGAAATTGACCTGGGCAGATATCCTGAACCCCGCTTATTATTTCTATGAAAATGTGGACAGCAAAAAAGCATACAGCGGTGGTAACGACAGATTGTTCTACTCCTATACACCGGGTTCAACCATCTCCATTGGTTTCACCTATGATTTCAATGTTGGAAAAAAATAAACCTACTATAAATAACTAAAACAAAAACACAAAACAAAAATTATATGAAGAAGATTCTTTTCGGTGCACTGGCTTTTATGGCGCTTATCAGTACACCCTCTTGTGTGAAGGTGAATTTTGATGAAGGAGAGGTTATTACTCCTGCGCCTGACCCTACCAGTAATGTTATCAGCGGGGTTATTTCCTCCAGCAAGTTTTATGCAAAAGGGAAGTGGGTATTGAAAGGATATGTATACGTAACGGAAGGCGCCACTATTACTTTTGAAGCTGGTTGTGTTATTCAGAGTGATATCACTGAAAAAGGTGCTTTGATCATTGAAAGAGGTGCCAAACTGATCGCTTCCGGAACAAAAGATAACCCGATTGTATTCACCAGCGGAAAGGCTGTTGGATCAAGAGCACCCGGTGACTGGGGCGGTATCATCTTATTAGGTAAAGCGCCAACCAATCGTCCGCTTGACCCGGCACCCACTATTGAAGGTGGTGTAGGCCGCCAGTATGGTGGTACAGATCCGCTGGATGAAAGTGGTATTCTGCGTTTTGTACGCATTGAATTTGCAGGCATAGCTGCCGAGCCAGGATCTGAAATAAATGGACTGACCTGTGGTGGTGTTGGTTCAGGTACTATTATCGAGAATGTACAGGTGTCTTTTGGAAATGATGATGCATTTGAATTCTTTGGTGGTACCGTAAATGCCAAAAACCTGGTTGCTTTTGCTACAGCTGATGATGATTTTGATTTTGACTTTGGTTATAGCGGAAAGATACAATTTGGTATCTCTATGCGGAAGCCTGATTTTGTGGATGCCGGTGATGCCGGAAATGGTATTGAGTGTGACAATGATGGTAGCGGAACTAACGCAACACCTGTTACAAAACCACAATTAAGCAATTTTACTTTTGTAGGACCAAATGATGCGGCCGGCACTGCAGCCAATCATAATTATTCAAACCGTTGGAGAAGAAGAACACAGTTTGTTCTTCGCAACTCTATCCTGATCGGACATCCTGATGCAGGCTTCTCTATGGAATCTGATGGCACACTGAATGATTACTATGTGAATAATATTTCGGAATTCAAGAATAACCTGGTTCATGCCAGTGCTAATGTTTACCGCTCCGGTAATACCGCTATTGCCACCGCAGCACAGATTCAGGCAAAGGCAGAAAGTGAAGGTTGTATTACCCTGGCTACATCAGCAGCAGCTCAGTTAACAAGTCCTTTTTATTCCACAACACCTAACTTTTTACCTGCGACCGGTTCACCTGCATTAAGCGGTACCAGTTTCACGGGTATGAATGCTTTCTTTACTGCTACTACTTATCGTGGTGCTATGGGAACTACAGATTGGACAGCTACCTGGACAAACTGGGATCCACAGAATAAAGCCTATTAATATTTATATACAGAATAACTGAAGACGTCCTGAATTATCAGGACGTTTTTTTTACTGAAATTTGAGATGTAAAACAAGTTATTTATGAACAGATTATTTCTTTTTGCCACGATAGTTATTTTACTGCTTACGGTGGCATGTAAGGATAATGCAAAAAAGAACATGTTACCTGAAATGGCCAGTTGCGACAGTGCCGTTATTATGTATTACCATACACCGGGTAATCCACGTTTTTTTAATATGGTAAAATTGAAAAACAAAGAATCACTATCTGTAATCGCTGCTGATGTAAATGGCAAAGTAATAAAGAGCAAGGATACCTGTACCTCGCAGGGAAAGATATATTTCTATGGGGAAAAGGGTGCAGTGTATGTAACTTATTTTTCCCGTATCGATGACTGTCAAACACTTTCGTTTATTAAAACAGGAGTGAAGTATTTTACCAGGATGAGTAGTGAATCGAAAGAGTTGCTAGATAAGCTTCAGAAAGATGCAAAAGAACCGGTAGCAGTAAGCCAGTAAACGGCATTAATTGCGGGGGGTATAGGCGTAAGCTACTTCATAGGTTGCCTTGTTTAGGTTGGGGGATAATTGGCCCAATCTCAAATCCTGTTTTTGAGGTGTAGGTTCACAAACAGAATATTTTTGTCCATTATAAATAACGGAGGTGCCGACTGGTTTGTCAAATTTTACGGCAATTGTTACATGCTCGGGAAATGCCAGAACGATCATCGGCAGGTTATAGATTTCCTTCACCAGGCAAAAGAACAAGGCCGCCCGGTCATCACAATCACTTTGCTCATACAGCAGTGTTTGTTCCGGGCTCAGTCTTTTTTCATTACCAAACTGCCGGCTGTCAGGTTCAAACAAAAAAGCATAACGGGTGAAACGCATCAGGAAATCGATACCGCTTTTTTGATTCATTCTTTTGACATGTTTTTTCAGCTCGGGGATCAGCGAGCTATAGGTTTCCTTACTCAGTGGAATATTAAAGTAAGATTCATAGTCCACCACCGGGTAGTTGGCAAAAATTGTTTTTATCTGCGGGTTCAGCCTTAGTTTGAAATGATAATCCAGTTCGTTATAGTTAAAGCTGATCTCTTTTTCCTGGTAATCTTCTTTTTTAAAATCGGGCAGGTGTGTCACTTTGTAGGAAAACCCTTTAACGGCCCCAGGTACTGGCATTATCACTTCCGTAAAAACTTCTTTTTCAAAATTGATAAAACCGTAGTCATGATAGTTCAGGCATATATACTGTTTGCCATTACGCAGGCGGCCTGGTATATTATAGATGTTCTCATCTGTTTGTACATAAAATAATATCCTGTCGGCTTTTATACTCAGTATCGCATCATATCCTGAACTGGTGAGCAGAAACCATTTATATAATGTATAGCGGTGATAATTATCAGCTTTGGGACTAATATGCTGGGCCGTTTTCCGGATCAGCTGGTAATAGAGCCAGTCATCCAGCCGGAACAGTTCTTTATACTCCTTCAATGCGGTAATTACTGGACTGTAATCTTTAGACCTGATAGCCTGGTAATATTCCTGTAATGATCTTTCGGATAAGGGAGCAGTAAAGTCGACAAATAGGGACTGATTGAAGGGGAGGGTTACCGGTTCCCCATAAAAATCGAAACTGATAGAAGATTCCGTCTGCCGGGCATGGGATGATGATGCCAGGCAGGCAGACAACAAGATTGATAATATATAAAGCTTTGTTTTCATACAGGCTTCTGTATAAAGCTACAAAAACTTAACAATAAGGTAATATTAAATTTTTCATTTCTCAATAATTACCCTTAATTGATCTTTTTATTAATAATTATTA
>Ga0116142_10001120_pt1 | contig 33127 bp, 25 predicted proteins | sample AD_UKC033_MetaG_FD_89785 | JGI IMG/M metagenome (GOLD analysis project Ga0116142, IMG submission 89785) | Active sludge microbial communities of municipal wastewater-treating anaerobic digesters from USA - AD_UKC033_MetaG | ecosystem: Engineered > Bioreactor > Anaerobic > Digestate | place: USA... | reverse complement strand
AGACTCACTAAAAACAAAATTAAAAGCACCACTTGAAATTTAGCCGAGACAATGTGTGCTAACGGTTGAGGCTAAAAGCTGGCGGGCGTTTCGGAGCACATCACTGTCAAACTAAGAGGAAGTTTATTAGTTGCAATACCCTTCATATTAGCACTTTCTGCCCGCTTGATTTTAGCCTTTGTTAGCGTTTCGTTGTTCATTTCCCTGGTTATTTTTCTTTCATTTTTGCTGCATCTTTTCTGTCTGCCGTGCGTTGGGGTAGGCAAGCTCTTTTGCAGGTTTTGGTCTTAGCGTTGGCTGGTGCGACCTGCAAATGTGCTTGACTATGAAGCGTTGGCAATTTGACTCGTTCAAAAGAAATTTATTTTATGAATAGCTTTCTTAAGTTTTACTTCCAATCTACAATAATGAGCCTTATGTTCTCGATAAAATCCAGCATCAATAACATTATAAGTTTCACACATTAAATCATCATTTGTCACAAATCTGTCATATGTAAAATATTCTTCCTTAATTTCAGTGATCATATTTTTCGATTGTGTTTTAAACGAAATGTCTAATTGCTCATTTAAAGAGTTAATTTGAATTTCTAAGTTATTAAACAAACGAATTATATCATCTTTGTCTTCTCTTTTTATTGTGCCATTAATATTGCATTTAACAATTAACTCTTTAATTAAGGAAAGATTATTGATAACAGATTTAACTTCTTCAGATAAAAATGCTTTAATGGCTCTTTTATCATCAATTGATTTTTTTACTATAAATGGTATAGATAAAGCAATTGATAAGGTAAGGAATAGATTAAAGACTTCATAAACTTTTAATTTATTGTCAAATACAATTAGAGGGAAGTCTGATAATAAAAATCCTATAATTAAACCCAGCAAGAGGGTCATTACACCTACAACAGTGTATTTGCTCCAAAATATTTTTCTAATCATTTTTTTTGTGGGTTTTTAATTTCAAAAATTATTTTCTCTTTTCTCAATGGGTTATCATCTGATTCGAATATTATATGCTTTAAAACCAAAGCAGATGATTTTTCGAGTGATAGTTTCCCAAATGAGCCCGAAACAAAAGATGAAGGATAACCCATCACACCATCTAAAACTATTTTTAAAATATAATTGCCAGCGACTGCTTTTTCAAAACGTGGTTTTAAGAAATCCTTTAGAAAAGTTTCTCCAGAATACTTGCTACCATCCTTTAAATATCTTGCACCAGGAGTTTTAGTAAATTCCTTTGCAATAATTAGAGTGTCTTTAATTTCCATTGTTTATTATGTTTTGAAGTTCCCAATATAAGAAAGTACCGTTAATATTTGTGTTAAGTTGCCACTTTTCACCTGTTTTCACATTAATTTTCACATCATTTGCAATAATAAAAAATCTTTTAAAGTAATCAGTTCGAGCGTATTCAACAATTTGAGGTATTCCTTTGCCTCGTATTTGATTATCTTCGTCAATACGTGATTGGATTTTTCCATTTAACAAATCGTCAACTAATTGAATATTAGGCAGCATGTTTATACTTTTAAAAAATTTTCTAACAAGACCATTGGCAACTAAACTGCTAAAAATACCCACTCCTAAATCAACAAATGAATATTTTGTGATTTTTTCTTCAGGGTCATTATATACATAAAGCCACCAATTACAGTTACCATATTTATTAAGACTTGCATGGTTATTTGTATTTTGCATACACTCAATTAAAGTGTCGTAAACAGGATCAGTGTCTTTCATTGACAAACCAGTATGATGTATGCCTCTGTAAACTGCTTCTCCAGCAATTTCTGGTTCAACAATGTTATTTGTTTCACGATGAAGCAAATTAAACTCATTATTACCCTTACCTTTATTTACGGATTTTGTTGCTACAAAGTCATAAAAGCCTGATTCTTCAAAAAGTTTTTTCAAATTCTCTTTTCGTGGTGCATTTCCTCTAAACTTATGTTTACCACTTATGAATGCAATGAATAAAGCAATAGCGTCAGAAGTCATTACTTCAACATTAGTTTTGTCAAAATTAACTCCTCTCTTTTGCTTAAAATATTTTTCAGAGTCTTTTAGATATTTAAGGACTTCTTCTGTATTGTCAATAAAAGAAAAATTTGTTGGAGCAGGCAATAGCTTAAATGTTTTTTTCTGTTTTTTATCTTCATAATCAAACAATTTCTCATGAAGCTTTAATTTCTTTTTAGGTTTATTCCCTTTCTTCGCTTTGGAGAGTTTTCTGATTGCTTTATCTGAACGTCTTTTTAAATGATTTTTCCATTTATTTTGTGTATAAACTTTTTTCATATGCTTATAAGATACTCTCCGTATTACTTAGGCTATCTCATCATTAATAATTCTCTATCAATTCCTCTTATATATTCCCATTTGTCTGTGTGATATTTATTTGCAATCTCTGTCAAGTCCGAAATATTGTAATAAGAAAAAATTGTTTTATCTAAGTTCTTAATATTAATCTGTTTTGTATGATTCACAACAGCATATAATTCTAAAATGTCAGCGATTTGCTCTGATGTCAAATTAATTTTATTTATCTGTTCGTAATTATTTAGTGATTTTGCTTCTAGTATACCAAAATCTGACAATGTTTTTAAAAAAGCTCTTGTTGAACGTTTTACAATTTCAGTGTCTCCATAAGATTCGGTCATTTTTTTTGTCAATGCAACCGAACTTACAATTTGAGAAGCATCAAAGATTCTGTAAAACATTTGTGTAAAGTATTTCAAAATCTCATAATCGAGAATAAACATCGCCATATAGATTGGTTTCATGTATTCAAAATCATGTTTTTTACTTAATTCAATTATTAAATTGCTTTCAATTTTTGTTTTACTCTCTTGAAAACTATAAATAAAAGTGCGGAATAAAACCGTTCTTGTTTTTCTTCTTCCGTCTTTTCCTGTTAGCTCAACTGCGATTTCGTTATAAGCATCATAGAAGTCTTCTGGTTTAGTTCCAACTTCAATATTTTTTAGCGTTTTATATATCCACTCTGGTTTCAGTGGTCTATCATATCCCATCATACTTTTGTCAATTTTATATACGGTACAACCATTTCTTCAACTGTTATTCCACCGTGATTTACTTCTATTTGATTTTTGTTGGCAAACATAGTTCTGCCTTCCGGTAATACTAATAATTTGTCATCAACAAAAGGAATTTTTATCTTCCGTTCATTAATTAAGTCTTTGGTTTCTTTATTTACAATTACTGCTCTTTTTGCAAAATCATCTGATAAATATTTTTCAACACGTTTGCCATTCCCTTTTGCCACAACTGAACCGTGGTCTGAGCAGATATAAATTTGAAAATCGCTTTCAATTAAAGTTTGAAAATCTTTAACTACAGTCGATTTTTCAAGATATGCCAATACCGATTGAAAATAGATTTCCTTGCTTTCGGTATTTGGTGGAAACTGTGCCGAGTGGCTTAAGTCATCAAAGAAACCATACAAAATACTGATGTATTCGTACCCTAGAAGCGTATTAGAAGAAATCCCATCTCCTTCAACGTAATACTTGGTTTGTTTGCTACTGAAAAAATTGGCAAACTCTTTTTCTTCTGTTTTTCTGCCTGGATATTTCAAATTATACACATCTGTATTTCCCTGAAATATTGCCGAACGAGAAATTGATGTCAAAGATGGTAGCAGCGAAAATATTGGAGTTTCTTCAAAGTTAAAACCATGTTTTGACAAATACTCTTTTAGCAAATTCCATTCTGCATAACCCATGCAATCGAAACAAATTAGTGCAACTTTGTTTTGGCTGGCAACTTTAATATTAGCAAAAATTTTATCAACGGTTTTGGGCTGTTTATCGGTTGAAGCATAGAATGCTTGCTCCATACCATTTGAGTTGATAAACGCATCTGAAAACGCATCTATTTGCGGAATTAATCTTTGATAATCGGCATTGTTGGTTTTAAAGGATTGATAAATTAATTCTCCCCAAAGTTCTGCTAATTCTAAAATATTATTTGTGTTTGGCTCTTTCTCGATTAATGTCTTGATTTTAGCTGAAAGAATAGATAAATATTTTACCGATGTATATTGCTGTGCCTTTTTTAGAATTGCTTCAAAATCATTTGAAGACAAAACCTGATGTTGATTGGTGGAAAAAACATAATCCAGTATCTCAATAATCTGAATTGGCTCCGTATTTCTCAATGCCTTATGAATATTGCCGTTTAATGGCAAATCTTTATGTGTAAAAACAATGTGCTCTACTTTATTTTGAATAAAAGCAGGAATATCTTGTTTTGTGGTGATTATAAGTACTTGTTTATTGTAATCAACCAATGGACGAATTTTTGCAAAATCATCTGTAAAATTAACTTCAACACTTTTAGCAGCAAGCCATGACAAGAAAACATCGGAATACAAAATCCCGGTTTGGTCGGTAACCAAACGAGGTAAATTGTTTTGGTAGTTCAGTTTTATGTCTATAAAATCTTGCCAGTCCATAGTTTATTGTATTCCTTCAATCATTATTTCGGCAGCTTCAACAAAGTCGTTTAATTCTCCACTATTTTCGAGTATAGAACTATCTAACTTTTTGGCAATGCTTAAAATATCTGCAAAGCGTTTTTCTTTATAGCACAACTCAAAACCATAGGCGATGGCTTCTTTACGTACTAATTTTATTTTTCCTTTTTGAGTTTGAACTTCTACCAAAAGTGTTTCAAATTCACGTTTCAATTTTTTTTGTCGTTTCTCGGTTATGAAATTATGCTCTGTTTCACTTTGTGGTCTGCGGAATTTACCATCTTCTGAAATAAAACTTTGTTCTAACATTTCTTTTAATTCCGGCACTTCATCCCCTTCAATATTTGTTGCTAATGGATTAAAGGTTATTGATATATCCGAAAATGATTTAGGTTCTGACATGAAATTGTACAACCAAACTAATGCTGATTTTTCATCGTTTACAAAAAGCAACGAACTACCTGATTTTATTTCGTCCAGACCTTCTAATTTTATTTGCTTTTTATATTCTAAAAAAGCTTCTATCTGGTGTGTTGTAAACCAAAAGCCATCTTCAATAACAAAGTTTTCTTTTAATAATCTATAAAAAGATTTTGCATCATATCTGATTTCATAACCTCTTTGAATATAATACGCCAACATCTTTGAATAAAGCATTTTATCTGTCCGTTCAATAGTAGGTTTTTTGGGCAAATTACTTAAAAACTCTTTGATGAAAGTTATTTCTAAACCTTCCCCTGCTTGTTTTATAAAATTTTCAGAAAAATTGTTGCTTGGCTTAAAAGCAGAAATTACCAAATCATTTTTTACAGCGCCTGCTGATGTGACCTGCTTAAAACTACCCTGTTGTTTATCCAAAACTGTAACTTGAGAAATTATAAAACCAGCTTTAGCCATTGCTTCTTGAATCGCATTCCAAACCGATGATTTTGAGTTATGAAATTCTACGGTTATCCATCTATTTGGCTTTAAAACTCGATAATATTCTCTGAACGACTTTAACATTAAGTTATGATAGTCAATTAATTTTTTATCTAACACTCTTGATATTATTGCCTCTGATTGATTATTTGTAAAAATCTTCAACCAACTTTCCCAAATAAAATTCAAATTTGAATACATTAAATTATCACCAAAAGGCGGGTCCGTGAAGATATAATCTATTGTGTCAGATTCAATAGAAAGATTATCACATGAAGTAACTTGAACAAATGCAGGTGACGACAATTGTTTAAATGCAGCTAACAATTTCTTTAATTTATTTTCATAAGCGACAAAAACATTTGCCTCATTTGTTAAAGATGATATGTATAAAGTTCCACTTAATGGGTTATATGGGAAAGAAACATCAGGTCTGTAACGATTTAATTTACTAAGATTTACCAATTGAGATGTAAACAAAAGTATTTCACTATTATTTGTGCATTTTGCAAATAATTCTGACAATACAATCAAGGTGCGTTTTGTAAATAAATGATGAACATGTGTTAACCCAGTTCTATCATTTCTTCTGCCCTCATCACCTTCTGGCATTCTATAAGTAGGAAACCATTCAGAAATATTAAATTCATTAATTCTTTTAAATACCTTTTCATCTGTTTTATCAGGTTTCTTTATAAATTTTTTCCTTCCAACTTTATAAGAAATCAAAACAGGAACTTGTTTCTTTTGACTTACCTCAGTATTAAGATATTCATCATTAGAAGTTTCAAACACAATTTCGCTTTGTGATTTGGTTATATCTGCTTTACAAGTTGGACATTGATATATTTTATTTACCTTATTTTTATTGTTTACTGCACAATTATAGAAAACGTATTCATTTTTACAAAATGGACACAAATAAACATCACTATATGCAACATAATCAATTTCACCTTTGATATTTTCAGTATGATTTGTCTTATATATCCAATCAAATTTATTTTTTACTTGATTTAATATGTTAGTAGAATTTTGCCTGAAATCCAAAATATTAATAGGATTATTATAATTATAAGCTATAAATGTAGCCACTGGAGATAGGTCAGATAAAATTGCTTTCCTATTAAGTAATTGAGCTGCAACACCAGTCATTCCAGTCCCACAAAATCCATCAAGTACAATATCACCTTCATTCGTATAATGTTCAATATATTTCATAATTGCTTTATGCGGCACTTTTGTATGGTAACTATGGGCGTTATAAATTGGGTCGTTTTTCCCTTCACTCACATCTCCGACAAATGGTTCCCGTTGGTAATTATCCTTTCCTTCGTTATATGGTTTTCCAGCCACTTTAATAAAATCGTTGATATATGGATTGGGGCAGACTGTGTAATATGGTGGCTGTGATAGTGCCAAAATATCTTCATCTGTACCAATAGGAAAACCTTCGATTTTTTTTAGTTCTTCAAGCTTTTCGGCAAGGTCTTTTTTGTAATCAATATTTTTATCCATAAAGTAATAGTGGTTTTTTAGTCAATTTTAAATCTGGTTTCGTCTGATTTTTGTTTTTCCAAATCGTTAAGCACATCAAAAAATGCTTTTCGGATTTGCTCAAAAGTCAATAATTCGTTTTGCTTAAACAGTTCGTTTGTAAGTTTCTCTTTGCTAAGCTTGACAATTTTAATATCAACAAACAGTTTATTTATTGCTTCAATTAGTTGAGATGTAATAGTATCGGGTAATTGAGATTTTTCAATAATCTTTTTAATAGCGGTTTTATGTTCATCAGCAATTTTCACTAACTCCAATTGCTCTGATTTTTTCTTTACTTCAGCAATAGTAGTTTCCGCATATTCATTAAAAATATTCTCGATGGTTTTATCTATCTTTTTACTCTCAGTTGCTATTTCTTTGTAATTCCGTTCCACTTTCATGAAGTTGCTATTTGTATCAAAAGGAACATCGTAAAGTCTTTCAACGTCAACTTTTACAGCCCGCAAATCCAACAAAGAATTCCATAAGTTTATTTTGGATTGCAATTTCTGTTTGATATTGCAATTTGCATTAGAAAGTAACTCCGTTTTTACAAATAAAGGATGCTGTTTGTAATTTTCAAAAACTTTCCAATTTACTTTATTTCCAATCGTATTTTGTAGTGCAGGATAATAAAATTCTGTAACATACAATTTTTTGAAGGCATCAATCTTCCCCGAAATAGGAAAACGTTCACTTAACTGAATAAACTTGTTGAAGTCTTTAACAATAGCAAGAGTATCAGCATAAAAATGTTCTAATTTGTTTTCAATTTGTTCGTCTGTAACAAATTCTTTGTTTGCTCTTAAAATTTCCAGTGCATCATTCATATATTCAAGTCCCTTATGAATATTAGAATTATACTCCAGTAAAGTAGTTTTAAGGTTATCTAATGAAGCAAGCAGTTTAGTGATTTTTGGCAAATCATTTTTTAGATATTCCAAACTATTAAATTTAGCATGATTTGAAATATCGAGTACATGCCAATCAATTGATTTTACTTCATTTAAAATTAATTTTGCACTGTCGATATTAAGATATAATGAAGATTTGCTTTCAAGTTTAGAGATAAGGAAATCAACCGAAGTAATATTATCGGTAATTTCTTTCACTTTGGTTTTATATTCTACAAAAGCTTCGTTGCGGTATTTTTCCTGTAACATCTTAGCGCCATTCAAACCCAAAGCATTTAAAAGATTTTGAGCAAAGTCATAGGATAAATCATCTTTTTTTACAACATAAACAATGTTCTCGAATTGCCCGATACTTTTGAATTTTTCTTTGATGTTCGAAATGTCAATTTCATCTCCACCACGTCCCTTTAGTGTTACTTTCCCTAAAGTTGTAAGCACAATCAATAAAAAATAAACAATTTCAGGTTCAAGACCGTAAGGTGTTTTATTTAACTCAGCAACAATCTCTTTATTAATGTCAACCACTTTTCCGTTTTTAGCATTAACGGTAGTTAAAATGAGTTGTGTAATTTTATTTGAACTTACATCAGGGTCGCCATTTTCATTTAATAAATTAAGAGTATTCAAAAAGTTTTTACTTCGAAGTGATAAAGCTCTAAAATTACCGTTTGATACTTCCTGACTAATGTGCGTTAATGTTGAAACAATATTGTTAGATGATAATGTTTCAGCATATTTTGGATGCTCTGGAAACTCTGCATTAAAAAGTTTGTCAAATAATTTTTCTTTTAATTCTGAAATTATTTCGGAAAGGTTATTAAAATCTTTGCCAAGTGTTGATTTTATTGATATTTTTTCGCCATTTAAATCTGCTTCTGCAATATTTTGCACCCACATTGCAATGCGATACTTAATTCCTGGAACAACAACACCTGCTGGATTTCTAAACCCGTTAACCGTATCGCTTAGTCTTTTGCTCATAGCAGAAACCAACATGTTTTTACCAATGAGCGATTTTATTGCAACAATTTTTTTTATGACTTCAACATTCTCTTGCTTACCAATATTTAATTTAATGTTGAGTTGATTATCAGCATATTTTAAAGGCTTTTTGCTACTAAATGGCGAAATGAAGTTGATAACATAATCAGCTTTTTCAATAGATAATATTTCTTGACCTTTTCGTTGAAAAACAATTAAACCTTTACGGTAAGATTTAACAGACATCCAAGTGGCTTCATCAATAAAAATATTTGGACTGTTCTTATAATGCTCGCTATCAAGAATCTCCTTTATCTGTTCAAACAAAACAGTTTCCTGTTTGTCTTCATCGCCTCCAACTGCAACAATTTCATTTTCAATACGCTCATCGGGGTCTTGTCCATCAATTGCAGGGTCAAATTTAAAATAGTCATTACCTGTGGCTTCGTCTTTTACAACTTTTATGTAAAAACCATCGGTAATATTTTTTATCTTTTTAATAATCATTGCAACTTGCATGAATGCCTCAAAAGCATTGTTTTCAGGTATTATCAATAATTGTTCTGCAAGTTCTTTTGCTGTAGCACCGTTTTGTCCTTTGCTCCAAAGTGAATAAACAGCAAGTCCTTTAATTAATTTAATAGCATCAATATGTAGTTTTTCTTCAAGATTTGCTGATATTTTTTGAACAACAATATTTACAGTTTTAACTAAATCGTAAATGCCTTCAAGGTTTCTGTTATTGGGATTATTTGCGAGAATATCATAAATTCTGTCGAAAGTGAAAAAGTAAGGGAATGGTCTGTCTATCACATATTTTAATTCAGTTTGTGCAAACTGAATAATACCCCTTTTTTCAAAATATGGTAGTTCATGAAATAGGTTTAATAAACCCGGAGTAAAAGGAAATAATTCAATGTATTCGTCTTGTTTATTGGCAACATCTTCTATTTTGTCAATAAAAGGTTTTAATTTACTACCAATTTCAATTTCCTGTTCTTTAGTTTTTGGTACAATTCTTTGAGAAATAACTTTCTTAACCGCTTCTCTTCGGATAATAATATTTTGGAATCTTTCGCTTATTCGAGCTTCATCTCCTGCAATTTCCTTTAGTTTTGGACTTGAATAAATATCCTCCTGCATAGAAATAGCCAATAGTAAATCCTGGTCCTGACATACTTGTGCTACAACTCTTAAAAACTGAAAATCTCTTTTAATCTGAAAACTTTGTTTTGCTTGTAAAAAGTCCGAAACTTCATCAACTACAACTAATAATCCTTTTGATGGGTCTTTTTCTTTTAAATATGAAATTATATCAGCAAGATGGTCTTTAAAATTTAAAGTTTCATCCTTAGTGTATTTTGGAATTTCTAAACCATAGTTTTTCTTGATTTGTTTTTCAACTTCCCGAAAAAAGAAATAAGATAAATCAACATCTACAGGCTGTAATTCAAACTGAACCGTGAAGAATTTTCGAGCTATTTTATCTGTCGCTTTTTGAACAGTTTGATTTTTAATTAATGGGCGTAATTCAGGATTATTTATTACACTTACTAAAAAGGCAATTAAGTGAGATTTACCACTTCCATAATTACCAATGATTTTCACTGCTTTATGGTTTGGCTTTTTTAGATTATCAAAAAAATCAATTATTTGTTGTTCAAGTCCTTCAGAAATGATATAACTTGAAACCAATTCTTTTTGCAGTTCTCCTTGCTGTAAATCAGTATCAATATCAACTACATCCTTTATTTCAGTATAATTAAAAAGTTTACCAATTGCATTGTCGGGCAAATCTTCAGGCTTAAGATATTTCCCAAATGAATCATTTACAACACTTTTATAGTTTTCTTCAATATCCTTTATGTTGGTAAGAAGAATATCGTTAATGTCTTTATCGTAATGCTCTTCCGTTCCTGCTTGTCCGTAAGAAACACGATTGCTTATTACTTGCTCATCTTCGAGAAATAATACACTGCTTTTATTCCTTGAATTGTATTTGAAAGCACCAACAGGCGAAATTCTTGTAAATGATTTATGATATAAAATACTCGCATTTGTCAATATAATTTTATCAGGCTTAGTAAGAAACCACTCTTTAATTTTCTGACCAATGTCATGGCTTGGTTCATTTTCATCATCCAATTCCTTGTATAAGAAATCTAATTCTTTTGCAACGTCAATTAATTGATATTCCTTTTCTTGTAAATATTTAATAATATTCTCTTTCTTATCATTGTTTTTTCCAACAATAGCCCATAGTTTAAATCTTAGGCTATTTGCCAAAGAAAGATAAGTATCAATGTGTTTGCTGTGATATTCCATAATTATTTATTTTCTTTTCGTTCAATTAATAGGTCTTTAACTTCCACGTTGAGTATTTCAGCAATTTCATACAAAACTTCAAGTCTTGGCTGTTGTCTATTTTGCACATATCCGTTTACAACATTGTAGCTTTTACCCAGTCTTTCTGCCAACCAAGTTTGTTTTATTCCCTTTTCTTCAAGTACTTCTTTAATTCTATTCATTTTTTAAAAAGTCAGTCTGCAAAAATAGAGTTTTTATATCAAATTTCATTATAAAAAATGTTTGAATTTTCAACGGTCTGTCTGTGCGTTGGGAAAATGAAGGCTCTTTTGGCTTTGCGAAGCGTTGGCTTTTGTGTCGGGCAAAGACAAATGTGCCTGAATGTGCGGTGGGTTTTCCTTTTCTTTGTCCTTATGCAGCAAAAATTCCTTTGTCATTCTGTCGTCTGGTTTGTCTTTTTACAATGAACGCTAACGGCTGGCGGTATGAAATCGTTGGGGTTTGCGGGCTACTTTCCTGTCGAGTTACACCGAACTTGATGCGGGGCAGAACGCTCGAATAAACACATAAACCCCAATGTTTTATACCGCTTGTTAGCGTTTCGTTGTTCATTTTCTCTTTATTTTTCTTTCATTTTTGCTACATATTTTTAGTCTACCGTGCGTAGGGGTAGGCAAGCTCTTTTGCAGATTTTGGTCATAGCGGAGGCTGGTGCGACCTGCAAATGTGCTTGACTACGAAGCGTTGGCTTATATGGCTTTAAACAATTGTCCACTAGTAAATATTTTTGTTAAATCAATTGCTTTAATGTTTGTCAAGTCTGATTTGAATTTAACTTCTGAAACTCTTTCAGGAATATTAATTCTTTCAACTTTTGAAATGTCTTGATGTCTGAAAAACCTTAATGAGTTTTTTGCTAAATCATAATCATATTTAATTTTCGTTGTTTGTTCAAAAGTGTTACCAAGTGTTTTTGCAACAATTCTATAAATCTTTTCTTTCAATTCAATTTCTACAATTCGCTTGTCGATTATGTCTAACAAGTCTAGTATATTCAGGCCATTTGAAACTTGTTTAGTAAATATTGAAGCAATGATAACTTGGCTTTCATTTGAAGGATTTAATTGTTCTGCGGTAAAAATGTGAATCCTTTCTAAATTACTACTGCTTTTAACTTCTATCTTTTCTCTGTCTGCATTAAAGTCAAATTTTTCTTCTGGTATATTATGCCAATAATTAATTAATGTTTCAGGGCTTTTACTTTGTTCTATTAAGATAAGTTCAGCCCAAAGCCCTTGAATTGTTTTAGTTGGAGTTTCTGTTAATGACCTAAAAATTTCAACGAAATTTTTAAATGTTTCAAATACTTCCTTCTGAGTTGGATTTTTTGAAAGAGCGTTTAATAGTGATTGTGTAATACCAAGAAAATAGTTTTGTAATGTTTTTTCATTGCTTTTAAATATAATAACAGAATAATTGCCAATTTCGGACTTACCATTTCCAAAAACCTTACATTCAAGATTATGTGTAAGCTCAATATATTTTAACTTTATGTTTTTTTGCGATAAATAGGTTTGGTCTAATTTTGATGAAATTAATACTACTGGAAATCCAAGATAATTTACACCAAGTTTGGCAAATGTGAAATCAGACAATGCCGTAGCATTGAATAATTTTGAATTTTCCGTTTGCGGTATTTCTATTTCTAAAAAAACATCTATCAAATTCATATATTGTCGGGTTGTCTAATGATGTCTTTACCAATTGTTTCAGGTATCCAAATAGCAAGACTTACCAAATCATTGTAAACCTCATTTCCATTTTCATCTAAAATTGGATTACCGCTTACATCAGTAAGATTTAACCTGTGAATTTGTATTGTAACCTTATCTTGACATTTTATATTTCTATCTCCAATATAAACTTCGCCTTTTCTTAATCTCCCGTTTGTGGTAGGTTGTTCCCCTTGAAAAAGTTGCTGAATATTGTCGTTTTGGTTTAATCTACGTTGTCTAATTGTTTGGGCGATTGTATTATTCTCAAGTTTTGAACTCATCAAATAAATTAAGCAAGTTTCACTTGGGTTTTCTTGTAAGTAAGAATTTAATAATCCTCTTAAACTTGAATATGTTTGGCTGTCAGTTTCTCTTGTAAACTTTAATCTGTTCAAGAGATGTTTTAAACTTTCCTCAAGTGGTAATTCTGCCTCTAAATGTTTTTGCAAATCGGTTCTTTCTGCATGACCTTGATTGGTTGCAAAACTAATAATATGATTGTTAGTAAATTCAGCAACAACGCTCTTGTTATGAGGGATTAAAGTTTCTGTATCGTGCGGTGCTCCAACAATAAACCATTCTTGTCCAAAATAATCTCTATCAATATCATTGTATAAAATATTTGGTCGTGTAAGTCTTAATATTTGGTCTAAAACAGTTTCTCTGTCCCATTCGTTTAAATGTTTATTGTTTACATCAAATTCCTCTAAACGTTGTCTAACATCTTCTTCGTGTTCTATGATTGCTCTAAAGGCCTCAATATTTGGATTGTCTAACCAAACTCTGCAAAAACCTAAATAAGAACCTTTATACCCAAAAAATCTTGCTCTTTGTAAAGTTGTATCAACTTGTCCTGTAGCCAAAGGTCTTGGCATATACGAAACTGTTAATCCTTCAACGGTAAAACCTCTGTCCATTGCTTGACCGCCAACTAAAATATGAGAATAAAAATCACTCCAACGAATTTCAGGCGTTCTTCCTCGACTAGCATTTATTTCCATAATTCTTGTATTCTTAATGGAATGAAGTAGTCTTGTGTTTGTAAGTTCTTCAAAAGCGGGCAAGTCGTTTACTGTTAAGTTTAAGTCGTTATAAGCTTCCTTAAATTCTCTCAATAATTCGTTTTTTTCTTCTATATCAGCAAGTGAAGAGCTTTGTAAAAGTGTTTTCCAACTTTCGCAAACATTTCTAATCCAAGTGAAGAAAATATTTTGAGAGTTTGTTAATCTTGATGGGTGAACCATCATAGAACGATTACGTTGGTCTCGCTTCATTTCACCTGCAACAACACCCAAAAAGAATATTTTCAAAGCAAAAAGTAAACTTTCAGGTGGCTCGTGAACAGGATTATGATTAGAAGGAATTTCATTATCTGGTATTCTTCTAACTAGATGTGGATTTTGAACAAAAAAGGCGTTACCACCAGTATATCCATTACCTGGTGTTAACAACTTTATAAAATTAGGAGAAAGCCTATCCATAATGTTTATGAATAGATTTGCCTGTGGTGTTGCTGTATATTGTAAAAAAGTGTGATGAGGAAAAATATTTCTTAATTCATTAATTCTTCTGTAAATTGTTGAAACCTCTCCTTCATTTACAGCTTCTCCAGCATTTGCATTGGCTCTTGCTCTTGTATTTAAACTTGCTTGGTCGCTTTCATCATCTATAATTAAAGTTGGTACACCATTAAGATTTAAGTCTGCTAAAAGATTTGTAAGGTTTCTTAAACGACTGCCATTTTTCATAACGGTAATCAACAAGGTTGAGCAATTTTCTCTCGGAAAAGTCTGGTCTGCCCATTGTTCCAATTTCATTTCAATTGTATCTCTATCTTCTTGCGTTCCTGCATTTTTGATAATTGTCCATTTACGGTCAAATCTTGTTTCCACACGCAAGTCCTTTTTCATTCTTTCAAAGGACTGTTCGGAAAGTGGAATTGAAGTACCTGCAATGATTATTACAATTTGATATTGGTTGTCGTTAGCTAAAGCTGCAACAGAAGTAAAAGAAAGGGTTTTGCCACTTTGAACATATCCGATAACCAAACCCGTTTCAATATTTTGATGTTCGTTTGGATTACCACACATTTCCAAAATCTTAAAGGTTTCATCAATTACACGTTCGCCTGTAGTATTTATGTTTCCAGAACTATCTGTAAAACCTTTATGTTTAAGTAACCCTTCTATTTCCTCTCCTTGATAGGGCTGCCATTTTGAGTTGTTTGGATTTGTGTTTCCTGTGATTTCTATTATTTCTGCCATAACTAACTTTGTGAGATTTTTGTAATTAGTTGATTGAAATTTCTACGTATTTCTCCTTGGGTTTTTGCTCCGCTTTCTTTTGCTATAATTTCCGCCAAACCCATTGCTGCTGCCATTTTTAAAATTGGCTCAATTTTTCCATTTTCAGTTCCTGCATACTCAATCATAAAAGGGTGGGTAAGGGAAAGGCGAATTCCAATTTGTTTAACATTTGGTTCTGTTGATTGTTCTTTTATTAAATGTGGACCTACTTCGAGCAAGTCATTTAAAGAAGTGTCATAAGAAAGTTCAATTGAAATAAGCCAATTAATTTTATTAAAGTTTACTTTAAAGGATTTGTAAATTCTTTTTTCGGTTTTAGGCAATTCAATTTCAATATCACTTTCAATTGAGGGATTTTCAAATGTTTCTTTTATTGCTTCTGGAGCTTTTTGTTCAAAATCAGATACTGTTTGACTTAAAGCTTTGATACCGGAATTTCTATAATCAGTATCGTTTGCTCTAGCTCTAAATTTCTCCGCTTGTGTTAATAATGGGAAATTTTCATGTGATAGCTCGTCTTTTAAACATTGCAAAAAAACATCAAGATTTTCATCCCATTGTATTCCTTTTTTTGTGAAAGAAACATCAAATCCTTCCAAATGAAGTTCACCAAAAACCCTCTGAAAACGATAACTATTAGGTGCACCAAAAATGAATTCTGGTCTAAAACCATTATCAAAACTTCCTTCTATTACTCTCCCTCTTCTAAACAGAGCAAAACCAGCTTCGGATGTTGAACCTGTTTCTCTAATTCCTACAAAACCATTAACTGATAACCCATCTTCTAATCCAAAATTAATTTCTCTTTTCCATTTTATTTTTTCTCCGTTTGGGTCGTCATATTTGGGTGCAATGAGAATGTTTGGTTCAGCAAACTGTAGTTCTGTATTATCAACAATTAATTTCAAAATTCCTTTGCGAATAAATTCTCTGTAAATACTTGCTAAATGTGATTTTACTTTCCCAAGTCCTTTTCGTCTTGGCATTTTGTTAACATTCAGTAATTCGATAATTGTGTAATGATAATTTTTATCTGTTGTTTTTGATGTAAATTCCAACTCTTCAAGTTTGTCTTCAAAGATTTTATTCATGTCAAATTTCACAGTTTTTTCTATCGTTTCATTTAATGCTTTTGTTCTTACTATCCAGTAATCAGAAAACCAACAAGATGCAGACTTCATTCCCATTCCAAATTCAGACAAACCAGAAGTGTCGGCTGGAATTTCGGCAGCTCTGAAAGCTCGGCTATAGTTTTCTTGTTCTATTCCTCCTGCATTATCTCGAATTGTTATTTTATTTTCAGGGTCGTTAATTTCTATAATTACTTCTAACTGAAAATTATCTCCGTGAAGTTGTTTTAATTCTTTTTCCTTATTCAAATAGCTTGCAATTGCATTATCTACAAACTCAGCCAAAGCAAACCAAGTTTCATATTCCAAGAATTTAAGAACAGAAAGCATAGAAACATTTGGTCGAATATTTATTTTGTTCTCACTCATACTGTTAAAGATTGTATTACTTTCGTACCATTAATTTTAATTGCCTTTTCTGTCGGTAGATTGTTAGCTGGAACTATTATTAATTGCTTTGCAATTAATTCAACTATATGAGAATTTACTGCGTTTCCAAGTGCTTTGAATGCTGCATTATCATTTTGAGGTAATTTTATACCTTCTAACGATTGTAATTTCATTCCTTCCTCTTTTGTTAAATATCGTTCTTGCCAAGCAATAATCGGAATTTGTGTATTAGTACAAACAAGTGAAGGAAAAAAATCAACTTTTTTAACTCTAATACCAGACGCTCGGAATTGAAGTATATAGTCGGTAATTACTCGATTACTCTCTCCAACATTCCATTCTAGTTTTTGCCAACTTTGAGAAGGAAGTCTTCCAATCCGCTTTACTACATCATTAATATACCGTTTATTATCCTTATAAAATTGTCTGTTATATCTTATATACCTTTGTTTCCAATCTGGAAACTTTTCTTCAACTCTTGCATAACTTGGAAGATTTGCAAATTGCTCTTCTTTTGTCATCCCTTTTAAACTCTTCCCAAAATTTCCTTTAAATTCAGAAAGTTCAACATCAGAAAGAACAAAAGGATATACATCTTCAAATGGATAAGTAGCCCCAAATTCCATACCCCAAACAGGGAAACCAGGAAGTTTAACATCTAATGGAATATTATTGATAAATTCCTGCCAAAGATTTAAACAATCTTTATTTGCCTGTGGAAGCGATTTTGCGTTTACAGGATTTGATTCTATGAAATTCCTAATATTCAAAAAATCAGTTTTTTGTTTGTCAATTTCAGAAAAACTAAAATGCTGTAAGCCGTCTAAAGAGCCTACGATAAAAATTCTGAGTCTATGCTGGGGTATTCCAAAATCTTGCGGTGAATACAATTCTTGGTCAACGGTATAACCAAGAAGTTCTAAGTCATTTTTCATTGCACGCCATGTTTCTTCATTGTCATGTTTTGCTATGAAAGGAACATTTTCAAGTATAAAATATTTAGGTCTTCGGAATCTTAATATTTTTACAATTTCATCAAATAAAGTCCCTCTATCATCTTCACGTCCAAGCTGTTTTCCAGCTTTTGAAAATGGTTGACAAGGAAATCCTGCACATAAAATGTCGTGTTCTGGTATAGATTCAATATCTTTTTCTACAATTTTTCTAATATCTCCTTTAGCCTCAGTTCCCCAGTTTTCTTGATAAATCTGTCTTAATGTTGGGTCTAGCTCACTAGCAAAGACACATTCATGACCAAGTGCATGTAAAGCCTTATGAAATCCTCCTAACCCTGCAAATAAATCTATAAATCTCATATATTTTATGTCCTAATTCTTAATCCTTTTAATTTGTAAATATCGTTATTTTCTCTGAGGGTTGGCAAAATGAAGGCTCTTTTGGTTGCGAAGCAGTCGCCCGTGCGTTTGGGCAGCCAAATGTGCCTGAATGTGCGTTGGAATTCCGTTTTCTTTTTCGTCTTTATGTAGCAAAAAATTCTTTGTCATTATGTCGTCTGTTTTGTCTTTTTACAATGAACGCTAACGGTTTGCGGTATGTTTTTGTTGCCGATTTCGTAGCACTGTCCTGTCAAGTTACACGAAAGTTTATTAGATGCAGAAACGCTGAAATACACACTATCTCGGCAATAAAATATACCGCCTGTTACCAGCTGGCGTTCTGTCTTCTGTCCTTGTAAACCATTGTCATTATTGATTTTTCGTGTCATTGTCAAGTTGCTTATATGTCTTGTGTCGGCTTGTGCGTTTGGGTATTTTTTATTTTCTAAAGGGGAGGAAATTTTTAATTTTTCTACTTGGGTAGGGCAGGCACACTCTTTGGCAAAGCTTTGGTTTAAGCGCTGGCTTGTGGGGCTTTGACAATGTGTGTGACTGCTGCGTTGGCTCATATTATTTTTTATCCAAGTTTTCTTTTAATATTTCGTCAATTCAGATTCTAAAATAATTTCGTATATTCTCGTATGCTGGTTCATACGCTTTAAATTGTTTATTCAGAGGAAAACATTTTGCGTGAAGAATTGGGATTACATCTTGTGTTCCTCCGGTAACCCGATACCTATTTCCACAAATCAACAGAAAAGGACTTTTTCCATTTGGTTCGTAATAAGGCGGTTTATTTTGAACTCCTATTGTTTTTGGTGTCGATTTTTCAATAAATTCATCGTTTGAATAATATAAACCTAACTTCTGCAACCAGTAATTCACCTGAAGCGACATCGGAAAAATGTATTCAATACTTTGGTTCTCCTCAATTATCCTTTTTATATTCTCAACTCCTGCAATTGCCTTGTCTTCGGGGATGTAAACAGTTTTGCTTTGGGGAGCATGGGGTAAAGCAAAATTGCAAAGATTTGTAATGTATATTTCTTCCGGTTTGATTTTTCCGTTTGTGATATGGGTTATCTGACTATAAGCCGATGCAGCCAAACCATATTTACTTTTAAATGCCCTGTCCTTGATTGTATTGTCGAAAAAATAATTTGCAAACAAAACATATTCTGCCTGTGTGTCTGAAATTTGCAAACGAGGGTCGTGGCCGATTAGTAAAGCCCTTGGTGTATGTTCTTTTGGTTTCCAGTCGAGTGTTTGCATTGTACAATTAATTACTTTGCTTTCAGTTTTGCTCCTAATTCTCCAATCAATTTATCTTTTCCTGCAATTTCTGTATTCAGTCTTGCTATTTCTTTTTCAAGTTTATCAATTGTTTTGTTCTTCTTCACATTTTTCATTTCATCTTTCAGTTTTTCAACAGCGGTTATAGTTGCTTTTAATTCCGCTTCAAACTCCGGTTTTTCAAGGTCGTAATGGCTGAATGGATTCATTATAACGCCACGATGAATTGTAATTTCATGAATTAATGTAGGGTCAAGGTCTGTTTGGGATTCTATGGCTGTCCAAAAGTCTTCGCTTGTTGTCTCTTTTTGGTTTTTGTGATAGCATACAGGGATTTTCTGCTTATCACAAATGGTCTTTACAATTCTTTCAAATTCTGTTCTCAGATAAACGGCTGATGCTTTATAGTCCTTTTCAGTCAGATAATGTTTAGCTCTTTCCAGATAGCCGTTTTCATTAAAGATTACCGGAATTTCAAAATCGTCATCTTTTAATGATTTCGTATAAATCTCAGTATATTTCCACTTCTCAACTCCGAAATAATTTCGCACCAATTCATACCAAACTTTATCGTAAGTGGTCATTATTACCTGAAACTGCTTGTCATTGTCAACTTCAATGAAATGTTTTTTCAAAATATCAAGTAAGGGTAAACGGTTGCTCATATCCAAACCAATGAGTAAATCATCAAGAACAAGGATTTTTAATGCTCCTGTAAGCGGATTTACTTTTATGGATGCCAAATACAAACTTATTGCAAGTGCCGACAACCGGGCTTCATTCAGAAAAAGCTGATGTTTTGGTATTGATTTTTCGAAGAAATCAATTTTTAAATTGATGCTGTTTCCTGATAGTTTTCTTCTGCCTTGGTATTCCACTTTGTCAAATTCCAGCGAAATCTTAACATTTGCACCAAAATATTTCATAAAAGTATTGGTGTCCTGTTCTATATCTTTAAGTAGCTTTTTCAGCCCAGGATTGAATTTTGTTGACAAGTAATTTTTGGTCGCTTCTTGTTGTTTCTTGTCTTGCCGTTTTGTAAAAGTGTCTTTGTAAATATTGAACCACTCACGCCCTAATTCCTTAGTTGAAAATTCATTAATTGAGTTTTGAAGAATGCCGGAGTCATTTGAAATCAAACTGCCCCCAAAGGAATACTCAACTTTTCCAATTAACAAATCGAATAAATCCACTTTATCCTTATGCCCCATGTGAGTACGCAATAAGCTCCGGTAGTCAAAGAAACCTTTTATTTTATTGGCATCGGCAATAAGCGTTTTATCTGCACTGATTATTTCCTTATCGGTTAATTTAAGTTCAAAAGTGGTGGTCTTTGAAGTTTCGGGTGATTCTTTAATATCAACCTTTATGCTGGCTGTATTTTTTTGTGAAGCAGGAACAAAGATGTTTTCTTCAACATCAATTTTACCAACCGAAGATTTCAGAAAATCCTCAAGGGCAGTGAATAATGAACTTTTACCACTGCCGTTTTCGCCATACACCATCAAGTTTTTGCCATCTTTATCAAGGCAAATATGGTGCTCACCGTAAAAAGCACGGTAATTTTTTATGTTAATATCAGTTATTCTCATTTTTCCCTTCTATTATGGCAATCTCCGGTATGGAATTCATATAAAACAGGTTAACTCTAACTGGATGCTCTTTGTCATTCAAGCGGTCAAATACCTTTTTGCAAATCTTCATTTTTTGCTCATCACTCATACTGTCTGTAAACTCTGGCAACTCGCCCAAATGCTTGATGATTTCACGGTTGTGTTTTTTGAGCAATTCAGGAAAATATAACTCGTACACCATGCCGTCTATGATTTGCTCGAAATAGTGATATATGAGTTGTGATTCATTTTCATTAAATATCTCCTGTTTAAGATACAAAACATATTGAACAAGATATTCTATATAGTTTAAAGCATTTGATTTATGCTGAATATCTGGTATTCTTAGATTATTAACCTCATAGCAGTTAACATTGCTATTGGTACTTGATTTCCTGAAAATCCAATTTGTAAGGGTTGAATTGAAAATACCCAAAAGGCTTAATATTGAGATTGCGTTATTTCCCTCTACAGGAATTATATAATTACAAGAATTAGCACAGTAGATGTTTTGAGGAATTAATGTACTAATTATTCTTATCTTATCATTTGCTCCAGAAATGCCTTGCAAAGCAATTCTATTAATATTATGATGATGCGATTTTTTGCTTTTTGAATAATCTTTTAAATATTTGGGCTCATCAACATATTCAATATCCCCTTGGCTTGGAGTTGATGTGGTGAAGTATCTCTGGATTTGAGCACCTTTAACAATTAATGGGTTAGAAGGATTATTTATCATGTATTTTTTATGAAAGGTCATATTTAGTTCACCTTCAAGACAATCAAAATAATCAGAATATTTTGTCACGTTTTGATAATAATAATGATAAATTTTTTTCTCTTCTATTCTCAGGTTAAGAATTATTAATTGTTTTGGGTCGAAAAGTATGATTTCTTCAATTGAAAACTTTGTCAAATATCCTTTTAACATAGTTTTATCATCCCAAAATCTGACAACAAATTCATAATCATTTCCATTAATTGCATGTCTTTTCGATAGTAAAATGCAAACGCTCATTTTAACACTTTCGAATACTCTTTTTTTGGGATTATCTCTTTCTGGGAAAGAGTCTATTGATATAATTCTTTCATTCCTGAAATAGAACTCTCTTAGGTTTCGAGATGAATTATCAGCAAGGAATGAATTTTGAAAAATCTGGCAATTAATCCCATTTTCTTGAAGAAGTTCATGTGTTTTAGCCAAGAATAACTCAAAAGAGTTTATTTTTCCTCCCTTACATTTTTGATATATTTCAAAATTTAGGATGTCTTCAATTTCTTCCTTTTTACTTCCTTGATATACATCATAAGGTGGATTACCAATCACAATATCAAATCCTCCCTTCCCATTCACCAAATATGGATTAAGTACTTCCGGGAAGTCCAGTTTCCAGTCGAAATGATTAAACGGTTCATCGGAATGTTGAAGCAGGTGTTTCAGTTTGCTGATTAAATTGTTAAAACCAGCTATTTGCAACTCCCGTTCGGTATTGTGCTTTATATCGGCAGCCGTAGGCATAAAGCCACCTTTTTGCTCGGTTTTGCTTATGTACAATTCTTTGTTAAACGAGAGTTGGTTTATGAGCAATTCAATTTTCAGGTTGCGAATTTCTACCTGTAGTTTTTTCTTGTTTTTGTTGTTGGGGTTAAAGTAGTGCTTTTGCTTGTCAGCCAATTCAACCAGCAAACGCTGTACATTCTTTACATACTCGTCAGCTTTCCCTATGCTTTGCTTGCGTTCCCAGTCAATCTCCACTATCTCACCATCAAATTTGCTAATCAGGCTATTACCCACCACAATTTTGTAATCGAGGTTGGGCAGGGCTTTGGGCTTTTCTTCGTCCACCACCAAACTCAGCCAGAAACGCAAACGGGCAATATCCACCGCACCTTTTTCAATGTCCACCCCGTAAATAGAGTTTTGAATAATGTTCAGCTTGGTTTCGGCAGGCTTCCACGGCTTGCCTGTTTCGTAAGCAATAAGTTCTTTAACACTGAAAATTTCCTGTAACAATCCCATAGGAAACGCACCGGAACCGATTGCCGGGTCGCATATTTTTACATTGTCGAGGGCTTTTTCAAGTTCTGCCAGTTCGGGTTTCAGAACTTCGTCAACCACCTTGTGTTTCAACAAGTGATTTACAGCTTCTCTTTCGGCAACTTCATCTTTAATCTGCAAAGTGGTACACAAGTATTCAGTTAAACTTTCCTGGCACATATAATGGACAATTTCCTTGGGCGTATAAAAAGCGCCTTTGTCTTTGTTGTCTTCGAGCAGGTTTTCGAATATATGTCCCAGCATTTCGGGGTCAACAGCTATGGTATGATCATCGGGACTGTCTTCGTAAATGGTGAAGTTAAAGGCATCCAGAAAGTCGAGAAAACCACGGGCATTCCCTTTGTTGTTTTTAGTGAGTATGGTATCTTCAAAATAGGGGTTATGGAAAAGTTTTGATTTAAAAGTAAGCAAATGTTCGTCAAACTCTTCTTTGTCGAACAAGCCACCATTTAGGAAAGGAACTTTCATGGTTTTTCCATCGGGCATTTTAAAATCATCGTTTGCCCTTTCCTTGTTTAAAGTATCAAAGAAAAGCACCGTTAACCAGTTGCTGTAAAAAATATCGTTTCCTCCCGATTTGTTAAAGAGTTGTTTGATAAAATCGCCCAGACCATCGGAGTAATTGATATCGCTTGCACCCAACCATCCTTTTTTCTGAACGAAGTATAAAAACACAATACGCCCGAGCAATTTCTTTACAAAATCGCGGATGGGTTTACTGGCTTTATCCTTTTCCTGCTGTGTGGCATTGGTAGGGAAGGAAATATTGAAAACGGATTTACGGTAGTTTGATTCCTGCAGATAATTACAAAAATTTTGATAATGCAGGGTGTATTCATCAAAGAATGCTTTGCTAAGTTTTTCAACAGAGAAGGCATTGACAAGGGTTTGAAACGAAATTTCCTTTTCGATGCTCAGTACTTCAAAACGTTCGGCAGCTGTTTTGCAGGTTTCCGAAGGGCCTAATAAAAAAGTGTATCGTTTAGCGTTGGTGGTTTTTTCTTTCACCCCTTTTTCGGTCAGCACACTGTCTTTAGCAACTAATGTAAGTCGCCAGACATTTTTATTAGTATGTGCAACAAAATTGATTAAAGCCGCTTGTCCGGATGTAAGCAATTTTCGAACATATTGCTGAATAGCGACCTTGCTTTGGTCGATGCGTACTTTGGGTTGTAACAGTACTTCGTAGCAGGTAATTTCGGTGCTATCGTCTAATTGAATTTTTCCGTATATCCAAACGTTGGCAATAGCAGCCGATTCTGATTTATTGGGAGTAACCGATGCCGGAACCAATGAGGAATTAAGCGTAAATCCTGAACCAAAAACCGGACTTAAAACTTCACGGGAAAACAAAACCCTGTCGTAAGGCTTATGTAATTCGTTTTGTAACTGAATTCTGTTGGCTGCCATATTTAACTATAACTTTGAGTGATTACAATCTGAGGATTTACAATACCCCTATGCGCTTTGTCTGATTGAGGCATTTCCTCCGAACTGGGAGAAAGGTCGTAGCGGTCAAGAACGGTGATAAAAAGTTGTTCAATAAACTTATCCGGCTCTTTGAGCAATCCTGCATTTGAAGTAAAAAAATCGTTGATGGATTTTGGCAATCCTTTAGATGCAAAAGTTCCTTTTTTTATAATATCCAAAGCCCGAAGTAATGCCATTCGTTTTTGTTCTGTTGGTGCAATTTTTACTACTGCGTTAATGTTCGAAATGGCTTTATTTTCTGCCGGACTAAGATTTCTACGAGAAACTGTCTGAACATTTTCCTGATTTTTTTCCGACTTAAAATATTCAAGACCAGCAAGTGTTTGTTTATGGTGCAGTTCATGTAAAGCAATTGCCTTTTCTGAATCTGGTGCCATAAATAATTTGACTGCTTGTAAGAAATTCATTTCTATAATATTCATTTCCGGTGTAATCAGACAGAAAATACCGGGATGATTTTCACTTTTCAGATATGTCAGTGATGTAATCTGCAAGGGGTAATTTATTTCACCGCTTTCAGTATCCAATAATGTCAGTTGCCTACCTTCGGGAACTTTTCTTCCGCACCGTGCTTTATTTGGTATTTTAGCTATTTCATTAAAAATCTTCGGATGTTTTTTTCTGAAATCTCTCAATTCATTCAAATACTTTAGAATCTCGCTTTCCTCTTTTTGAATTTTATTTCCGAATAATGCACCTTCTCCTTTTTCCTCGAGAATTGAAAACACCTTGTTATCCTCACCAAAAGCAGTATGAAATGCCTGAAGTTTACGCAAGGCATTGTTTACAAGATGAATTTGAGCATCACCATGAGCAGAAGGATAATAGTTATACACGAAAATTCTATCGGCTCTTGAGCCAATACGGTTAACACGTCCTATACGCTGCATTAATCGTGTGGAGTTCCAGGGAACATCATAATTTACTATTACATTACTTCTATGTAGGTTAATTCCTTCTGCCAGTACTTCCGTTGTAATGATAATATCGTAATCCGTCTGCCATTTTTCCTCTTCAAGATTTGCATCAAAATTGTCACGAATAGTATTCTCGACATATTTTCTATTTTCGGCACTTACAGTAAGAACTTTTTTCTTTGTAATCTTTGAAAGTTTTACTGTTAATTCTTCTGCCGTTTCTTTTGACTCGGAAAAGATTATCAGTTTGCCACTAATATTCTGGTTTGGTTTAAAAAATTCCTCCTGAATTTGTTTTGCAAACTCAATCAGTTTTGGGTCTTTCTTTACTTTGCTCCAGCGTTCAATTAAATCATCCACTTTTTCTTTATCCTGCTTGAGCAAGTCAACAAATTTTTTGTCGAAAGCATCTTTTTTGTACTCCTTATTATTTCCGCCTTTTTCGTTGATTTTTGCTTCAATCTCATCATAACTTAAACCTTCTTCCAGCAATTTGTTGATGTCTAAATCAGGTGCAATAAATACCCTGTTATCATCAAACATTGCCAGCATATTATCAATGGCTTTCTGAAATCTCGATAATGATTGAGTAAAAGCATAAAAACTACTTTCAAGGCGTTTCACCAAAAGGGTTTTCATAATTGCAGATAACCTGCCTGATATGGATTCCACATTTCCGTACATTTTCTTGTCTTCCTCTTTAGAAAGAAACTCAATGGCACGGTAACGGTAATATCCTAAACCATCAATTTTATTACCTTCTTCATCGAGGTTGGTAATGAGCGAAACTGTATCGAAAAATAGTTCACTTAGCTTTCCATCCAATTCATAATAAAGTGCAATGGGGTCGCCAACTTTTGGAAATTTAATTCCCTGAACCTCTAAATCCTCTAAATATTCCTTGTTGCTTTCAATATCTGTTCTTGTTCTGCGTATTACAAGCGGTTCCACTACATCATCACGCAATTTCTGGAATAAGGCTTTCAGTTTTTTTATATTCAGTTTTTTCTCGTAAGCCAGTTTTTTATACTGCTCATTAATTGGTCTGAAATATTCCTGTAAATTTCGGATGTTTTCGAGTGTGCTGTTTCGTCTGTCCTGAAAGAGATAAAGTTGGTTTTCAATATCCTGTGGTCGGTTATTCAAAGGCGTTGCAGAAATTAAAATTACTTTCTTTCGTGAATCTCCATTTTCAGCAGCCCTTGAACGTGGCATTTTGCATATTTCCTGCAAAGCCAAATACATTTCGGTGTAATCATTTCTGAATTTATGGGATTCATCAACGGCAATTAAATCTATTTCCTCAGGATTAGGATATGAATAGTTGTTTCGGTCGAGTATTTTATGTAAGCTACCAAGAGTAATAAAAGTAAAATGATTATCAAGTTCAAAATCCTTAACTGTCCGTCTCCAGCTATCTTCAATTGCAGGGGGAACAACAACCAAAACCTTTGTATGAGTACCATTTTCATAAATGAACTTTTTAATAATCATACAGGCAATAATCGTTTTTCCTAAACCAACCACATCAGCCAAAACAAAACCATTATGCTTCATCATGATTGCATAGCCCTGATTGGCAGCATCAGACTGGTATTTTAATCGAATGTATTTTGGTGGTAAAAGCAGGTCAATATTGTACGGGTCGTAATCTACCCGTTTGCCAAAATATTCAATTAACATTTTGATATATAACTCAAACGGAGAAAAGTCATCACGCAAATAAGTCTGGTTCTTGATTCTTTCTGCTTCTGCCTGTAAAATGGGAACAGATTCAGCCCAAAGCCTTTCAAATTCTTCGGTTGCGAATTTTACATCTTCATACTCACGCAAACTAACATTAAACTCATAATTTGATTCAGGATTTGCACCAAGTCCGGCATCGGTCAAATTAGAAGAGCCTGTAATAACTTCGCAAGGTGCATATTCATTAAAAGTTGCTGGTCTGAAAATATAAACTTTTGCATGAATTGTCTTTTTAGGATGTGCCCTAAGTTCAATTTTTCCGCTAACTAAATCATCAATGAATTGTAGGATTCCTTTTTCTGTAACTTCATCATAGTTGGCTTCCTGAATATTCTTTATGATTTCTTGAAGAAAGTCGGCTTTTGTTTCATCGGGATTTTCAAGATAGAGTTGTCCTTTGTCGTGATATTTTTTTATTAACTGGTCAACATTGATACCAACAAGGATTCTGATTTTAGGAATTCTGTCGAGGAAAGCACGTACTTTAAAATAACCAGAAGTCCTGAAATAGCCAACTAAAGCATCAAAATGTCTGATACTTTCAATATTTGTAAATACACCCTCAAACTTTTTGAGTAAACTATTATCGTTTTGATTTGTAAAAAATTTAGTTGGCATTACTTCTTGTTCTTTTTTATTTGATTAATGACTTCGTCCAAACCATCCTCTAAATATTCTAATTTTCCATAATTTGCATTTATACTGTCTGCTAAGAACCGAACTTGAAGTTCTTTGTAATCGATTTTCAGAATTTGGCTTAGTGGCTTCAAATAATCAATTGACATTGGTCTTTCTCCACGTTCAACCTTGCTAAGAGTAGAAGTATCAACGTCAAGTTGGGCTGCAACTTTTCTAAGTGGAAGATTTTTTTCTTCTCTTAATCGTCTGATATATTCACCAAAAGTTTCTTTTGTCATTTGACTAATCTGTTTGGACAATTTTGTCAAAGATACATATAATTTTGTTTCCGGTCTTATGCGCGAAGGAAAATTTGGCTCTTTGGCAAGCTTTGGTTTCAGCGTTGGCTTGTGCGGCTTGACAATGTGCCAAATGCGGGTTAGCAGAAAAATTAAAAATGTGCGGTGGGGAAAATAAAAAATAAAGAAGGGTCGGCAAAGGGTGTCGGCTGATTCTATGTCTTGTCAATATTTCATTTCTTTCCTGTCTTTTCACAATGGTTTACTTTCAATTTTAGCTGTCTGGTCTGTCGTTTTACGCTTGCTGGTAACGGCTGCAGCTATGTTTTGTGCGGGTTTGGTTAATATTTACTTTTCAAATTTACTATAAATTTTCGAAACTGCGACTCCCGTCCAGTTTAGCTCCCAAACCCCGCATGAAATATAGGTGCTGTTAGCGTGTCGGTGGTTTTTCAGCATTGTCCGACTAGTCTGTCAATGCGCTAAAGCAGGAATATTAAGTCAAATTTTTCATTTCGTTACTATTTTCGATCGCTCCGATATGTTCGCTACCTTATAAATAAATTTTACGAGCATTTTCAAGCAAATTTTCATTTTAAAATTCAGTTTTCATTTTACGAAATGCCTTTCAAATTGAGTTTTTGCGTCGGCATTCCCCTAAAATCAGTTAATTTCATTTTTTTCATTCCTTCATTTCCGTTTACGCTATGCACTTTCGCATTTCTAATTAGTTTTCAGGTTCGCTGTCATTAAAATTCAGTCCGATTTTACGGAAAAGCGTTTCACAAAATTTTCCGACTGTCCAGGAAGTAGAACCTTCAAAACTAATTCCTTTTTTTTCAATTAAATGATTTATTTTCTTTCAGAATGCCGAGTTTTGAATGCGTGTCAGCCAAAACTCAATTTGTCACACCAATTTGCGAGTAATGTGATTTCCAAGATTCTTATGACTCGATTTTCCGGCTTTTCAATAAGTTTTCAAGGTAGCGATTCAATAAAATTTCCTGCTTTCACTTTTCAGAAAATGACTGTCATTTTTTTTCTACCACTGCACGCTAACGGTTGCAGCTATGTGGAGTGCGAAAAAGGAATAGAAATTCCTTATCAAGTTCCCACTGAGCCAGATTTTTTTATTTTGTTTTTAAATTTTATAGCAAAAGCCAAATCAAAAAATTTGGCGATGAACGGAAGCGTGACTCACGAACGGTTACAGCCGCTTTTCGCATTACATATAGGTGTTGTTATGGGCTGGGTTGTGTGTCCTGCGTTGCTACAGGGTACAAAGAGGGTAAACGTTCTTTGAAATAGCAACAGAACTGTAATCAAGATGGTAGGTTGGATAAACTACTAAGGAAACGAGCCAAACCCCGAATATAAAGGGCAAATTTGGAAGTCTCACAAAACAGTGTGTTTACCAAGATGTTCTACCGCATAAGATGTTCAGGCATATTTTGCAAACCGCCTTGTGGTGCTTACCTTTCACGGGTTGGTATTGAGCGACAAGGTCAACGCATAAATGGTCGTTTGTATGATTAGTTTATGTATGGTGTGAGTAAAGAAGTCGAATGAAAGTAAACTGTTATAGAAGTGTCGAAAATAACCTTTACTAAGTCAAAATCGAGCGGTTGGCGGCTGCGAGAGATAGACTGTACAACAAAACCTGATTAGTGTGTACAGGACTTACGGCATTAAGACAGCGAGAGCTTTACTCGGGCTTGATTACGGAACAGGAGAAGCTACCCATAGATGCAAAGGGAAAAAGGTAAAAATCCGCAAAGCGGAAGAGCCTGAAAGTACCGAAGCTATGGAGTAGTGGCAGATGAAGTCGTAGTAGCGAACATACCCAAGAGAGTAGGAGTAATGCCCCTACGAGCGAAGGACTTCACCAGATAGTTCATTTTTTTGTATAACAACTTAAATTCGTTTAAGGATGATTTTTAAAGAAGAACAAAAGAGTCAACCGATAAGTAGGTTGCAAGTTACGGAAGCCTTTAAAAAGGTAAAAGCCAATGGCGGAGCGAAAGGCGTTGACGGCGTAAGCATCAACGAAGTAAACTCCAACAAACGCAAGTATCTGTACCCACTTTGGAACAGATTAGCAAGCGGAAGCTATTACCCAAAGGCAGTAAGACGAGTGATGATACCCAAAGACGATGGTAAAAAGAAGCGACCATTGGGTATTCCAACCGTAGTAGATAGAGTAGCACAACAAGTGATTGCGAGCGAACTCGAAGCAATTGTTGATAAACAATTTAGTGTCAATTCTTTTGGGTATCGTCCCAATAAGAGTGCACACCAAGCTGTAGAGCAATGCAGAATAAACTGCATGAAATATAGCTGGGTAATTGATTTAGACATAAGCGGATTTTTCGATAATATCAATCACGAATTGCTAATGAAAGCCGTGTCTCACTACACAAGCAAGAAACATATCTTGCTGTATGTGAAACGTTGGCTCGAAGCTCCTATCCAAATGGAAGACGGAACAATTGTACAAAACCACGACAAAGGCACTCCGCAAGGAGGTGTCATTAGTCCAGTTTTGGCGAACATTTTTCTGCATGTTGTATTCGACAAGTGGATGGAGAAAAACTATCCCGAAGCACCATTTGAGCGATATGCCGATGATATAGTAATTCATTGTCATAACATCAAGGAATCTTTGAGGATGTTAGAGAACATCAACAAACGAATGAACGAATGTAAGTTAGAATTAAACCAACAGAAAAGTAAAATCGTTTATTGTCGAAGTAATCAAAAGCGACAACCTCCGTTTAAAGTGAAATACCAGAAGTTTGACTTTTTGGGTTTCACATTTAAGCCAAGAGTTATTAAAGAGCGTGGGAAAATCAAATTAGGATTCTCCCCAGGCATCAGTCAGAAGAAACAAACCAAAATAGCGAAAGAGCTTTACAAGCTCAAAATTCATAGAATGGTGCATCTTCATTTGAGTGATATCGCGTTAATATTAGAACCGAAACTCAGAGGCTGGATTAACTACTTTGGTAAATTCAGGAAGTCGGAACTGCGGAAAATTTTCCGAATACTTAACAAACGGTTAGCCCGATACATTCGCAACAAATACCGACGTTTTAGGAAGAAACACTCGTTTTTCAGTTACAAACAGTTGATTAACATCAGCAAAAGTTATCCTACAATGTTCTATCATTGGGAACATGGATTTCTGCCATAACGAGCAACCACAATCCGGTATCTTATCTGGAAGAGCCGTATGAATCGAGAGGTTCACGTACGGTTCTGTGAGAGGTTTGGGGGTGAAACTCCCCCTTACCTACTCGATTATCTCTATCAACATACTATAATTCAAGACCAATAATGATCCCTGCATAAAACCCTCCAGTATTTATAATGGGACCATCATTTAATTCAGTTTCACTAACTGTCCAAATTGTTTTGAGAACAGGTGTTGAATAGCCTGTTCTTATTCCAATAACAAGCTTATTGAATGATTTCTCATCAATAAAAAAAGATTTTTTACTAACTATTCCAATATTAGCTAATAAATTTGTTGCAGACATTTCATATTGGTTTGTAGTTCCAGAAAGATAGTTAATAAATGTCGAATTAGGAGAAACATCATTTATTATATTAAGGTTTAACCATGAAAATTCTGTCCCTAAGTAAGGAATTAGCTGTAATTTCTTATTGCTAAAAAAAGTATATCCAAGCGAAACACCTATTCCAGTACTTTTAAAACTTGTACTAATATTTTGGTCAGTTATTGTTTGGCTAAAACCAGAAACATTTCCAAGTATTGATAATTTTGATTTTGGATAGCACAAATAGAATCCACCACTCGTTGAATAATTTATTTGACCAAATTTTGAATATCCGTTTTCTATAAGCCTGTCATTTAATACACTATACTCTGGAAACTGGATTCCAAAACTGGCAAATAATACGAACTCTTGATCGTTATTAGTGTCGTCATTTTGTGAATAAGTATTTCCAATATTAACAAATAAAAAAATGACTATAAAAATTAGAACATATGATTTCATATTTACACAATTATATTTAAATTTTAGCATAATTTCCATGCAACTGATGCGATGAAAACAATGGCACCTTCGAGACCACTAACAGTATTACAACATTTGCCACTAAGAATACAGCGTAATGACTTATATACAGGAAAACCAAAAATAATTATTGCACCTATCAATTTCCATACAGGAATTACCGCCTTTGCACTATTCCCTCTTGTTGAAGACAAACGAACATCTTTTAATTCAATAAGTTTTTTTTGCATCAGAGTAATCACACCTAATTCTCCATTAAGTGTAGCCTGTTCAATTACTTCATCTAAAGCATCCATTAAACTTAAAATATCATCTTTTTTTAGAGTTGACTCTGCCAACAATTGTGCAACTCTTAAACGAAAATCTTCAAATTCTTTTTTGCTTACAGGTTTATTACTTAAAATGCCTGTTTTTATAAACTTTTCAATTGTTGCAATTGAAATCTCTATTGAGGAAACACCTCTTTCATTCCATTCCTTTAACTGTGCATTACTATACGAAACTACCTGTGAAGATAATTTTAATGCTTTATACTTTTCTCCTTTTCTGAAATTTAATTCAGCTTGTCCAAAATGAAGAATAGACATTACAGAGGAATAATAAACATTACTTAATAAATTGATTTCATTATCAAGTTCAAGTGCAGGCATGTATGCCATAGCTGTTTTGTTTAATCTACTAATTAAGTCCTTGTTATTAAAAAAAATTTCTTCCATAGTTTTATGAGTTTTAAATTATTGTTTTTATTTAAACGAAATAAAATAAATTTTGTTGTTTAATTATTAAGTTTTTTTAAGCAAATCTCAGCCTTGCCCATAACGTATCGCAGCTATGTATTGGGCGCATAATACAGATTTCATTATCTTTTACGCACTTAGCAAAACCGCTGATATATTAAATTTTAATAATAATTTTTCTGTTACAAATATAGATAAAATT
>Ga0116142_10001110_pt1 | contig 33294 bp, 24 predicted proteins | sample AD_UKC033_MetaG_FD_89785 | JGI IMG/M metagenome (GOLD analysis project Ga0116142, IMG submission 89785) | Active sludge microbial communities of municipal wastewater-treating anaerobic digesters from USA - AD_UKC033_MetaG | ecosystem: Engineered > Bioreactor > Anaerobic > Digestate | place: USA... | reverse complement strand
CGAAGTGCCCGTCTTCCGAACTGCCGGCGGTCTCCGCCCTGCTCTACGCCGCCGGCTGACAATTGACGGCACCGCGTTCGCCAGCCACACTGTCGCAGGTCATCCAAATGGCCAAACACCAGTACCCCTCTCCCTGCAAGGGAGAGGGGTCCAGCAGCGCCCGCAAGGGAGAGGGGTCCAGCAGCGCCTCGAAGGGAGAGGGGTTTGCCAGCCCCAGGGAACGCGTGTGATGAGTACCGACAAGCTGGAGCGTGCGCGGGAGCTGTTTGAGGCGGCGCTCGGCTGCCCAGCCGAGCAGCGCGATGCGCTGCTGCGCGAGCAGTGCGGCGACGACGCCGACTTGCGGGCCGAGGTCGAGGTGCTGCTGGCCCACGCGGAACGCGTACCGCCCGAGTTTCTCAAACCACTCTCGACTCCGCCTGGGGGCGACGACGACCCGGACGTGCCGGATCCATATCTGGGTATGACCATCGGCGGTTGTCGAGTCGAGCGCAAGCTCGCACCCGGGGGCATGGGCACCGTGTACCTGGCGCGGCAGGATCGTCCGGCTCGAGAGGTGGCGCTGAAGCTCATTCGACCGGGGTTAATGTCACGCTCCGCGATCCGCCGGTTCGAGCGCGAGGCCGAGTTTCTCGCCCGGTTGCGCCATCCGCACGTTGCCCAGGTCTACGCGGCCGGCACGCACCTCGCGGCCACGCCGGCCGGCAGCGTCCAGGTGCCGTACATCGTGATGGAATACGTCGAGGAACCGGCCGCCCTCACGGCGTTCGCCGATCGCCAACAGCTCGGCACGCGGGCCCGCGTCGAGCTGTTCTGCCAGGTGTGCGACGCGGTGCACCACGCCCACCAGAAAGGCCTCATTCACCGCGACCTCAAGCCCGGCAACCTGTTGGTCGATGCGGGCGGGCAGGTCAAGGTGATCGACTTCGGCATCGCCCGTTCGACGGATGCGGACGTGGCCGTCACCACCGCGGCCACGGACGTCGGGCAGCTTCTCGGCACGCTTCAGTATATGAGCCCCGAGCAGTGTGCCGGCGACCCGCGCGAGCTGGACATCCGCAGCGACATCTACGCACTCGGCGTAGTGCTTTACGAGCTGCTGTGCGGCAAGCTGCCTTATGATGTCTCACGGACCACGGTCTTTGCGGCCGCGCGCATCGTGCGCGAGGAACCCCCGGCCCGCCCGAGCACCGTCGATCGCACTCTGCGCGGCGATCTCGAGCTGGTGGTGCTCAAGGCCCTGGAGAAAGACCGCGATCGTCGCTACCAGTCCGCAGCGGAACTGGCCGACGACCTCCGCCGCTACCTCCGCGGCGAGCCGGCATCTGCGAAAAAACCGACGCTCTGGACTCGTGCGGCACGCTGGAGCGCAGGGCATCCTGTCTGGATCACCGCGAGTATGTGCGTGCTCATCGTGGTCACCAGTGTGGTTTTTACGTTCGGCGCGGTCTTCTGGCTGAGGCTTCGCCCCGCGGAGATCCGTATCAACGAGACTGAGGACACAGCGCGGCTGTTCTCGGTTACCGGGCACGAACTGCATGCGTGGAAGGTTCCTCCGCCCGCCGAGATTCACTCGGCGGAAGTTGTTAGCCGTCCTCCTGAGTTCGGCGGCGGGAACCTGGTACTGCTCGGTTTCGTGGACACAGGTGACGGGCGCTACGGAGACGGTCTGTGTGCCTTCGATACCGCTGGGAGCCTCGACGAACCCATTTGGCAGGCTTTCCCGAAGCCTGAGGATGTGCCACCCGGTTCCAGGCCGCACGACTACGCTTCCTACGGTTTCAGCGCCAGGATCCTCCTGGTTGACGACGTGTTCCCGGAGCACCCGGGGAAAGAGGTGGTGGTCGCCCACGTGTTCGGATACTTCTCACAATGCTGCGTCCGAGTGTACGGATTGGACGGCAGTATTCTGTACGAAGTCTGGCAGGACGGGGGCGTGGAGCATGCGTACTGGATGGCCGGATGCGGGCTGCTCGTACTGGCGGCCTCGGAGGCCGACATGTTCGTCCCGGCGCTGGCCCCTCCGGCGGGGCTATGCATCGCCCGCGTGGTCTTTGCGCTCCGCCCGGAGCTGGGCTTGCGCGAGAAGTTCGTCAACCCCAAACTCGAGCAGGCCCCCCAGTCCCTGCTGTGGTACAGGTACGTGCACGGCCCGGCAGCAGTGTTTCCGTGTCTTGCTGTTGGCGGGATCATGGTACCCGGGGCCAGGTACAGCCGCGACGAATACGCGCACCTGGGCATTAGGTTGACGGCGGAAGGAATCGGTGAGGCCGTGGTCTGGTGGATCATTGACGCCGAAGGGAACGAAGTTCCCAATACTCGTGACGCGGGCGATGGGTACAAGCTGAACCGGGACCGCCTGCCACCGCTGGACCCCGCGGACCCGAACGCGGTGCACCTCAGCGACAAGCCGCCGGTTTCGGAGTAGTCCGTAGGGCGGGTTCCACCCGCCGCGGTTCCCCTCGGCAGAGCGTGCCGGAGGCAGTTCGTAGGGCGGGTTCCACCCGTCGTAGTCCACGCCGGCAGAGCATGCGGGAAGCACCGAGGCACAATGACGGACGAAGGCGCGTCTCCGCCCGGAGGGCGGGCAAGGGTTGCCAGGGACTTGCAGTCGCTGGGAAGGAGGGGGCTCCCTTTTCTCTTTCTCTTCTTGCCCAGAGGGCAAGCGAGGCCTACACAGACTCTCAGGGTCCGGCGCGCTCAGTGTGCGGTGCCGCACCGCTGCCATGCCTCTGCGCACCGAGAGGTGCGTACATCCGGGAGGTGCTCGTCCGCCCTCCGGGCGAGCCGAAGGCTGCGCCACGATTGACGTCGCCCCGCCCAGCGCTTACGGTGGGTTGCGTTGCGCGGCCCGGAGGGTCTGCTGGCCTGCAACAGCGCGCTGCCGTCCGCCGCGAAAGCGGCAGCCAGGATACTGAAGCGACAGAACGACGCCGAGTCGAACTATGCCCGACTACCGCGTGGAACATGACTTGCTCGGTGAGCGACGCATACCGGCCGACGCGCTGTACGGTGTGCACACCGCCCGTGCGCTGGAGAACTTCCCGCTCAGCCTGCGCCCCGTGCATCCCGCGCTCATTCACGCCTATGGCGCCGTCAAGCTTGCCTGCGCCCGCACCAACCACGAGCTGGGCTGGTGGGACGAGGCCGTCGCCCAGGCGATCGAGGCCGCCTGCACCGAAATGATGGAAGGCAAGCTCGACGCCCACGTCCGCGTGGACGCCCTCCAGGGCGGCGCCGGCACGTCCACCAACATGAACGTCAACGAGGTCCTCGCCAACCGGGCCTTGCAGTTGCTCGGGCGTCAGCCGGGCGAGTATGACATCATCGGCCCGCACACGCACCTGAACCTGCACCAGTCCACGAATGACACGTATCCCACCGCCCTGAAGGTGGCGGCCATTCACCAACTGCACGACCTGGAGCGCGAGGTCGTCGCCCTGCAGGAAGCGTTCCAGGGCCAAGAGAAGGCGCTCGCTCACATCGTCAAAGTGGGGCGGACGCAACTCCAGGACGCCGTGCTGGTCACCCTGGGACGCGAGATGAGCGCCTATGCCGAGGCGTTGAGCCGCGACCGCTGGCGCATCTACAAGTGCGAGGAGCGGCTGCGGGTTGTCAACCTGGGCGGCACGGCCATCGGCACCGGGCTGGGTGCCCCACGGCAGTACATCTTCCGCGTGGTCGAGCACCTGCGCACGATCACAAACCTCGGCCTCGCCCGGGCGGAGAATTTGATCGACGCAACTGCAAACAACGACGTCTTCGTCGAAGTCAGCGGCATCCTCAAAGCCTGCGCCGTGAACCTGCTCAAGATCGCCACCGATCTGCGTTTGCTGGGTTCCGGGCCGGACGCCGGCTTCGGCGAGATTGTGCTCCCGGCGCGGCAGGCCGGCTCCTCGATCATGCCGGGCAAGGTGAACCCCGTCATCCCGGAGGCGGTGGCGCAGGCGGCCATGATGGTCATCGCGCACGACCTGGCCATCACCCAGGCGTGCGCGGCGGGTAACCTGGAACTGAACGCCTTCCTGCCGCTGGTGGCGGACGCGCTGCTGACCAGCGTCGACCTGCTGACCCGTGCTGGCGACATCCTCCGCCGCCTCTGCGTCACCGATCTGCACGCCGACGAGGGCCGCTGCCGAGCGCACGTCAGCGGCGCCACCACAACCGTCACCGCGCTCATCGAGCGCATCGGGTACGAGGCGGCCGAGCGCGTCGCCCAACAGGCACGCCGCGAGGGCAAGAGCATCCGCGAGCTTGTCGTGGAACAGAGCTTGCTACAGGCTGAGGAGTTCGACGCCCTGATCAGTCCCGAGGCCGTCACGCGCCTCGGCTCCGCAGGGCAATCGAGGCCGTAGCACCATGCAAACCACACCCAAGGGCATGCGGCTGCACATCGGCATCTTCGGCCGGCGCAACGTCGGCAAGAGCTCGCTGCTCAACGCCCTGACGCGCCAACAGGTCTCCATCGTTTCCGACATCGCGGGGACCACGACCGACCCGGTCGAGAAGCCGATGGAACTGCTGCCCATCGGCCCGGTGCTTTTCATCGACACGGCCGGCATCGACGACACCGGCGCCTTGGGCGCCCAGCGCGTCGAGCGCACCCGCCAGGTGCTCGACCGGACGGAGGTCGCGCTGCTCGTGGCCTGTGCCGACCAGTGGGACGACTTCGAGGAGCAATTGCTGGCCGAGTTCGCCACCCGCAAGATCCCGGCCATTGTCGTACTCAACAAGGCAGACATCGCGGAGCCGCGGGAGAACCTCCTCGCCCGGCTCCAGCGGGATCAACTCCCCGTCGTACGCACCGTCGCTCTGCGCGGCGAGGGCGTGCTGGACCTGCGGGAGGCGCTGGTGCGGGCGGCCCCGGACGACTTCATTAACGCCCCGGCCATCATCGGCGACCTGGTGCAGCCCGGCGACCTGGTCGTGCTCGTGGTCCCCATCGACAAGGAGGCGCCGAAGGGGCGTCTCATTCTGCCGCAGGTGCAGACGATCCGCGACCTGCTGGATCACGAGGCGTACTGCCTGGTGGTCAAGGAGCGCGAGTTGCGTGATGCGCTCAGCCGGCTGCATCGCCCGCCCGCGCTCGTAGTGACCGATTCGCAGGCGTTTCTGAAGGTGGCCGCCGACACTCCACCCGACGTGCTGCTCACCTCGTTTTCGATTCTCTTCGCGCGTTTCAAGGGTGACCTGACCGCCCTGGTGCAGGGCGCGCTGGCCATTGACGCCCTGCGTCCCGGCGACCGCATCCTGATCGCGGAGGCTTGCTCGCACCATCCGATCGGCGAGGACATCGGGCGGGTCAAGATTCCCCGCTGGCTGACGCAGTACATCGGCGGGAAACTGGAGTTCACCACGTTCCAGGGGCACGATTTCCCGGCTGATCTTGCCTCCTACAAACTGGTAGTGCACTGCGGCGCGTGTGTGCAGAACCGGCGCGAGATGTTGTCGCGTATTCTGAGTTGCCGGCAGGCGGGCGTGCCGATCACGAACTACGGCCTGACGATCGCGTTCTCACTGGGCATTTTCGAGCGTGCCCTCGGCCCGTTCCCGGCCGCTCTCGAGCTGTACCGCCACCGGCGGCAGTGAGGCTGCGTACCGTTTAGCGGGTGCGGTGTTGAGGGTGCCGTACTTCCCCGCGACGGGAGTCGCGCGTAAGTCTGCGGCGGGTGACCCGCTTCGACTGCGAATACGAGCGGAACGGCACGGCCAAGCACACAAGCCGGCTGAGCCCGGCCGCAATCGAACTCGGGATCCTGGCGCGGCAGAGTCTGGGTGGCCGAATCGCGGAAGAGCAGATGCTGGTCGATCAGGCCCAGGCTTGGCAAACGGGTCGGGATCGCCGCCGCCCGGTGGTCGACTGGCAGATCACGACCGCGGACGCGAGGATCGAGCTCCGACGGCTACGCCCGATGATTCGGGAGTGCGGGGACACTAGCTCTCACGTACCCGTGGCCGCGTCGGCGAGGCGAAACGTGGCGCGGGCGAGGGCGAGTTCGCGGTAGAGGGCGGCCGTGCGCTCGGCCATGGCGCTGGTGGCGTGGTGGGTGCGGACGTATTCCTGGGCCGCAGCGCCCAGCTCGCGGGAGAAAGCAGGGTCGGCCAACAGGCGTCCGATGGTGTCGGCCAGCGCCTCCGGATCAGGGTCGGGGCAGACGAGGGCGGTGCGACCGTCATGGAAGAGGTCGCAGGCATCGTTGGGGCCGGTGACCACGGCCAGCCCGGCCGCCATCGCTTGTAGAGGCGTGATGGCGAAGCCGCTGGTGCCCGCCGGCTCCACGAAGACATCGGCGCTGCGCAACGCCGCCGCCAGATCGTCGAGGGGATGCACGAACGTGACATAGGGTTTGATACCGCACTGGTCCACCTGGCGACGCAGGGCCGGCTCGCGCGGCCCCTCTCCCGGAAGGAACAGCAGCACGCGGCGCTGCGGGTCCCGGCGCCGCAGCAGGCCGACGGCCGCGATCAGGCGGTCCACGCCGCTGCCGCGGTGGAAGCCGGCAGGGCACAGGATCGTGGGAGCACGTCCGGGCTCGGCGAAACAGGCCACTTCCTTGCGTGCGAGGATGCCGGGACGCACGAGTTCCAGGGCGTCGTGGGCGATGCCGACTTGCGCCTCCAGCAGCTCCAGCAGCGGCGCCGTGGCCACCAGGAACCGCTGCACCGGCTTGCGGTCCATCGTGGTCAGGCGGCGGGCATCGGCCGGGGAACTGACCGAAAGCAGCAGGTCGGCGTCAAACTCGGCCGCCAGCGCTCCCGCCAGGGCGTACGAGCCGCCGCAGAGCGCGTGGACGACTGTGGGAGGCTGCGCGGCCAGCACATCACTGATGTAGCGCAGGCGACGGCGAGCCAGCGGCCAGACCAGCGGCTCGTGCACGAGCGTCTGAATGGGGCCCAGCATCAGACCCCCCACGCGGGCGTCAGCGCTGAGCAGACGCACCTGTACCGCCTGATCGACCAGGCCGATGGCCAGGTAACGCAACGCGGCCCCGAGTCGATCAAGACCCTCGGTATCCACGCACAGAACGGCCGAAACCGTCAGCGGATCGCGGGTTGTGGTCGTGGTCGCCACGCCGATATCAGAGCAGCACGGGCGGATGCTGTCAACGGGAACGAACCGAGCATTCGGTCCGTCGGCACGGGCACGTGGTTAGCGCTACCGGCATTGCGGGGGTGCATTCTGATACGCCGCGGGGGGCGTCAGTGCTTCCGCCGCCCTTACCCTTATCCCTCTCCCGAGGGGAGGTACCTGTTTAGCGTGGGTGCCATGCCCTCACCCGCCGCAGGCGGGGGTGGGCATGTGCTGCGGCCGCAGAGGCATGCTTACCCGCGACCGCGGTCGCGGGTAAGCATGGCACCCACAACGCCAAGGACGCTAAACACGTACGAGGGGAGAGGGGTTCAGACGTTGCCCGCCTGACCTTGCCTGTCGCGGGTGACGGCGTGGCGCCCACGCCAAGAACGTATCAGCACGCGGGCCAGCATGCCGTTGTCGATGGTAGCGTCTGGCACAGGGGAGAGCATGGCGGCGCTGTGCTTGGCCATGCCGCCCGCATCGGGTTGTCTCTTGCCCTCCGCCGCGGAACGGCTCAGCCGACGGGCTCGCCGCACTCGGGGCACACGCCGGAGAGGTTGCCGGTGAGGTTGTAGCCGCAGCGATCGCAGAACGGCGTGAGGCGCTCACGGCGGTAGCGTTCGCGCAGGTAGAGCAGCACGATCCCCGGCCCGAACGCCCAGAGCAGCAGCGTGCCGCTGAGGACCAGCGTGGTATAGGTACCGCGCTCGCAGTAGCAGCCATGCTGGCGCGTCGCCCAGATGTGAACGGGGATGGCCACCACCGTCTCCAATACACTGCCGGCCACCAGCGCGCGAATCAACCGTCCTAACTGTGTGTACCGGTCACCCTGTCGTCAGTAGACGAAGAACACCCATGCCCAAAGGCCCCACAGCAGCAGCATGCCTCCCCACACCGGGGCCCACAACCAGCGATCCGAAGTGCCGGTGTTGTTGATGAAGTACTCCCACCAGTTGGGTAACTCGAGAAGCAGGGCAGCCAACCCCGTGCTGAGAAGCATGGCCATGGCGGCCGCCACGATGACGGCCCCACGCAGCGGGCGTGCCTCGGCCGTCAGCCGCCCCATCCAACCGTGCCCGGGCTGCAGAAACCACCACTGTGCCAGCAGGATCACCCCCACAAACAGGCCGAGGTTGAGTGCATACTTGCGCTCGCCGCCGGTGTTTCCGTAGAGCGGCGTGGGAAGCAGCGGCGTGCTGAACAGGCCGGTGCTCACGAAGTCGATGCCCTTTTGGTCCAGGTACTTGTTGAGGTAAGGCATCACCAGCCAGGCCAGCGCAAACACCACGTAGACGATCCCGACGACGAACAGCGTTCGGCGGAGTCGGTTCGCTTGGCGTTGAGCCCGGGTCATGGTTGTTGCCATTGCCGGCGAGCACGCGTGGGTGTCCGGCAACATGTCCACCCGGCAGCAGTGCCCCAGCTCCAAAGGACCTGGGCCAGCCGGGCGGAAGGCAGAATGATGAAGGCAGAATGCAGAAAGGAACAGGGGGGACACCGGCCCTTTCTGCATTCTGAATTCTGCCTTCTGCATTCGTGGTCCGCAGGCTTCCGGTACGGGCCGCACCCACTACATCGCGGCGTTCATCAGTCCCCCAGGTCCAAAGGACCTGGGCCACCCGGCTAGGTCCACAGGACCTGGGCCGCCCGAGGCGCCGTGCGGGCACGGCACCGGGCCCGCGGCCCGGATGCATTCGCCTATCGTAGGGTGACCGCAAAGGCCCTACAATGGGCAGCTCACACGGACGGCGGCGGCGCGGATGCCGCCCGATGCGCGAGGTCTGCTATGTCGGCGACATCCATCTGGCCCAGGCTTTGGCCGCGATTGCCACAATCGGCGACCCGCCTCACACGTCTGCTCGGCGTGGCGGCCGTGGTGGGCATCTTCGCCGGGCTGGCGGCCGTCGCGCTCGAAGCGGGTCTCATCTTCGGCTCCGATCATCTCGTGGGACAATTCACGGACCTGGGCGAGGCGAAGGTGCTGAGCTTTCGGCCGGCATTGCTGCTGCTGCCGACGTTGGGCGGATTGGCATCGGGTCTGCTCGTTCACTGGCTTTGCCCGCGGGCAAAGGGACAAGGCACGGACCTGCTGGTGCGGGCGTTTCACCGACAGGGGGGTGTGCTGGAGCTGCGCGGCCCTGCGGTGAAGGCGACGGCCGCCGTCGGCGTGATATCGTGCGGCGGGTCGGCCGGTCCCGAAGGACCAATTGCGGCGTTGGGGGCCGCGATCGGCTCCGCCATCGCCCGCGTGCTGGGGTTGACCCCGCGGGAGCGACGCCTGCTGCTGGTGGCGGGCTGTGGGGCAGGTGTGGGCGCCATCTTCCGTTGCCCGCTGGGCGGGGCGCTCTTCGCGGCCAGCGTTCTGTACAGCGACCCCGACTTCGAGACGGAAGCGATCGTGCCGGCCTTCGTGGCCTCGGTGGTGGGATACTCGATCTACATGTCGTTCCACGGCTTCGGGGAGTACATGCTCCCGGGCGCGAGCCAACTCGTCTTCTCGTCCCCGCGGGAGCTGATTCCGTGTCTGCTGCTGGGACCGATGTGCGCGTTGTTCTGTTTCCTGTTTCGCTGGTGCATGCGATTCGTCGAGCACGTCGTCGTACCGACGCTGCCGTTGCCCACGTGGCTGGTTCCGGCGTTGGGTGGATTGGCCACCGGCATCGTCGCCTGCGCCGTGCCGCAGGTCATGGACGGCCGGTATGCCTTCGTCCGCAACGCCATGAGCGGACACCTGCTCGGCGGTTTCGCGGTGTGGTCGTGGTGGGAGTGGGCGGCGCTCTTTGCGGCCGTGGCGCTGGCGAAGTGCGTCGCCACCGGCTGCACCCTCGGCTCCGGTGCGTCCGGTGGCATCCTGGGGCCGATCGTGTTTCTCGGCGGGGTCGTGGGGGCCTGCGTGGGAGCACTGGTGGAGGCGATCGGGCCCGGCTGGTTCACCGACAACCCGGAGAACCTGCGGCAGGCGCTCATCCCGCTGGGCATGGCGGGCGTGCTGGCGGCCGGCATGCGGGCACCGCTGGCGGCCCTGGTGATGGTCATCGAGATGACGGGCAGCTACGGCCTCATCGTGCCGCTGATGCTGGTCTGCGCCAGTTCGTACGTGCTGGGTCGGCGGTGGGGGCTCAACGACGAGCAGGTGCGCAGCGTGGCCGAGTCGCCCGCCCACGCCGGCGATGCCGTCGTGCACCTGCTGGAGAGCTGGCGCGTCCGCGACCTGTTGCGCCGCGGCGGGGAGGAAGTCGTCGCCCCGGCCACCACCCTGCGCGAACTGGTGCAGCGCGTCAAGCCGGGCACCCAGCCGGTGTTTGCCGTCGTGGACGACGGCCGCGTGGCTGGGCTGGTTTCGGTTCCTGACATTCAGCGGATCATGGACCTGCCGGGCATTTCGGAAGCGGTGATCGCGGCCGACCTGATGACGGATGATTTCGTCACCGTGTCTCCCGATGATGACGTGTACTCTGTATTAACACGGATGGCACGCGATAACCACATCGTCATGCCGGTGGTGTCGTACGATGAGCGACCGGCGTTCCTCGGCATGCTCACCCGCGCCGATGTCTACGCGGCCGTGCGCCAGCGGATGGAGGACATGCGCGACCACCTGCTGCTCGACCACAAGGCCCTGGCGGTAATCGAGCATGAGGAACAGTTGCATCAACTGGTGATGGGCGTCGCCCCGCCGCAGACGAACAACATCCAGCGGCTGCTGGTACCGATCCAGGCGGTGGGCAAATCGCTGCGCGAGGCCGACTTCCGCCGCGAGTTCGGCGTGCAGGTCATCGCCATCGAGCAGCCCGACGGCTCCATCATCTGCCCCCCCGACCCCGACCTGCCGCTGCAAACGAACCACCGCCTGGTGGCCGTGGTGAGCCAGCAGTCCGCCTGAAGCAGCGCGACCTATATGACCGTGCGCTATTCCGTGATGCAATCGAGCCGCGGGCTTGAGCCCGCGTGGTGCGGCGATACCCTGATCGTCACAGGATTACGCCCGGTCATTCAGGAAGGCGTAAGCTGCCCGCCGGTTCGCCGTCGCTCGACTTCCGCCTGCGTCTCGACGCTGCCGTCGTGCCTCAGGTGCAGCACTTCGTGGCCGGTCCGGGTCAGCGCCTTGCCGACGAGCAACGTGCGGTGACAGCGCGCCGGGTCTTCTTCGGCGCACAGCAGGCAGAGGCGATTGGAGTAGGCGTCAGCGACCAGCGCCGCCAAGGCTGCGCTGAAGGCCGGCGTCTGACGCACGGCCTCGTAATCCGGGTTGCCTTTGGCGTCGCGGCAGGCGGGGTCCGCGGGCCGGCCACCCAGGTGCTCACCCCGGTACCGATACGCCAACCCCTGGTCCGCGCACGCCCGCTCCAGGACCTCGCGATTCGCCTGAGGCGCATAGCGGCTGTACGGCGTGCTCCGCACATCCACGAGCATCTCGATGTCGTGCCGGCGCAGCAAGCGGAAGAGGTCATCCAACTCCACCGAGCTGTGTCCCACCGTCCAGATTGTGGATAGGGCCGACATGTCCCGTGCCCTCACTTGCGACCTGCCTGCTATATTCTACACTCCCAGTCCGCGACTGCCAGGGGCTATCTGGACCCGGTCTCAGGAGCGGGCGCGGGAAGGGCGGCGGGCAAAGTGGGGGTATCTTCGGCTCAGGTGATCGCGGCCCTGGCGGCGAGGACGGCCGGCATGGCCTTCGGGCTGCCGGTGGCCTACGTCTACAACCCCCTTGACTATGCCCGGAAGATGCACGCGCAGTACCTGGAACGCTACGGCCGGGGACGTAAGGAGGTCGTGCTGCTAGGTATGAACCCGGGTCCCTGGGGCATGGCCCAGACGGGCGTGCCGTTCGGTGAAGTGTCGGCTGTGAGGGACTGGTTGCGGCTGGATGCACCCGTCGGCCGGCCGCGGCACGAGCACCCCCGCCGGCCGGTGCTCGGGCTGGCCTGTTCGCGGCGCGAGGTCAGCGGCCAGCGCCTGTGGGGCTGGGCCCGCGACACGTTCGGCACGCCGCCGCGTTTCTTCCGCCGGTTCTTTGTCGCCAACTACTGCCCGCTGTGCTTCCTGGAGGCGGGCGGCCGCAACCGCACGCCGGACAAGCTGCCGGCCGACGAACGCGAGTCGCTCTTTGCCGCCTGCGATGAGGCCCTGCGGCAACTCGTCGAGTGCCTTCAGCCGCGCTGGGTGATCGGCATCGGGCGCTTCGCCGAGACCCGGGCCCACGCTGCGTTGCACGAGGTCGACGTGGCGATCGGCCGGATTCCGCATCCCAGCCCCGCCAGTCCCACCGCCAACCGCAACTGGGCCGCCCAGGCGACGGCGCAGCTCACCGCGCTCGGCATCCGACTGAGTGGCTCTGCGCGGCGGGAAGAGTGACGGTTGGAAGAACGGGTGGCATGGCCAAGCGCAGCGCCGCCATGCCGTTCCGCGGGGGGCGGCCGGCTCCTGCGACAGCATGCCGGCGCCTTCGGCTTGGGCATGCCACCCTACTGCTTTCCCTTTTGCGTGGTTCTATGAAGCTTGCGGCTCAAGAAGCGTCTTGAAAGGGCCTCTCGATCACGGACCGGCGAGGAGGGCTTGGAAGCCTGCGAAGTCCTGCGCATCGACCCGGCCATCGAGGTCGAAGTCCACCGCCTCGCACCCGGCGGAGTAGGCTCCGCCCGCGGTGCCGGTGAAGCAGTTCTGCAGCGCGGCCACGTCCGCCAGATCGACATCCTGATCGCAATCGTAATCGCCGATCCCGAACTCGTAGGCGCCCATGTCCACCCGGCTGCACAGCAGCCGGGCGTGACCATCGAGGTCGCGGTCCTCGGGAGCAGGCACGAACCCCGGGTCACCGGTGTTGATGCCCGATGAGCCTGCGGACAAACGCAGGTTGTCATCCAGGGTGCCCGGTAGGTTGTCCGCCCCGTCGATATCGATGAGCAACGGGTCCGCGCCGGTGTTACCCGTGCCGCCGAGGCTGCCCGTCCAGCCCTGCACACAACTGTAGTTGAGGGCGACCGTCCCGCTGTTGACATACACCTGCGAAGACTGCCCGCTGCCGCTGTTATCGGTATTGCCCCACAGCACGCAACTGGTCGCCGTCGCCACGGAGGTCGATCCGGCGAGGAAGAGGCCCGCGCCCACCAGGGCCGTGTTGCCGGCAAGCGTGCCATGAATGATCGTGAGCGTGGAGCTGCTGACAGCGGCCAACGTCCCCACGGCCGCCGAGTTGCCGCTGAAGGCGCAGTTGATGAGCGTGGGGCCCGCGCTGGTGGTGTTGTACATGCCGCTACCCTGGTTGCCGCTGTTGTTCAGGATACGGCAGTTGCGGAAGATGGCGTGGCCGCCGACGTTGAGGATGCCGCCGCCGTTGATGGTCGTGGCGCCCGTGGGGTTGCCGCCGCGGATGACGAAGCCGTCCAGCAGCGCGGTGGCGTCGGTGCCGCTGGCCGTCACGACGTGATGGCTGTTGTCGCTGATGTTGGTGAAGCCGGGACCGTCGTCGCCGTTGAGATCGCCGCTGAGGATGGTGACGTGGCGTACGGGGTCACGCTGGCTGACGTCCGTCTCCACGCCGGTGAAGCCGCCATAGACCGCGACCCCACTGCCCAAGGTGAAGGTGGCGGCGCGGGTAACGCCGGGCGTGTAGGTACCCTCGGCGACCCACACTTCCGTCACCGGGCTACAGGGCTGAGCCGCGCTGTCCAAGGCGGGCTTGAGCGACGTGTAGGCATCGGTCCAACTCGTCCCGTGCCCGGTACCGGTGGCGTCGGCCTTCACGTAATACCGCGTTACCTCGCATTCGTCCGGTACTCCGTTGAGATCATCGTCCCAACTGGAACCGTCCGCGATGTCGCACTCATCGGGAACCCAGTTCTCGTTGCAGTCGAAGCTGGTCCCGGCGGATATGTCCAGCAGATCGTAAGTCCCGTTGTCGTTGCAGTCCACGCTGATGCGAAGGAAGTAGACGTCCTGTTCGTTGTTGAAGGTGGCCGCGTAAGCCAGGCTCACCCCCACATCGTCCGACCACATGTCGTAGTAATCGCCGAGTTTGTTCTGGTGGGGCCAGCCGACGTGGGGATCAAACGGTGGAGTCAGGGGCGTATTGGGCGACCAGTGCACGCCGCCGTCCGCCGAATACGAGTAGTACAGTTCGGACAGGTAGCCTCCGGGGTCGTTGCGGGTGTCCGCCCACACCACGTCGATTCGCCCGTTCGGGGCAACCGACATCGTGGCGAACCATTGCCAGGCGGAAGTGCCGGGGTCGTCATTGATGCGGACGGGGGCGCTCCAGGTCCAGCCGCCGTCCGTGCTGCGCGCGAACATGACGTCGAGCGGGTCGGGGTTCGAGTCGCGTTCCACCGAACAGACCATGTACACATAGCCGTGCGTGGGCCCGTCGGAGTGGTCCACTGCGATCCAGTTCTGGCCGAGGAGGCCGCCGGGGTTGGGCCCGGCCGACATCACCATGCTGCCATCCAGATTCACAGTGCGGGAGAAGTCCCACTGGGCGGGCTGGCCCGCGTATTTCATAGTCGTGGACTTTGTCACCACAAACCCGTTGCCGCTGACGTACAGGTCGCCGGTGGGTCCCACGGCCAGGGTGCCCCAGGAGGGACTGCCGGGAACATTCGTGCAATCCACGAAGCTGACCCCGCCGTCATACGAGCGCGTGAAGCTCCCGCTGCAAATGCTGTAGGCCCTCGTCCAGTTGGCGTAAATGTTGTTGCGCCCCACGCCGTCGGTAGTGTCGATCACCTGCCATTGCTTGTCGCCGCCGTAGGCGTACGCGGTCGTCCCCCAGGACGCCCCGCCATCCTCCGAGCGGAACACGTGGCACAGATAAAGCGAACCCGCGACGGTGAGACTGTTGTAGAAGAAGATGCCGTCGGCGTTCACATCGACGACGGGGTCGGAGCGGAACACCCCCGGGTCAATCACGCCGGGAAAGGTCCAGGTGGCACCGCCGTCGCTCGTGTAGGCCCACCCCGCCTGACGGAAGTTGCTGGCCACGGTGTTGAACTGCCGCCACCCGATGACCATCCGGTCCGGGTCATGGGGGTCTACGGCGATCGACGGCTCGTTGGCGGCATCGCCCACGATGTTGTGGCCGTCGGCGTCCACGTTCACCTGGATGCTGACGTACTGCCCGCGGCGATGACGGACGGCGGGCGTCACGCGCTGTTGCTCGCGCGGGACCTGCACGTACGGATCGCCCACGACCTCGTGCGGCCCCCGAAAGGGATCGGCAGCGCCACCCGTCGGCGCGGTCCGCCACCCCGCCGACTCCTCCTCAACACCGGAGCCGTCTGCCGGGGCCGGGAATCCCGCCACCGCGATCAACGTCGAAACCAGCACCCCGCCCAGCATCGGCATCATCACTCCTGCCATGAGTCTCCCCCTTGCCATCGGGCAACAACGGGCACCTCAGGATGAGCCAAACCGAAGAACCCCCGCCACCCCCTGCACGTCCATCACCCGGCGCCGCGCGTACGCTGTCAGCCCCATGGCACCATTTCATTGGGAAGCCGACGGCCAGTGCAGGGCGGCATGGCCAAGCGCAGCGTCGCCATGCTTGCTCCCGTGCCCGACCCTGCCGTCTCCAACCGCATGCCGACCTGCCTGCCGCCAGACAGGCGCCGTCGGTTCGGGCATGCCAGCCGCCCACTCTCCCGTCTGCGCGGGCCTACTCAGAAGCGCAGCACGCTCCCTCCCTGGCGAGTGCAACGCAGAACCATGAATAAACGTAGTGCCTTCCCCATTATAGGCCACTTGGTGGCAGCCCGAGCGCGAAAGAAAAGCCGCCGCCGACAAAGTCCGACAACTGGAGAGCTACCAGTCGCCGCCCCAGTCCTGGCCAAGCCGCCACCAGCAGGGGGGACGCGGCCCGTGGGACAAACCGACGGATCACGATTGCCGGAGGCCAGGCTCGGGCGCGACGCGAATCACCCCGCCCATTCACTGTGCTCCGGAGGGTCACGTTGCCCCAGGCCGGTGGCTCCCCCGCGGCCAACGTGGTACCCGCCTGGTGTTCGGGTCCTCGGGCCACCCGGATCGGACCTGGACTGCCTCCACCGGCCGCCAAGCACGCCGCCACGCGAAGCAAAGCGGGCCACTCTTGCGAAGCGCTCCGACTTGGCGTAGTCGTCTTACGGTCCCGCCGGGCGAGTGGCGGAATGGCAGACGCTGGGGACTTAAAATCCCCTGTCCGCAAGGACGTGCGGGTTCGAGTCCCGCCTCGCCCAGTGCTACCGAGGGAGCCCCCGACGACGTACGCGGCCAAGCGTCCTGGAGCCGGTGCTCTTGCTCGCGCGGCATCTCGAAGCCGGCTGTCGCGGGCAGCGGAGACCGGCGCGCTCACTTCGGAGGTGCGTCCGCGCCGTCTCCGACGCGACCGGTTCGGTGGGATCCTGGTGGCGAGTTGACGGGCATCAGAGCCATAAGGTCTTGCGTATCAACAGGTTGTGAGAGGGACGTTGACGCGAGTCCTCCGTTTTTGCTAGAATCGCCCTTGAGGTTCCCGTACTCCGAAGTTGCGGAGGCAGAGGCGGGGGGGTGCCGCGAAGTGCAGGGACACCGCTCTGCGGAACGTCGGTGGACTGCGTGTCTGTCGGTACCAAGGCCACGTCGTAGGGCCAGCGTCTGCGCGGCTTATCAGTTCAAGCGCTTCAGGCGGCGCGTAGCGTCTGCGTTCGAACTGACGCAGGGGTTTCGGTGTAGACGAGGAGCGCACGGACCATGTCACCCAAACAGCCGTGGGGCAAAGCATCGCTGTGGTTGCTGGTCTGCGCAATTGCCGGAGGACGCGTGCCCGCGGGTGGCCCGGAGAAGCAAGCGACCTCGAGCGAGGCCGGGCCCCTTGCCCGCGGCGCGGCCGCTGCCACCTCCACTTCGCACCGCGACGCCGAGCACAGCGCGGTGGAGGTGCACAGGCACCGACCCAGGCTGCCTACGCAACCCAACATCATCTACATCATGACCGACGACCAGCGTTGGGATACGTTGGCCGGCGTCGCCCCGCAGTACATGCCTCAGGAGGTGATGCCGAACGTCGAAGCACATCTGCTGACGTCGGGGATCCTGTTTGCCCAGACTTTCGTCACCTCGCCGATCTGCGCGCCCTCCCGCGCTTCCATTCTCTCGGGTGGATTCTACGCCCGCCATACGGGGGTGCTTACCAATGAGCTCCCCTGCGGGGGAGCGACCCGGTTCCATGACAACCGGAGTCTGGCGACCCTCCTGCAAGACCGGGGATACCGGACGGCCTTCCTGGGAAAGTACATCAACGACTCCGCGCGCATCACCGGCTACAATCCCAGCGGCCAGTACATCTCCGGCCGCCATTACGTGCCCCCGGGGTGGAGCACGTGGATGCAATGCTGGAACTCCAACTACCTGGGGCAGGAACTCACGATCGGCTCGAGTTCAACCGCAGGACCGGAACGTGGGCTGCTGACGCCGCTGGACATCATGTTGCCCAGGCCGTTTTCCGGGCTGGAAGAGTTTCTCGCGGTGCAGGAAGCTCAGGGCTTCCCGCCCTCGGTTTCCTCGGTTGTCCGGGGGCTGTACACGTGTGCAGGTGACTACACGCACAGCGGGTCCATCGACAAGGATGACTTCAAGTATGCCGTCCCCTGTCTGTCGGGACCGGGCGTCCCCTGCGGTCCGGACTGTAGCTTCTTTGACCTGGACAGCGACGGGGATGTGGACCTGGTCGATGTGGCTAAGCTGCAACGGGCAGTCGGCGTGATGCCCTACCTCACGCACTTGCAGGAAGACCTGAGTCTGGCCTATCTGGAGGACGCCGCCCTGCGGCAGGTGCCTTTCTTCCTCTTCCTCGCTCCGTATGCGCCCCATGACCCCGCCACGCCCGCTCCGGAAGATGCCCAGTTGTTTCCCGGGTTTGAATACCGGGGACGGGCCTGGGGCGAAGAGGACGTCAGCGACAAGCCGTGGCACTTGCGTAACTACGTCGAACCGACTTTCAGCCGGTACTACACCGGGCACTTCCCCTACGCCTCGGGCAACCGCAGCCCGGACCAGTTCTTCGCCGACATGCTGCGCTGCCTGCGGGCGGTGGACCGCATGGTGGGCAGCATCTGCACCACCCTGGACCAGGACCCCTGGCTCCGGGACAACACCGTGGTGATCTTCACGTCCGACAACGGCGAGATGTGGGGAGAACACAAGCGTTTCTCCAAGTGCTGGCCCTACGAGGAGTCCATCCGCGTGCCGCTGGTGATCCGCATGCCCGGCGCTGATCCCGGGACGCGAAACCAGCTTGTGGCGGCGGACCTGGACGTGCCCGCCACCATCCTGCACCTGGCGGGCTACACCAAGGAGGAGATCACGGAGACTCCCTTGAGCAACGGCTCAAGCCTGGTGGAGGTCATTGAGGACGCGCAGGCGCCCTGGAGGGACTCGCTCCTGTTGGAGTTCTATCGTCTGGATAAGCCGACACTGGCTACCAGTTGGGGGGCGATCCGACAGCAGGGCTGGAAGTACGTGCTGTACGACTACCTGTGGAACGGAGTCTGGGTAGACGAGCTCTATGATCTGCAGACGGACCCTTACGAGTTGCAGAGCCAGCACGCCAACCCTGCCTTCGGGGAAGTGAAGGCTGACCTGGGCGCCCTGCTGGCCGAAGAACGCGGGCTGACGATGGTGGGGTTCGTACATCCGTGGGGGTCGCCGGCCCCTGCCCAACGCGGCAACCCGTACACCTTTCAGGTCCAAGCCGTCGGCGGAACCCCACCGTACCACTGGGGTGAGTACCCCGGCAATCACGACTCCCAATGGACGGGCCTGCCCGCAGGCTTGAGCGTGGGCGCGGACGGCTGCATCAGCGGCGTACCCGCCTCTAGCGGCGTGTTCTACTTCGATGTGCGCGTCGAGGACAGCTCCGTATCGCCCCAGCACGGCGGACCTCAGGAACACATTGCACGTTTTGAGTTGGTCGTGAACCCCTGAGCACGACGTCCCGGGGTGCCGGGGTCCCCCTGCGCACAGGTGGCATCCGAGAACGGCACGGAGGCAAGACAGATCTGGGTTGCCGGCCTGCGCTCCGGTCTTACTGTGAGTTCAGCATTTCGTAGACTCGATAGGGCGGTAGCGGGGCCCTGCTGCCGGCCGGCGGCGGGTAGACCTGGCGGGCGAGGTCCGCAGCGCGGTCCAGCTTGCGGGCGAGCCCTTGGTGCTCGCGGTCCACCACTACGAAGCGGGCGTTGAACCGGTCGCGGATGTCCTCGAGTGTTACCTCGATGGTGTGCGGCACCAGCTTGCCGCCCTGCGGCACTTCCACCGTCGCCGGGCAGGGGGCCTCGCCACGCGTGATCTTCACGTAACGCTCACGCATCTCCGGGTCGTACCGATAGCCGAATACCGGGTCCAGCCCGACGATGTAGTAGTTCTTGTCGTTGAAGTAGAAGAACACCGTGAAGATGTCCCAGTCATCGGTGAAAACCACGTCGCCAGGTTGTGAAAGGGCCTCCACGGCCGCCATCGTCGCCTCCACTTCGTTCAGGTCGTACTTGCCTTTGGCCATGTTGCGCACCGCGGTATACACAGGCCCGGCCGCCAGGAACCACAGCGACAGCACCGCCGCCATTGTGCTGACGCCCATGACCACGTGCTGAGCGAGACGCACCTTCGGTCGCTGAACGGCCGCCCGGCGCAGACTGACGAGCAGCATCGCCAACCCCGCGGCCAGCCAGATCAACCACCACGCGAGCAGGTCTGTATACTGCGACGGCAGATACCGCACGGTGAAGAACGCCCCAAGCACGGCCAGCATAGCCGCGGGCGGGATCAGCCACACCGGTCCGCTGCGCGTGCGGCCCGGCACACTCCGGGCGTCCCGCGCGGGTTCCGCCCCGAACAGCGGGCTGACCAGAGTCGCCGCCGATAGCACCGCGAACACCGGCCAATACTCCACGAACCGCCGCGCCTTCAGCGTCAGCAGCAGGAAGAAGAAGTTGGCCACCAGCAGCGTCCACTGGTTGCGCGTCAGCCGGCGCCCCAGCCGCAACCGCAGCGCCAGCGCGGCCGCCAGCATGCTCAGTGGCACGCCCATCTGGTTGGCGAAGCTCCAGACGTTCTCGTAGGCGTACCACTCCCGTCCCACCCGAATCTCCGGCGTCAAGCCACTGCCGAAAATCTGCGTCTCCAGAAACGGCAGGCTCTCCGGGAAGTGCGGATGAACCACAACGCCCACCGTGGAACCGATCGCTACCCAGACGATCAGCCGCCAGTCAAACATGGGCTGGGGCCGCTGCAACAGCCCGCTGACGAAGTGAATGCCCGCTACGATGACCAGAAAGAACGAGCCCAGGTACATCTGCGTGTACAGCACGATCGACAGGGCCAGCAGCACGTAGCGCCCCCGCAGCAGGAAGTAGCAGCCCAGCAGGAGGCACACCAGCGACGGCCCGATCGGCCGGGCATACGCCTGCCGCAGGTAGAAGTCCGCCGGCAGCGCCATCAATAACGCCAGCCACATCCAGCGAAACCGCACGCGTTCGCTCATCAGAATGAGCTGCGCCAGCAACACCACCAGCCCGAACGATACGCACATGGCCACCCGCGCGCCGGGAATGTAGTCACCCCACAGGGCGTGCGCGATGCGTACGAACGGCGCCAGGTAGGCATGAAACCCCCAGCGGTGGTTGACGTGCCGCGCCTTGAAGATCGTCTGCGACAGCCAGGGAAACTCGTCAGCGAGCGGCACCTCCGGGAACAGCACGGCCATCTTGACGTGGTAGAAGCAGTCGTTGCCCGCCAGGTTGGGACGCAGCTCCGTACCCCAGCCGGTGCCGGAGAACAGGAAGCGCATGCCGGCCGCGCCGATCAGGAACACGACCAGCAATTCCGCCGCATGCAGGCGCGTGAACCAGCGTGACTCCATGCGCATCAACTCGTCCGTGCGTCGTGTGTGTTCCGCGTTTCCATCATGGTGGGTGCCATGCTTTCCCGCGACGGGAGTCGCGGGTAAGCATGCCCCTGTACCGGACGACATGCCCACCCCCGCCGGCCGGCGGGGGTGGGCATGGCACCCACGCTGGCCACGCAGCCTGTGTGAGTCAATGTGGCGTCTCCGGAATCAGGCACGCGTCCTGGATGCTCCGGCCACACAGGGCGCCGACGGAAACCGTGGCGCTCGGCACCCCCGGCGTGCCCGGCCTCCAGCAGATCAGCCGGTCGCGCAGGTCGTTCATGCCCACGAGCAGATCGTCGGCCACCTCTACGCGGCGCAGCATCTGCCCGGGCGCCTCGTAACGACAGGTGAAGTTGTCACCCAGGACGCGGGCGTGCACGTAGGGCGAACCATCGGTGAAGACGACGCGCCGCACGCCGCCGGTGGTGAGCAGCACGGCCGACTCCACCGGCTTGCCGCTGCCGGTGTGAACCACCTGCGGCGCGCTGCCCGCCGGCTCCGGCCAAAACAGGAGTTGCCCGAACCGGTTGCCCGCCAACAAACCGATCGGCGTCGGACACACCGCGGTGATTTGCCCACCGGCCTCCGTGTATACCTGCGCCGGTTGATCGCTCACATCGTCCGCCGGCCAGCGGAGCACGTGATCGTCGATCGAGCCATACAGATCGCCGCCGAGAAGCTGTACGCACCGCACCGACTTCGCCGATTGCGTCAGGGCCGCAAACCGCCGCCGCGGCGAGGCGGGTGCGTCGATCGACCACTCCAGCAAGCCCAACTCCGAGTGGGTGGCAAACAGGCGCGTACCCACGCGGGTGGCCGCGTTGAATCCGCCCCGTACGCCCGCGGCATCCGGCACCAGGAACGTCACCTCCGCTTGCGCCGCCTCCGGAGCGAGCTGATACACCCCGGTGGCGGCGCCCACCAGCAGCACCGTCCGCCCCTCCGGCGTAAGCCCGGTCTGCACGGAGCGCAGGGGACCCGCGGACCCGCTGATGGTCACCCGCCGGTTGATGGCCGCCGGCGCGCTGGGGTCCAGGAAGAGCAGTTCATCGCCGGAGGCCACCGCGATCCACGCCGTGCGCGGCCCGCTCGGTGCGGTCGCAAACAGCGCCTCGTACAGCTCCCCCCGCTGCGCCTCGGAGAACGTCCGCATCAGGTCGCCCAGCTCGGCCTGGGGCGAAGCGGCGGCAAGCTGTTTCAGCTTGGCAAGCAGCTCGGCCAGATGATCGAGGTGAGTCCGCTGCGCCTGTTCGAGTGCCTGCTGGACCTGCCGGGACGCTTCGTGCTCCCGCTGTTGCCGGGCCGCCTGCTCCTCCGACTGCCGCACCTGACGAAACGTCTCCGAGTCGAACCGCACGCGCGGCGTGCCCTCCACCACCAGCCCCGCCAGGAAGCAGGGTCCCTGCAACGCCTTGCTCAGCGCCTCGACCGCGGGGGCTTGGCCGTCGACGAGAACGGCCGCCTCCTGCGCCCCGGCCGCCTGCACCAGCGCCTGCCGCAGGGCACCTTGCAGGTAACGCCGGAGCGTGGCCGCCGTCGCCGTCCGCTCGCTACCCAGCACGGTCTTGCTCAGGGAGAGCAACTCCGCCCGCTCCGGCACCACCCGCACGCTCACGGTGACACGCGCCTGGCACTGAAACCGGTCCTGCGTGGTAAGCTGCTCCTCAGCGAACTCCAGTTCCAGCGGCGTGGTACGCACCAGCAGCACTTCCTCGGCGCCGCCGGCCTCACAACAAGCGCCGGCCGGGACGACGACGTGGTCACCAGTCGTACGTCTCACCAGCGCGGCCCATGGCGGCGGCAGCTCATACGTCCGCCGCAGCAGGCCGAACATTTCGCCGACCGCCAGGGCCGTCGCCACCGCGTCCGGCCGGCCCAGGAACGTCTCGAAGTTGAGCGACTGGCTCATGGTCCTTCACCTCCCGCTCACACGCGCCAGCGGGGCATTTCTTCCGTGCAAGTCACTCCCGTATCTCAGCGCGAGTCCCGTGCTTTCAAGCCTCGAATCTCAAACCTCTAATCTCAGATTCCGAGTCTCGGACCTCGAATGCCAAATCTCGAATCTGAGATCGCGAATCTGGCATCTCAAATCTGAGATCTCAAATCTGAGATTCTGCTCCCCTCGCCTCCGCCACTCTCCCCCCTGCCCGTCTCCTCGGAAGGGAGAGGGGCAGGTCAACGCCCCTCGACGGGGCAACGGGTTAGTCAGCACCCCTCGACGGGGCGAGGGGTCAGTCACCGCCCCTCCTCTGCGAACTTCTCGTAGCGTACCAGGTCGCTGGGGTGGACGGAGGGCGGATTGGCCGCGATCACCTCCAGCACGTCCTGCCGCGTGATCGCACGCGCCTCCTTGCCGCCGATCGCCTCGAGAAACGGTCGCTCGGCCGCCTCCAGGGCGATGTTCTTGATGTCCGCCCCGCTGTAGCCTTCCAGCTTGTCGCAGAGCTCGGCGAAGTCCACGTCCTCCGCCAGCGGGCGCTTGCCGAAGTGGATCTCCAGCAGCCGGTAGCGCGCCACCGGGTCCGGCAGACCGATGTACACCTTCGCATCGAGCCGCCCCGGCCGCAGCATCGCCTCATCGAGCAGCCACGGCTTGTTGGTCGCTCCGACGAAAAGCAACGCCCGCTCCGCGCTGCGGTCGAAACCTTCCAGTTCCTGCAGGATCTGCGGCACCACGCGCTGCATCACCGTCGAGCTGTCGCTCTTGCGCTTCGGTACCAGTGCCTCAAGCTCATCCAGGAAAATGACGGACATCGGCTCCGTCTTGGCCGCGTCAAAGAGCTTGCGCACGTTCTGCTCGGCCTCGCCGACCCACTTGCTCATAAGCTGCGCGGGGCTGACCAGGAAGAACGTCGCGTCGATCTCATGGGCGACGGCCTTGGCCATCATCGTCTTGCCGGTGCCCGGCGGACCGTACAACAGCACGCCGCCGCCGCGGGCGATGCCGTACCGCTGCGCCAGTTCCGGATGTGCCAGCGGGTAGATCGTCTTGACCCGGATTTCCTGCTTGACGTCCTCCAGCCCGGCGATGTCATCGAAGCCGACGTTGGGCTTTTCCTTCACGACCCACTCGGCCGCGTCGCTGGTGCGTTCCTCATCGGCCTCGCGCTGGCGCAAGCGCGGCTTGCCCGGCGTGCTGCGTTGCCGATCGCAGTCCTTGGCCAGGTCGATGAGCTGGGCGGCAAGCTGCTCCTGCTGGCGGCGTGTTTCCGGCGTCTGGGCCTGGGCGGCCAGTTCCAGCATGCACTCGGCCGCATCGACAAGGTACGTCTTGGCCGCGCCGTACTCGCCCTGCTGATAGGCAGCCACGCCCTTGCTCTTCAGACGCTCAAATGCCGCGAACGAAGCCGCCATAGCATCTGTCCTGTGAGGCAACCCGCCCGCGATGCAACTCCGGGTCGCCGCCCTGGCTGATCTCCCCTCCGCGTCATCTCTCTGCCCCCTCTCCCCTCCGGGGAGAGGTTGGGTGAGGGGCAAGTCCACATTGTCTCGCGCTCGCCTCTACGCCCCAACGCCACGCTGTCGAATCTCAAATCCCGAATCTCAAATCTGAGATTCTTTTCTCCTCGCTTCCGTTCCGGCCCGACCGCCACGCTTTCGAGCAACGACAATCGCGCGCAAGCATGATCGGTCGCACCAAGCACCGCCGCAGCGTTCATCAGTCCCCCAGGTCCAGAAGGACCTGGGCCACCCGGGTGCGAGGCTTTCCCGCGACCGCAGTCGCGGGTAAGCATGTCGTCGTATCCGGAGCACCTGCTCCCGCCGCCACCCTCACCACTGCCCCTCTCCTCGGAAGGGAGAGGGGTTCACATGCGGCGCTCAGTTCTCACCCTCAAGCGACTCGGCAGACGGTGGCCTGTCCCGTTCCAGACGCCACAGCGGGCCGTGCGCCACCAGGTGCCACCCGGCCGGTGCGTCACCGTCAACCGTACAGAACACCGGCGTATTCACCGCGCTTTGTTGCCCCGCCTCCGCCTGCCGCCGTGCCTCCAACTCGCTCCACGCCGGGTCCTCCGGCACGCCGCGGCCCGAGACGATGCGCACATCCTCCCGCCGGCTCGTCACCCACCGGGCATACCACAGCGGTCGGGAGTGACTCCAATCGGCGAAGATCACCGCCCCGGCCGGCAGCTCAGCAAACCTGACCCGAGCCAGGAACCCCGTGGCGTCCTGCCCGGCAGCGACCCCGGAACGTGTCTCGACGCGATAGCCGAACCAGTTCCCGGCGGTGATCATGGCCGCCAGCGCCACGCAGGCGCGCAGCCGTGGTGCCCGGATGATCACCTGGGCCTCCGATCCCGCCAAGCTCGCTTCGGGCGGGAGCAGCCCCGCGAATCCCGCCCCGGCCAGCCACGTCCCCGCCGAGATCACCGGCAGCAGGTCGGCCGTCGGCACCGCCGTCCGGTAGTACAGCAGAAACGCCATCTGCCCCAGCAGGATGCCCCAGGCACAGCACGCGTCCTCGGGAACCCGCCGCATCAACTTCCACGTCCCGCCCGCCAGCAGCAGCAGCACGGCCGCCATCGGCAGCGCGTCGTAGACACCCAGTTGCCGGCGCAGGTAGCGAAACCTGGCCCGCACCTGTTGCCAATCTGAACTCGTCAGCTCGTGGTATTGCCGGGCGGTCACCAGCCAGCGCAGACGCTCCCCTCGTGCACTCAAGCCCGCGTCCTGACCCGGCAACTCCCGATGCAGCTCGTTGTAGTGCTCTATGTAGTTGTACGGATTGCCCGCGGAGTCCCGGCCCAGCGTGAGGGCCGCCACCAGCGCGATCGGCGCGCCCGCGCACACCAGCGACGCCAGCAACCGGCCGATCGTCTCCCCGCCAACCGCCCGGGCGCGACGCTCGATGATGATCCACGCGAGCAGGAATCCCGGCACGGCCAGCAGCAGTGGTGGGCGATTTGCAGCCCCGAATCCCAGCAGCCCCGCCCCCAACAGCAGCGGCCACCAGTGTCGCCGCCGCGCGTACACGGTCAGCAGGTAGGCCGCCCCCATCAGGCAGGCCAGCGCCGGCGCATCGGCATCGGGCAGCACGGCGCTCGCCCACACGTGTCGTAACCCGGCCAGCACCAGCACGGCTGCCCCGGCCGCGAAGGGATGCAGCCCGCCACGGATGAGCAACAGCACCAGCAGGACCAGCGCTGCCACTATACACGCGGCACACGCCAGCGACACGACCCACGCCGGCTCGATGAAGAACAGCACTCGACACAGCAGCCACCCCACGGTCGCAAACCCGACGTAGCCCGGCGGGTGCGCGATCCCCAGCGTCGCGCACGCGGTCTGCAGGTCGCCCGCGTCGCCGTAGCAGACGCCGCGCGGCACGTACCAGGCACAGGCGGCCGCCAGGACGAGGGCCGTTATCACAACGACCCATCGCTTCTCGTTGCCACGGTGAGATCGTCTTGCGTAGCACTGGTCCAAGCATCCGCTCGTCGTCACTTGGTTCTTCACCGGGAGCGTCCCGCTACGCTCCGCTCAGCCGGGTGGTGGCGCCCCCTCAGTGTTGTTCGCCGCTTCCGCGCCCGGTTGTGCGCCCGGTTGTGCGCCTGCGCCGACCGGCCCTGCTGCCGTCGTCGGCGTCGGCTCGGGGCAAGACCGGGTTTCGTTCTCCGCCGCGGTAATGTCACCCGCCGACCGCCGGAACGGTACGTGGTTGTCCTTCAGCCACTGATCGATCCCCGTGCGACTCTCCGCAACCAGGGTCGCGTCACCCCACCAGGCGCCGTCCCGCCAGCGCAGGTTCTTGTCGTGATGCAGGCTCACGGAGGCCAGCGTCTGCTCCCCGCGGCAGAAACGAAACACGACGTCTCCGTAGCACCTGCACGATCCATTCATCCAATCCACCTGGAAGCGCAGCAAACCCAGGAGCTTCTGGATTGCCTCGCGGTCGCGGATGTCATACGTCGGCTGCGCTTCAAGTTTCAGCTTGGCCCGGACGTCCTCCGGCCAGGTGTTGAAGTCCACGACCAGCCGATCCGCGCTGGCACAGGCGTGCAGGAGCTGCGTGCGGCGTAGCGCGGGCTCGAACAGCTTCGTCAGCAGAACCAGCACGATGACCGCGAGCACCAGGCGGCCCAGCCACTTGCGCAGGCGACCGGTTTTCCCGACCTTGGCTGGCATTTCTGAGGAAGACAATCCCGTGTTCCCGATTTCCCGTCGCCCCGAGCATCTCGACGCGCTGGCCGCGCTGCACCATGTGTTTCGACTGCTCGCGCTTCGCAGCGCGTCGCGGCCAAACGTCGTTGCCCCTCCGTATTCGCTATTCGCTCATCGACGTTCGCTATTCTACTTCTGCTTCTCTCCCTCGCCCTTGAGCGAATCCAGTTCCGCCTTCAGGCTGGCGAGCTTGTCCATTTCCTTCTGCTGCTCGGCCGCCTCTTCCGCTTCGATGAGCCGGTCGATTTCGTCGTCGCTGACGACCTCGGCCGCCGCGCTCGTTTCGACGTCCTGGGCGGCCAGTTCCTCGATCGAATCGAGGAACAGGTTCATGCGTTCTTCCATCGTCTGGGACTGGACCATCGCCTTCTCCCAGTCCGCCTGGGTCTTGATGAGGTCCGTCTCCCCGAAGAGTCGGCCGATCTCGGCGGCCATCAGGCCCATGCTCTTGGCGAAGTCCGCCGTCGCCTCCGCCTGGCGCTTGATGAGCAAAGCGTTCTTGACGCTGAGCAACTGGCGTTCCAGCATCTTGCGGATGGTCGCGGTCTTGCGGAGCGAAGCCCGGATGAACGCATACTGCCCGGTGTCGCCGATGCGTTTCGCCTCGCGGGCGTTGCGGACGAACTCGTCCTGAAAGCGCCCCTGCTCACGGATCGACTTCTCGATCCGCCGGATGCCCTGGCGGATACGGATGTCCCGCTCGATGCGCCGCTCTTCCGAACTCTTGAACAGGGCCATGTCAGACAGCTCCACGCACTGGAGAACCAGCCACCCGACCAGGGTGGCATGCCCCGATTACTGGGTGGCATGCCCCGATTACTGGGTGGCATGCCCAAGCTCGCCCCGGGCGAGCGCCGGCATGCGTTCCACTCTGGGCAGGCATGGCGGCGCCGAGCTTCGCTCGACTTGACCATGCCACCCGGCCGGGGACGTCACCTGTTTCCGGTCGAGAATCCACTCAGTAGTACTCGCGTTCCGGAATCAGAAGCCACAGCACCATGTAGACCAGCGTTCCCGGGAAGCCCGCCGAGAGGATGGACAGCAGCACGTACGCCACCCGCACCGCCACCGGGTCGAGCCCGAGATACTCCGCCAGACCGCCGCATACTCCCGCCAGGACGCGGTTGTCGGTGCTGCGTCGCAGTGGTCGCGAGTGCTCACGCATCGGTCCGCATCCCCCCGACCGCATCGTCGGCCCCTCTTCCCACCGGGGAGAGGACGGGTAAAGAACAAAGCCCCGTCGGCTCGCGCTCCGAGTTACCCCCGGTGACAGAATCTCAAATCTGAAATCTCAAATCTGAGATCCTCTTGTCCCCGTTTCCGCCTGCACGTGCGTGTCGGGTATCATGCCTTCCCGTGACCGCAGTCGCTGGTCAGCACGCTCCGTCGCGCGGAAGGCTTACGCGGCGCTCATCACTCCCCCAGGCCCACGGGCTCTGGGCCACCCGAGCGGAATGCAGAATGACGAAGGCAGAATGCAACGGGCGTGCAGCCTGCCTTTCTGCATTCCGAATTCCGCCTTCTGCATTCGCGGCCCGCGGCGCAGCCGGTACCCCGCTACGTCAGCCCTCCGCCGCCGCCTGGCGCTCACGCACGCGGCGATCGGCTTCCTCGAAACCTTCCTCGCGGTCCGTGATGGCGCCGCGGTCCATCTTCTCCCAGACGTCCAGCACGGTCTGCCCGGCCGCCGTGAGTCCCGCGGAGCCCTCATCCACCTCCCGTCCCAGCGCCAGAATCTCGTCGAGCCGCTCCTGGTAGACCTCTGTGCGCACCGCGTCGGACTCGATGAGCTTGCCGAGCCGCAGCATGTCGGCCTCACTCACCAGGCCCAGCCGGCCGCGATGCCCCGCCCGCTCGGCCGTCTCCCGCAGCATCCGCAGCCGCGACACCGTCATCAGCTCCTTGCTGCGAATGTTGAGCTGCCGCCCGAGCATAAGCTGCTCGGTCGTGCGCATCTCGAACTCCTGGGCGAGGACGCGCCGGACCTCCGGCGTCTTCTCCCCGGCCCCGCGCTCGAAGAGCTCCTGCTTCTCCTTCGCCAGCTTGCTGATGCGATTAAGCAGTTGCGTCCGGTCCTTGTCGAGCAGCAACTCCTGGCGTCGCAACTCCGCCCGCGTCATTCGCGACAACGGCTTCCTGCGCCGGGTCAGCCAATCGAAGAAGCTCAGCGCCGCCGTCTTCGGTGTGGTCGGTCCAAAGAGGCCCATCGCCTATGCCTGCTCCTCGGGTTCGCGTTGACGCAGCGGCGGCGGAGCCGCGCCGGGCTCACTCTCCCGCGGGGACGCGCTACGCTCGCCCGGTTCCGGCGGCGCGGGCGTCGGCATGGCCTGCTGCGGAGGGACCGCCTCCGGCCGCCCCGGCTCCGGCGCCCGTTCGACCGCTTCGAATTCGCGCAGAATCGCCTGCTCCTCGGCGCTGAGGCTCGCCTCGCGCTGGTCATGTTCGAGCGTGCTCACCAGATCAACGTCCGCCTGCAAGGTCTCCAGCAGTTCCTCCGCCCTGACCGCGTTGTCCGTCAGCTCCTCCGAAGTCGGCAACTTCGCCCGCTCACCCTTCTGAATCAGCGTCAGGTTGTGCACGTTGCTGCTGATAATGTCGATCTGCTGGTTGAGCATGCCGGCCGTCGTGTGATGGCGGGAAATCTCCTTGCGTAACTGGGCAAGCTGGGCCGCCAGCCGTCGCCGCGGCACCTCGGACGCCGCCGCCTTGCCGGCCGCCAGCAACTCGCCCTCCTTGCCCTCCAGCTTCACGATGTCCTCGTAAATGCGGTCCCGCTCCCGCGCCAGGGCCGCCCGCCGCTGCATCAGCAGGTTGATCTTTTCCGCCTCGTGCCCCTCGCGCGAGAACAACTGCTTGATCCGCTCGATGACCCCCATCGATCTGGTCTCCTGCGCTTCGACGGACGCCCCCCGATACAACAGCACGTCGCCCTCATAACGAGAGAACTTCAGTTCCGGCTCCGCCCGCGTCGCCTCCTCGAACGCCTGCCGCACCAGCAGCTCGGGCAGGTCCAGCTCGGCCGCCAGTGCCGCCGCCGACAGGCTCCCCGTCAGCAGGTCCGCGCTGCGCTGGGCGATCAGGGCCCGCACCCGCGCCACCTTGTGCCGGGTGTCCTCCGGATCAAACAACTCCAGGACCTTCGTACTGACTCCCGGCTCATTCGACGCCACCCGCCAGCCGCCGTGCCCATCCGGCTCGATCAACACCACCTGCGCGTTCGGCAGCCCCAGGCGCGTCGACCGCGCCTCCGCCGTGAAACCACTCGGGCTGCATACCCCGATCAGGTGCGGCACCTGCGGCGCGCCGACCAGCTTCCGTACGTGGTCCTTCAACTCGGCCAGGCTCACCGGGGGCGCTATCCCGCCACTGCCCGAGACGTAATGCGCCAGCGGTGACAACGTGGACGCCACCGCCACCCCCGTCCGCCGCCGCCAGAACCACAGCCGCCGCTCATAGCCGTGCAACGCCACCCGCCGGTTCACCGGCAGACGCTTCAGCAGCTCCCGATCGTACAGACCCCGCTGCGCCATGAGCTGCCGTAGCTCGTCACTCTCGTCGTGGCGGGCCAGTTCCCAGTGCGTCCCGCGCAGCAGCCGACCTTGCGCGCCGCGCAACTGGCTCTCCATGCCCGAGAGAAACTCGGTCTCCTGCTGCAAGGCTTGCTGGGCGTCCGTCGTCATAAGAGCTGTGTTCCTGGCGGGCTACTCTAGCCGCTTCCCGCACTGGCTGCAAAAGCACGCCGGGCGCGGCTCGACGTGCCGGCATTGTGGATCCCCGCACACCCGCCCGGCAGACAGCGCCACGACCCGGGCGGCCCCCTTCGGCCGTCCCCGCAGCAAACCACCCAGTCCCCGCAACACACCCCCCACCGCCTTGAACACCATGTACACCAGTCCCAGCAGGAAAGCCGCCAGCCCCAGCACCAGCATCAGCACAAATACCAACGGGTCCAGGCTCACGCTTGCCCCTCCTGCACTCACGTCTGGAACACCTCCAGGCTCTTCCCGCACCAGATGCAGAAACGATCCTCACGCTGGACGTAGCCCTGACAGTGCCGACACCGTGGCACGTGCTCGACGAGCTGCTGCCCGCAGCGGATGCAGAACTGGTCACGCTCGCCGACGCCGAACTCGCACGCGGGACAGGACAGACGCCCCCCGCGCCGCACCGGCGCCGCCGGCACCACCACGTGTGCCCCGCCGCGCTCTTCCAGCCCCGCCAGCATCTCCGCCGCCGACGCGTACCGCTTCTCCAGCCGCGTGTACGACCGCCGGAACACCTCGTCCAGAAACGGCGGCACCTCCGGACGCATGCCGTGCAACTCATCCGTCCCCTGGGGACGCTCGCCCGTCAACATCTCGAACAGCACAATGCCGCAACTGTACAGGTCGCTGCGGGCGTCGAGGTCCTTGCCCTCCTTCTGCTCCGGGGACATGTACGCGAGCGTGCCGGCGATGCTGCGACCCTCCTCCGTCAGCATGCTCCCGCTCTGCATGATCGACTGCGTCGTGACGCCGCCCGCGTGTCCCAGGCCGAAGTCCGTCACCTTCACCGCCTGCTCGGTGATCGCGCCGATCTTCTCCAGCGGACAGCTCAGCAGGATGTTGGCCGGCTTGATGTCACGGTGAATCACGTTCTGCTCGTGGGCCGCCGTCAGGGCCCGCAGAATCCCCCGCAGGATCACCACCGCCGCCGGAATCGGGAATTGCGCCTTCAGCGCGTCAGTTGCCTCACGCAACGACGGCCCGTCGATGTACTCCATCACCAGGTACGGCGGCGTCGCATACGGATCGAGGTCAATGGCACGCACGATGTTCGGGTGGCGCAACCCGTGCACGGCCACCCCCTCCCGCTGCAGGTTCCGCACGAACTGCGGGTCCGTGGGCACTTTGATCGCCACCGCGTCGCCAAACACGTGGTGCCGCGCCCGCCACACCTCCCCGAAGCTGCCCATCCCCACCTGCTGCTCGAGGATGTAATTGCTGATCCGATCCCCTGCCTGGAGCGTCGCCATCTCGGCTTCCTCCGCTAGCATCCCCGGTCAACGGCCCGTAGGGCCCCGTCCCGCCGTCGGCCCCTGGGGTCAGAGCCCGCCCGTTTCATCTTCAAACAGCGAAGTTAAATACTCCGCCGAAGCGTAGTTGTAAACACCGGCAGCAAGAAATCCAGCCACAACAACAACCCACGTCAGCGTCGAGTGCCCGAACATGCCGCCCATCAGCCACAACCCAACCGCGACATCGGCTACCAGGTATCCACCTAACATCAATCCAGACGCTAAGTTAGAGTCCTTCGTTAGCACCCAGCGCGGAATGAAGAACGTCGCCCAGGGCAGAACCAGCACGAAACCCGCCCAAGCTAAGGCGTACTTCACCACGCGCCAGATGGCCGCCAGGTCCTCAGGGTGCCGCCAGAACCAGATCCCGGCCCCCACGCACGCCACCACGCTGGCCACCCCCACGATGGCCGTCACCACCTTGCCCGCCAGCGATCTTCCCAGGCCTTCTTCCGTCATGTTCCTGCCGCCCAGTGGCAAACCCGCCGCCCAGGGTCCGCCTACAGCGAGACCGGGCAAACTCGCGCCTGGCAGCCCGTCAGTGAGCATCGGCCCCCCGTGGCCGACGTGCAGCCCGCAACGCCAAGCGTTCCGCGGCCCCCGGTCCGGCCCGCGAGTTCATCAGCGGGCTGCCAAGGCGCCTGTAACCGCACCTTCAGTCTACCGCGGCCCACCCCGTCGGGCGATTAGAAACGCCGCCCGCCAGTATAACAACTTGTCAGCGACCGCCCGTAGCGAACACCCTAACCGGGCCCGAGCGGAAACGACAGAACGAATAGCGAGTAGCGAATAGCGAATGAAGAGGGGGCGCGGCCGACCTGACCCGGATGGTAGCGAAGGGGAATTGCGGGTCGTCGGGTACGGTCCCTCGTCCCCGTTCGGGCTCCGTCCCGGTGCCCGCTGACCTCCTTCATGTTTTGCGTGCCGCCTGGTTCAAGTCGCACTGATTACGCCTGCGCCGCTTGGAATCCTCCGTATTTCGCTTGACGCCCCCCCCCCCCCCGCGGCGGTACCTTGAACCTGGGGCAGGGCGGGAGGGGGGTAGGGTGCCGCCGGGCCCCGCGGGCGGCGGGGGGGCGGTGGGGTCCCCGGGGGGTGGGG
>Ga0116142_10001100_pt1 | contig 33459 bp, 29 predicted proteins | sample AD_UKC033_MetaG_FD_89785 | JGI IMG/M metagenome (GOLD analysis project Ga0116142, IMG submission 89785) | Active sludge microbial communities of municipal wastewater-treating anaerobic digesters from USA - AD_UKC033_MetaG | ecosystem: Engineered > Bioreactor > Anaerobic > Digestate | place: USA... | reverse complement strand
ATGACCAGGCGGTTGGAATCTACTTCATTTTGGCTCGCGTTTTTAAAGATTACCCTGGATGGCTGGTAAAACATATGGTCGGCGGCCATGTTGAAATTAAACAGGTAAATAACCCCCAGGAGCGCTGCAAAGGGAAGGGCCATATGCCATTTTTTCTTCCAGTGAACATGCCTGAACCCCAGCAGGATCAGTCCAGCAAACAAAGCGCGGAACAACCATCTCCAGGTGTATAAAAAATAAGCCAGATCCAGGCTGTTCATTTGCTGGCTGCCAGGCATGGGCATGATAAAATAGACGTTGGAACTTTCAAACAGGATCCAACCCGCCAAGCCAAGCCAAAATAATTTATTCATGAATGATTACTTGTAAAGGTCAAAGTCAATATATCCTTCTATTGCGCGTTGGGGCGCCCGGTTGACATAATACCCCCTGTCGGCGGGTGCCCAGGTTCCAAGACCATCCACATACCGGTTGAACATGCAGAATGCGGCGGCGATGAGAATGGTATCGTGGATTTCCCGGTCGGAAGCGCCGGCATGCCTGGCCGCATCCACCTGGTCCTGGCTTACGGATTTTCCGCCGGTTTGTACCTGGCCGGCTATGAATAAAAGCGCCTTTATTTTGGCAGGCAGAGCGGACGCGCCGAGGTTATCAAATATTTGATCGAGTTCACCAATGGGACATGCCAGGTAATGTCCCGCGAGCGCCTCATGGACCTGCTGACAAAAAAAACATTGGTTGAGCCAGGATACGTAAGCGCCGATTAACTCCCGCTCCCCCCGGCTCAGGGTATTGTGTTCATCGCGAAGCAGGACTTCCGCCAGTTCATTCAGGGGTTTGGCGGTATGAGGACTATATGCCATCAGGCTGCGTATTCCCGGTAAATCATTTTTTAAATCTATGAAAGACATGGTCCGTGTTTGAGTTTATAAAAGTCGGATTACCCTTAAGTTCCATATCCATATTCTGCGAGATGTTGAGCCCTTGTTTTAAGGCTTTCGGGGGTGTCCCGGCTGGTCAGGCCCAGTCCATCAATATAACGGTTAAACATGCAGAACATGGACGCGATCAATATGGTATCGTGGACTTCCTGGTCCGTGCATCCTAAAGCTTTGGCTTTTGTTATTTGTTCAGAAGTCACTTTTTTCCCATTCCAGGTCACTTGCCGGGCGAGGACCAGCAGCGCCTCCAACCTGGGTGATCCACCTGCCTTTTCTTTCATCAACCTTTGCATAGTCCGCTTCATCCCAGCCAAGCAGATGGGAGGCAACGGCGCCATGGATGTTTTCACAGGCAGTACAATGATTGTGATGCGATACCCAAGCTGCAATGAGTTCCCTCTCACCTTTGTTCAGCCCCCGATCCTGGCGCATCATGGTTTGCATCAAGCCCTTCATTGCAGGTTCGATGGCAGGAAAATACGCGAGGAGGCTCCGGATTCCGGGAATGGATTCATCTAAGGGGATATAAGCCATGATTATTTTTGTTCAGGAACTACATAACCCTTTGTCGCCATCCGCTCCCCCATTTCCGCATAGACCTGAGAATCTTCTGGCGTCAGGGTTGCCAGGCCATCCACATACCGGTTGAACATGCAAAACGTAGCAGCGATCAGTACCGTATCGTGGATGTCCCGGTCTACGGCTCCGAAGGATCTGGCCAGGGCCACATCCTCCTCGGTCACGGTGCGGGCATCGGCTTGAACTTTGCCGGCAATGGAAAGCAGGGACTTCAATTTATCAGAAATCGGAGCAGACCTGTAATCGTGCAAGGCCAGGTCCACTGTGCCCGAGGCATCGGCGAAGAGGTATCTTGAGGCGGCGGCGTGACTTTTGCAACAAAATTCACATTCATTAAGGTAGGAGACGTAGGCTGCGATGAGTTCCCTTTCAGCTTCGCTCAGCGGGGATTCATGCCGCAGCAAGATCTGGACCAGCTCATAAAGGTATTTTCCCGATTCAGGATATTGCAGGGCCAGGCTGCGGATGCCGGGGATTCCTTCGGGAAGCGGGATATGAGGCATTATGTTTTTACAATTAAAGAAATTAAAGGAATTAAGATAATTAAATGGAAGCATCAGGGCACGGTTTGGGGAATGGGTAGCTGTCGCTCCGGTTCTGCCCTGGTAAAATAAACGGCGAGGAAGGCGATGACGAAAGTGATCGAGAATACCAGAAGGGCGTTGCCAAATCCTCCGAACAAGGTCACCAATGAACCTACAAAAAACACCGCGGTGGCCGTGAAAAACCGGCCGATATTAAAACACAGTCCGGTGGCCGCCGCGCGTATGGGACTTGGAAACAATTCGGGAATGTAATGGGATAGGGAGCCCTGGCTTATGCCAAAAAACAGGGCCAGCAAAACGGTTTCGGGATAGATGATCTCTGAAAACCGCGGATTGGTAAGAAACAAAATCAAACTTACCGCGGTCAGCCCGGTGAAAGCGAGGCTCAGGGTTTTGCGCGCACCCAGGACCCGTACGAGGAAACCGGAGAACAGGCCTCCGGTAATGCCCCCGATGCCCAACAACATCATGGTGAGCCCTCTTTCCCGGGTCCCCGCATATCCCTCAGGCAAGATGGATTGCACCCAGGTAGGCATCCAGGAAAACAGTCCCCAGAGCCCAATGAGTACCGAACCAAAGATCAATATGCCCGATATCAGGTTATAGCGTACCGGTGGATGGAGCAGCGCTTTGAGTTTTGTACCCTGTGACGCTGACCGGTTCCAGGTAGCCGGTTCCTTAAGGAACAGGATCATCAATGTCGCGACCAGGATCGGGATCAGGCCAAGCCAGAAAGCCCTGCGCCATATTTCAAAAAGAATATTGAGCCCTCCCGTAGCCACAATGCCTACGGGAAAAGAAACGGAAAGAATGCCCTGGATCACCGCCCGGCTTTTTTCCGGCCAGGTTTCCGAGATCATGACCGTGGATAAAACCAGAGTACCCCCAACGCCTAAACCGGCCAGAATTCTGTAAAACATCATCAGTCGCCAATCGTGCACAAAAACGATCAGCAGGGTAGCTGCTCCGTATAAAGCGGTGGAGAGCGCAAGGATCTTTTTTCTTCCAAACCGGTCGCCAAGCAAACCCATCAGAATGCCTCCGGCCATCCAGCCATACAGGAAAAAGGCATTTACAAAGGCGCCCAGGGTTCCCAACTCCTGTTCCGGGACCCGGTAGCCTTTCAGGTCGTTTACGATCACTGGAAGGTAAACGGAAACGAGGGTGGAAACCGTGCCGGCAAAGAGGTATGCGATCAGGCTAAGGCCAAGGGTCCATTGGTGTTGGGCAGAAATTTTTTTCATGGCCGGATCAACGCATCAACTCATCGAAGGTAAGGCTTAAGTAATAGATCCCTCCTACCGCCGGGGACCCGTAAGCCTGTACGATGTATTGATTGGTTATATTGCTGGCACCCAGCTTCACCGTGGTTTTGAGCGATGGCAGTTTGTAACTGACCTGCGCATCCAGCAGGCTGTAGGCATCGACCCTTCCCGGGATCAGGCCGGTGAAGGTACCATACCAGTCGAATGCGTTCTGCCAGTGCCAGGCAACGCTGAAGCCCAATTTACTGGTCAAGGCGGGATTGCTGAACGTCAAATTGGTCTTCCATTCCGGGGTATTGAAGGCCGGGATATTATTCGGGTCCGCATTGAGCAAATTGAAATCCGACCAGGTCACGTTTCCCATCAGGCGGTAATTTTTGGGTAAAAAGTAGGTGAGTCCGGAAGTAAGGCCCTGGACCGTAACCTCATCCGCTGCATTGGTATACAACTGAAAAGCCTGGATTTTACCATTAAGGATATCCGCAGCGGCCGCCGGATTAATTGATCCGTTGGCCAGTACATCATGGTCAGGCCGGATGACGACCGTATTGATCAGGAAGTCCCGGTAACGGCTGTTATAATAACCCAGGTCGATCAGCAGGCGCTGATTCAGCAGAAATTTATAACCCAGGTCAATGCTGCTCACGCGTTCAGGCTGGATATAGGGGACATTGGATTTGACCAATTTGTCTTTGTTGTTTGCGAGCGCCTGGGGGAAGGGGACCCCTTGTGCGATTTGTGCACCGAATCCACTGCCAAAGGCGCCGACCGAGGCGGCAGTAAAAGAGTTTTCGTAAGCATTGAGGCCCGCCGCGTTTACGGGAGCACCGCCCAGGATGATGATGGGCCCTACATTCAGTTTGATATACTGGTCTCCAATGGTAGGATTCCGGAATCCGGTTTGATAGGAGATGCGGAAGTGGTTGTTCCCGTTAAAGGAGTATACCGCCGAGGCCCTGGGCGTCAGTCGGCCATCAAAATTTTCATTTTTGTCGTAACGTCCTGAAACAATCAGCCGGAGCCGGTCTTTCAGCAGGTTTTTGGAAAGCTGGACGAAAGCCCCGATTTCGTCATTGGTCAGGTTTTTATTCTTATCGTCAAAGAGGGTGCCTTCGGTATTCAGGTCATAAATCCTGTAATTGGCGCCAACCTGGAGTTCAAATGCATTGGCCAACAAATGGCTGAAATCATACATGCCCTCAGCATGTTTGATCCCGCATTTGCTGAGGATGCCGGCGCCTTGCAGTCCCTGGGTATTGATCAGCCGGTCCCGGGCACTCTCGAAAGCGGAGGTACCCGGCAAAAAGCGGCCGTTGTCGGCAAAAGCCCGGGCTGCAAGATGGTTGTTGGATTCCGTTCCGTTGACCTGGCCTTTATAGGCCGCCGCATAACGCTGGAACCAGGTGGCATCCGCATTCGCCGGGCTGACGGTGGCTCCCGACAGGTCTTTTACCCAGCTTCGGTTGATGAGCTGTCCCAAAGAACGGGTATTGTATGAATCCTGGGAATTTTCCCGGGTGGAGTACGCTTTGAGATAAAAGTGACTGCCTTTCAACTCCAGGCGGTGCTGGACCAGGTTGAAGCCATTGATCACAAAACGGCTGCTGCCGGTGTATTGGGCTACGCCCCGGTTGAAATTCCCCTGGTAGAGGGCTTCCAGTTGATCAGAAATGCGATAGTGCAGGGCACCGTTGAACTTCAGGCTGGAGACGTCGTAGTTTGCGAGGTCCTTTTCCTCATATCCGGTACGGGATACCCGGCCTATGCCTTCAATGGTTTGGGCTACTTCGTCCCCATAAATATTCAGCGCATTCCTGCCGGGATTATTCGGGCCCCTGCTGCCTTCGGGAGTGTTGGGGTCAATGTCCGTATAGTCGTTTGCATACCAGTCGGTGCCGGCGAGGTAGGAGGCATTCAGTTTGAGGGCGAATTTGTTATTCCAGGCTTTGGCATAGCGGATACCCAGGTCATAAAAGGGTTTCGCCCCTTCACCGGTGCCGTCGCTGATATGGTTTAAGCCCGCTTTGGTTTGGACGCTGAGTCCCTGGAAGTCGAAGGGGCTCTTGGTTTGGATATGCAACATTCCGTTGAAAGCTACCGGACCATAGAGTGCTGAGGCGGCCCCGGGAATCAGTTCCACGCTGGACACATCCAGGTCATGCGGGCCGAAGAGGTTACCCATGGCGAATCCAAGGCCGGCGGACTGATTGTCCATCCCGTCCACCAATTGGAGAAAGCGCCCGTTGCCCGTATGATTAAAGCCCCGGGTATTGATCTGCTTGAATGTCAGGCTTGAGGTCACCAGGTCCAGTGATTTGAGATTGACCAGGGCATCGTAAAAGTTGGCCGATGGGGTTTGTTGAACGGAACGAAGGTCCATTTTTTCAATGGCCACGGGGGACCGGAGCAACCGTTCTTCAATCCTGGATGCAGAGACCACGATCTGGTTGAGTTCTTCAATGGTTGATCTCATGACGATTTCCACGGGTCCAGGCTGGCTCACGTTGATTTCCATGGATTCATAACCAACCAGGGAAGTGACGAGGGTAAGCGGCAAAGACTCCGAAGTACGGATTGAAAACATCCCTTGCGCATCGGTATAAGTACCTTCGGCACTGCCTTTGATGGCAACCGCGACTCCTTCGAGTCCTTTTTTAGTCTGGGCGTCCACGACCTTACCGGTAATATTCTGTCCAATAAGGACATTGGTGATTAAAAGCAGGGTAAAAAGCAACAGGTTTTTCATAAATAGGTTTATCTGAAATTTTTAATTATAAATCTTTGGAGGATTCGGACCCGGATTTTTTCTTCAGATGATCATAACCGCCGGGAAGGCGCACATATCCGATGGTGGTAATGCGTTCTCCCAGTTGTTTAAAATATTCCGGATGGGATGGCAAGCCGGTGGCCAGGCCATCGACATATTTATTGTACAGGCAGAAAAGTCCTGCCAAAAGGACCGTATCGTGGATCTCCTGGTCGCTGGCGCCGGCCTGCCTGGCCTGGGCGATGGCGGCGCTATCCACTTTTTTACCGCTTACCTGAACCAGGGCGGCAATATGCAACAGGGCTTTTAATTTTTCCCTGACCGGAGCTTGCGGGTAGTTTTCAATGACCTGCCTGCAGCTTTCCGCTTCACCGAGCAGGATATCGGCGGCGGTAGTGTGAGCCTGGGTGCAGAAAACACATTGATTGCGCGAGGAGACCAGGGAGGCGATCAGTTCCCGCTCTCCTGCAGACAAGCTGGAACTGCCTCTCAGCAGGAATTGGGTCAATGCACGGATGGGAGCTGCAGTGTCTTTGCGATATTCCAGCAATCCGGTGATGCCGGGCAAATGTTCTTCTACTGGAATATGGGGCACTGGGGCTTGTTTTAAAAAATTAAGAATTAAGAATTAAGAATTAAGAATGACGTGTGCTGGCGGGAGCCGGCGGGAGCCGGTTTCGGCAAAATAATGACCTTTGAATCCTGTGGAAGGAATCCAACACAATCTGAGCAGCAGCTCATTTGAAAATAAACTGCTGCCAGCTGTGGAACATTTGTATGAAAGACTATTGTTTTAAGGTCATTACGGCTTCTCTTTAGAAGCGGTAGGAATAAGTTGCTGAAATAAAATTATCCGCGAAAGCGGCGTCGCCGTGCCTCAGGCCCAGGGGGTCCTGCTGGTCTTGCCAGGATTTGATCCGGTTTCTTTCTACGGCGATAGGCAGGTTGAAGGCAAAGGTATGGCGCCCGGTCATCCAGAAAATTCCGGGTTCTACCGAAATAATATAACCCGGTCTCCGGAATCCTTCGCTATCGCCGATCAGGTCAATCGCAGGCAGTCCTTCGATGCGTCCGCCCAGGCTGACGGCAATACCTTGTTTTGGAAGTATCGAATAATTCAGTCCGAGCCGGGCCGCATATTGGTCGGCCACGGAGAAACCGGTGAGCGGGTTAATATTCCTGGGACTGAATAAATAAAAACCATTGTAATACAGGGAAGTATTGTTAAACAAAGCCTGGTAACCCTGCATTTCCACATTAAATCCCCAGCTTCCGTCACCAACCTGCATGGACTGATCCACCGTTTTATACTGCAGGTATTCTTTTCCGTTTTTATCCAGTTTATGAAAATTATCTTTTGCATTCGGGTTCCCGGTCGGCGCTTTGACGCCCAGTCCAACCGCGACATTACCATTCATGCTTTTTTGGGGATGAAATATCCAATAGGTAGCGGTCAGCCGGATATCCCCGATGCCTGAAGAATAGGTTGAAAACCGGCTGCGGTTCGGGTTGGCCGATTCTGCATTTCCATAGTGCTCATACAGTGAGGACCTGGCGTTGTCGTTATAAGGGACATTGAGTGCAAAACTGAAGCGGTCATTCAAGGCAAAGGTCAGGCCGAAATCAAAGGAATGCGCATTATTGATGACCTGGGTATTTTGTTCGACCCGGTGGGTTTGCTCCACCGTACCCACAAAATGTTTATACGAATGCAGGTACCGGTAACCGGCAACAAACTGGAACTGCCCCTTATTCATTGCGGTATTGGTATTGTTGATCCCGCCCGTGGCGCAAGACATATGCCGCACCGCGATGCATCCCTGGGCCTGAAGAGCATCATGCCCAACGAGGACGGACAGGAGAGATAAGGTAAGGATGGTTGAATATTTTTTCATTTCCTGTTGGTTTAATGGAAAAATAAATTAAAGTCCTGAACCGTCGGTCTGACCGCGTTGGACCGCGTATCCACCGATGGTTTTGCCATGGGCTACACCCATTTCGCAATCCACGCGGTAGTGGATCAGCCCATAGATCCTCGAATTCGAGGCTTCCAGGGCCATGGCTTCAAACTCATTTTTTCTTTCCGGAAAAATATAGGACAACACGGTCGCACCGGCGGAAGAAAAAGTGGAATGGCCCGAGGTATAGGATGGGAAATTGGGCAGACCTACTGATGTTTTAACACCAAACTGCTGAGGCCTGGGAGTAAAATAATAGTGTTTCGCATCCCAGCAGGCAATGCCTGCGTCCATTTCTGCAGTACCCAGCAATGCCAGGGTCCGGGCCATGCGTACTTCACTGTATTTGGCATCTTTACCGGCCTCCGCCCCAATCCGGTGCCAATGGGCAGGGGGGGTGTAGGAGCCGGCTCCATCTGCCCAGAAATTGGCGATCCGGGCTTGTTCACGGGTTTGATTTTTTTGAATACCCTGAAGTTCTTTCAGGTCTTTTTCAAATTCAGGCGTGCCCACGATCCAGGGTTTGGGTGGTCTCATAGCAATCATGGTCTCCTTGCTGAAATTCCAGGTTGCCACCTCCCCATAGGTAGGCAGCATCGTCGGCCGAAGAGGGCTCTCCTGGCTTTTCCAGGGTTCAATAATCCCGATTGACTTGGCGGTCTCAATCATTGCGGGAGTCCTGGACTGGTTGTTTGCCGCGGACATACCATCGGTTTTGGCTTTCGCCATGACCCTGGCTGCAACAGCTTTGCCTAAGGCATCGCCTGCTGTAATATCACTGGGTGTACTCATAGCAGCCCATATCATTGCATTTTTATTTTCTGCCAGTTTGCCGTCCAGATAGGGAACTTCGCCGGGGAACATAGCGATCAGTACGGTATAGGAAGCGGCTGCCACCACAGCTGCTTCAGATGGATAAGAAGGAAGGTCTGAGGCCGGAAGAAGGGGTTTGATGCCTGAATCGATTTTGTAGGGAGCCTTGCGGTTGAACTTGTATTTATAATTCCAGGCCGTGACCAGGGCATCGAACTGGGCTACGGACAGATAGGCCAGGGCGCGGGCGGCATAAGGGGGATTTGCAAATGGGAATTTTGGATCTTTGAGCGGATTCGCTGCATCCGGAACGGGGTATTTCCCTTCGGCGTTGGAGGCGGGCGGAAGATTGTACCTGGCGCTGAGTTCCCGGGCTATTTCATTCCACCGGTAAACGGCCCCGGCTCCCCAGTGTTCGACAGCAGCCCTGTTTTCTGGAGTCACTCTTGGGGCAATATAATTTTTCAGTGAATCCAATTCCTTGAGATATGCCGGATCGGTCACCGGTTTGGGTTCGGGTACCACGATATCGCTGACGCTGGATAAAATATAAGGCTTCCATTGGCCTGCGTTTTCGTCGAGGCTGGAGACCGCATAAGGTTCCAGAAGCGGATTTTGGATATCCTTGTCACAGGCGACTATGAATGCTCCCACCAAGGCGATCACTGGAAAAAGTTTCATTTTCATATCCCCGGATTTGAAATGGATTTATTGGATAAGTTAATTAGAGGATTTTTTAATGGAGAACTGGTAAAGGATACCCGCCATCAGGCTGGTCGTTTGTCCAACATTTCTACCGCTGGTAGTATAAGCATATCGGGCATTGACGCCGAAATGGCCTGGCTGGAATTTGACATATGCGCCGATGTTGGTGGCTTCCATATCATTCGTCGGATAAGGGGCGTCGTTCCTTCGGATATGATCCCCCCCAACGCAATCAAATCTTTCCAGGAACAAAGTGGCCTGAAGGGAGTTTTTCAGGTATCCGATATTGATGCCTCCATCCGTGGCATTGGGTATGGCCAGCTCATCGCTATTATATATTTTGTCGTTGGCCTGGTAAGAATCCCGGTCCGTCCTGACGTTGGACCTTGCGGTGTAAGCTCCATGAGCCGTAAAATAAATTCCCGATTTATGCAGGTAATTGAAGACCAATCGGGCCGAGGCCGTGGCGGAATGCAAGCCAATGGACATGGGAAGGAAGTCAGGAACATAGTTGCTCACCGGTATGGATCCTCCCAAAGTGCCATGGAGGGACAGGCCCTCGTTATTGAATAATTTGTATTTCAAAGCCGCAGAAAAATCCTGGAGGCCTTTTTGTCCAAGGAGGTTGCCGGCGCTGTTGCGGGTACTCACATAGGGGAGGCCTACCAGGAGATTGAGTTTGTCCGTGATGCCGGCAGCGGCCATCAACGCAAAGCTTTGGGTGGTATTGGTGCCGATATTCAGATTCTGCCTTTTCAGAGTATTTTCCCAATAGGTATCCCAACTGTTGTGGCCGTAAGCGGCCACTATGCAGATCGCATTTTTATCCATATAGATGGCATCGTTCGGCTGCTGGGCCGAAAGGAAAGCAGGGAATAGAAGTACCCGGAATAAAAGAACTGCAGCAAATATCCTGGTCATAAAATATTTTAGATTCATTGAAAACATACAGCAAGCGGGAGTCCGGAAAGGGAAAAAGGGGAAAAACAGGAGTGGTGGGCTCGCCGTTTTTTCCCCTTTAAAAGACTCTTAAAAAACTTATTGTATTGAAAATATAAAGGAAGATCAAAGGTGCTTATGGATCCGCCGGCTTCACTTTTAAGGGAAATGCCCCATCTTTGTGAAGGCATTAACGAAACCGGTGAGAGAGCGGCCAATATCATTTCAGCTGTCGTTGGAGCCTCAAAGCTATCCAGGGATGTCTTTCGATCAGGCCCGATTGGACGAACTCCCCTCCGGAAAGGGTAAAACCGGCAAAAAAAAGGGTAAAAGGGCCATGTCCCGGTTGAATCCGGCCGTTATCATTGATATTAAACCATATAAGGATGGGTCTTAAATGTCTGATCATCGACGATGACCCCCTGATCGGGGACCTCCTGAAACATTTTTGCACCAAATCCGGTCTGGTGGATTATTGTATTCTTTCCGCGACCGCGACGGATGGTTTGCGCCTGATGGCCGGGGGGGAGATCGACCTGGTCTTCCTGGATTACAACCTGCCGGATATGAATGGCCAGAATTTCCTGGAGCTGAAAAAAAGTCGTTTGCCGGTCATCATGGTGACCTCTGATGAAGCCTTTGCTGCCCGTAGTTATAATTATGAGGATGTGGTGGATTACCTGGTGAAACCCCTTTCCTACGACCGTTTCCTAAAGGCGATGCAGCGGGTCACCGGGCGTCAGTCAGCCATTCCGGAAAGTCCTGGCCCCGTCACCGATGTTTTTTTTGCCAAAGACGGCAATAAAAATGTCCGCATCAAACTGAGTGAAGTGCTTTTTATCAAATCGGAGGATAATTATGTCGCTTTTGTTTTCCCGGAATCCCAGACCCTTTCCCTTTTTACTTTGAAAGACCTCGAAGCCAAACTGCCCCGCAATTTTAAAAGGGTACACCGCTCCTATATCGTCAATATGGACCGGATCGATTACCTCACCCCTGAAGAGATCGTGCTGGGGGATAAAAAAGTGCCCATTGGGGAAAAATACCGGAGTGACCTGGAGGCCAGCCTCAATGCGTTGTGAGGATGGAAGGCAGGTGATGCAGCTGGTATTCAAACTCTTGCCGTGTCTTGTCCATTAGGGATGATAAAATGATCGTGTTTTCCCTGGCCTCCGCCGGCGAAACTGAAAACTGTTCCTGGATCTGTTCCAGGACTTTGAGCAAATGGTGCAGTCGAAATCTCCGCAAGGTGGTGATGATTTTATGGAAAACCTGGTCAAAGGCCTCCTTGTCCCGGGCGTTCAGGCACTGGATCAATTGGCCCTGCATGGTCTTCCATTCCTCAATGAGGATTTTCAGGGCATGGGAGATCAGGGCTTCCTCGTGATCATAGTCGTTAAAAAAATCTTCCATCCAGGGCGGGGGACTGTGCGCATTATCCCAGGCTTTTTGGATTTGGGCCAGCAAGGCTGATGAAGAGATGGGTTTTTGAAGAACCAGGTCCACTCCCTGCATGCCGGATTCCCCAAGCCGGCTTTGAACATCGATCCCGCTGAGTATGATCAGCACGCCGTGTTCCGATTTAAGGCGGGCCAGGCGGGGCAGGGACCGGATCATATTGCCGGAGGACATCATAAAATCGGCAATGATCAGGTCAAACCTCCGGCCCGTGGGCAAGGTATCCAGTTCCCCCGGCTCTCCAATGCAAACCAGGTCCTTCTCCAAAGTCCTGAAGACCTGACGGAAAAAATAAATAATCTGTGGGTCATCGTCCATGCACAATACCTGGGTGATCCCGGGGGGCAATCCCCTGTTAGAGGAATGGCCTGCAAGCGATGTGGCTGCCGGAGGGGTCACCGGAAGTTCAAGGCTGAATGAAAACCTGGAGCCTTTTTGGATCTCCGATTCCACTTCGAGTTCAGAATGAAACAATTCCAGCAACTGAATCACGATGGGCAGACCCAATCCCGCACCGGAAAGGTGAGTATTCAGTTCGGTGGCATCCCTTGAATAAAAGCGTTTTTTAATCTTGTCCAGTTCATCCGGAGGAATGCCGGTGCCATTATCGGTAACGGTAAACCGCAGGGACATGGCCTGGTCCCCGGCATTAGCCTCTACATCCAGCACGACCTTTCCGCCGGGATTGGTAAATTTTATTGCATTGACCAAAAGGTTGTTCAGGATCTGGCTGAGCCGCAGGGGGTCCACCCGGAACAAGGTCCCTTTGAGGCCGGGAGGAACATGGGACTCAAGGGAAATATTCCTGGACTGGGCCAGGAATAAATGGCTTCGCGTGATCTCCGACAACAGGTCAGCCAGGTCTGTATCCTGGGCCTGGAGCCGTATTTGGCCGATTCTCAGCTTGGAAAAATCAAGGATATCGTTGACCAGCGACAAGAGCTGCCGGGAGCTGAAGCGGATGGTTTTGATCACGGTCTCCTGGTCGGGCCTGGGGTGGTTGGTTTCGAGGATATTGGTCATACCCAGGATACTCTGGAGGGGATTCCGGATTTCATGGCTCATGTTTTCCAGGAATTCTTCCTTTGATTTATTGGCTTTCACCGCAGCTTCCCGCGACATCTCCAGTTCCTTCACGTTGTTGCGTATGGTTCCGGCCATGTTCGAAAAGGCCTTGGCCAGTTCCCCGATCTCATCGGTCTGCCGGATGAGCAGTTTGCTTTCTGAATAATCTTCTGAAAACTTCACCATGGACCGGGTGATTTTTTTTAATTCGCGGGACTGCCTCCTCATCCAGAGAAAGGCGATCACCAGGAATAAAAAAGTGATGGCAAAGGTGAGCGCCATCATGTTTTTTTTCCAGGATTTGAAGGGGTAAAGGATGGCGCTTTCCGGCGCGCTGAGGGCAATAAACAATTTATAGTCCGTCTTGGGGTGGAGCAGGGTGTAAAACTCGGTGACTTCTTTTTCCCGGGACACCATACTATCCGTCTCAGGCAGCCTGGTAAATACCGGATCCAACGCGTTGAGGTCAGCAAACCAATGTTTTAAGTTGGGCGGCTTGCCGAATTCAAATCCGAAACATTCCGCTTCATCCGGATGGACCAGGAAATAACCCGAATTGTTGAAAATATAGAGGTCTTCGTAGAGTCCGGTCGCTTTTTTGAGGTCTCCGAACAGGGCGTCGAGATCGGTATTGATGATGACGATGCCAAAGGCACGGCCCTCCTTATACACCGGCCCGGCTATCCTGAGGGTGGGGATGTAGGGGAAATCGATTTTACCGTGCTCCCGGTTGAGGTCGATTTCGGAAAAATAAATGCTGTTTTCCGCCTGTCGGATGGTTTCCGTAAAATAGCTACGGTCCCCCTTTTCCTGTAGCTCTGCTTCGGCAAGGATTTTTCCTTGGCGCCCGTCCCGGTCCACCCGTACCAGTTCTTTCCCATTGTTGGCCACTCCGATAAACCGGACCTGGAAATAGGCAGGCCTGGATTCCAGGAGGGCTTTGAATTCATCTCCCAGTTTATCCGCCAGATTTTTCCTTTGACTTTCCGGAGCCTTCAGGTATTCCTGGATAAGTGGATTATTTTGCAGAAACCGCACATCCCTCCCGATGTAGTCAAAGTGCCCCGTCATTCTTGCAGCCATGTCCCGCACTTCATTGCGGATCTGGGTCTTGGAGGAAGACAGGATCAGCGCCGCGCTCAAGCGGTAAATCGAATATCCAATGAGCGAAGAAGAAAATATCAGGAGGATGAGGTAAATGAACGCATTCTTGACCGCCAGGGAGGGATGCCGGTTTAAGAATGAAGGGAACATCGGGCAAAGGTATGGGTGGATGGTGGTTGGTGGATGGTGGATGGCAATCAGTCCCACCATTCATTGCCCACCAAACCCCCTTATTGATTCTTGTAAAACTTATCCAACAACAGATACCGGCCATCATCCTTGGCGGGAACGGACCTGGATTCGGTGTCGAGGATCATGACCGGCGGCATGGGATCATTGGGAGAAGCGGCGGGCCATTCGGGCAGCTTTGCACCATTGGGATTGCCGGTGAGGATAAAGTTGGCAAAGTAATTCTGCATGGTTTCCGAAACTTTATAATCATCGCTGGTCCAGGCGTATTCTTTGACCAGGTGGAGGTTGCCCATACAGTACTCGATTTCACAGGCATGAGGGGCGCCAATGGCCGGAGGCGGGGGAGGGGCAGGCTGGTCGCTGCGGGTAGTCCCTCCGGCAAGGCCCGGGCTAAGGGATTTGTCAACGAGGGGTGGGCGCAGTTTGCTGTAGAGATAGCGGTAAACCGGCTGGCTGCTGTGTTTCCGGTGGAGGTCAAACCATTTCCAGGTGCTGTAGGCAATAAAGCGGTCCGAGGCCAGGGCGGTGGCGGAGTATTCCACCTCTTTCGCAGTGCTGTGCGGGTAAAGTTTCAAAATTTCATCCGCATCATCGGGAAAGGCCGCTTTGACCTTGGTGATAAAATTTTCGCTGGTGTAGGGAGAACCCTGCATAAAAGCCCCGCCCGGGATCTCGGCGGAGTTCCAGCCCAGCAGGAGTGGTATCTTGGCCTGTTCGCCGGCCCTGAATATTTCGGGGATGGTCTTGGGATAAAAATAACCGTCGATTACGGTGGGGAAACCGAAACGCCGGGCTTCCTGGTAAATCTCGTAAACCTCGCGCGTACTCAGTGCGCGGAGGGAGGCCAGGCTTGGATAACCCGCATTCTTGGCAAAGTCAGCTCCTTCTTTCTCAGCCTGGGCGAGTGGGACCGGGGCGAGGGTTGGGAAAATACCGGCGCCGCTCTCGCCGATCGCGCCGGCTATCAGGTTTCGGGACAGGGGCGAAACCATCTGGGCGCTGACCGAGATCGATCCGGCGGATTCCCCTGCAATGGTTACTTTTTTGGGATCTCCCCCGAAGGCGGCTATGTTTTTTTGGACCCAGGCCAGGGCGGCGTGCTGGTCCAGCAGGCCGTAATTGCCGGAAGCCTTATAGGGTGATTCGGCGCTCAGTTCGGGGTGGGCCAGGAAACCGAAGATATTGAGCCGGTAATTGGTGGTCACGACCACCATGCCTTTCTGGGCCATGCTGGCTCCATCGTACCGCGGTTCCGAAGCGTCACCGGCCACAAAACCCCCTCCATAGAAATAGACCAGTACGGGGAGGCCTTTGGTGTTCCGTTTGGCCGGGGTCCACACATTCAGGTAGAGGCAGTCTTCGCTCAGGCCGTCAGAGCGGGACATCATATCCCCGAAGACAATGCCCTGTACCGGCCTGGGTCCGAATTTTTTGGTTTGTTTTACCCCGGTCCAGTTGACCAGGGGCTGCGGGGCTTTCCACCGGAGGGTGCCCACCGGAGGTTTGGCAAAAGGGATCCCGAAATATTGCTGGAGGCCGGTTTTGGTGTCGTAATTCCCTTCGATGATCCCGTTGGCGATTTTTGTACGCACGGGGAAACTGTTGTTGTCCTGGGCGTGCAGGGAGATCATTAAAAGGCAAGAAAAGGTTAAGAAAAAATGCTTCATGTTAAGGCGGTATTAAATGGATTTGGATGTAAAAATAGGGATCTCATCCCGGATCTGTATTTTAATGCATTTCGTCGATTAATCCATCCATTTCATGCTTTTGAGCCAACCTTTCCACAAAGCCCCCTGTCTTTAAGGGCATACTATAACATATTGGAGAAAATGATAAAGTACGTAGTGATTTTGATTGGCCTGATGTTTCCGGTGGCTTGTTCGCAATCGGTGGTGGAGTCGGCGGAAAACGATTTGATTACCAAGAAAGGGTTGCTCCTCAACCAGCTTGCTGTAGACGGCTGCAGCTGGCATTTTGCGGTGGCCATGGGGGACGAATGGGGCCAGTATCTGGCCAGCGACCAGAGCAATGACCTGGTCTATCCCTTGATCGAAAAAGCCATGACCCTTACGGGGACCTATAGCATAGGGGTGGAGATCACTTTCCGCCTGACCGGACGGAAAAAGGAGGTCGAATGCGGCTGGGGCAAGCATTTGAGCATGGATGAGATCGAGGTGGTGCAGATCCGGGAAGTTTGAGCACGCGGAGTACTGAGGGCGCACGGAGTACGGAGGTCGCACGGAGTACACGGGGTGCACGGAGGATTTAATAAATAGGCATCCAAAAGTTGAGACCCCGTTTTTGTCGGCATTTTTGGCAATGTATGACATATTCATTGGCGATCCATGCCTTGTGGTCGCCTGTATCCGTTCAGGGGCATATTTAAGTGAATGGCCTATCGCTTCAGTTTTCAGTACGGATATTGAATCCTGAGCCCATACTCCGTCAAAATTCAATAAACGAAATATAAATGGGCTTGTCCCCCAGGCTCATTCAGGTAATCCCCGATGCTTTAAAGTCCCGGATTGGAAGACGGTCAGTTTATGCTTTTTATTCAGAGCTTACCTGTACCTCTTTAAACATGAAGGGATGGTCACTAAGCCTCAGGGTCTTTCCGCTGGCGGTGGTCACCTTCCTTAGTATGACTTCCCTGGTTTTGACATAGGGAAAGGACTCCCGATAGGAATCATCGGTCATTTGCGGATTAAAATTTGCGAAAAGGGCAGGTCCCCGGTAATCCTCCGGATGACTGGAGTCGTCGATATGGAGATTTTCAATGGTGATTCGCTCCGGCATATAACAAGTGTAGCCGAAATCATGCTGACCGGAATAGGACCCGCTGATCAGGACGGCCCGGCTTGGCCTGCCTCCTTCAGGTACAAAAAGGCAGTTTCGGATGAAGATTTCTCCCTGCCAGGTACTGCCGTAGTCGGAGCGGAGGTTCACGATACTCCTTCCCCGGATGGTGCAGTTCTCCACAGTTAGGATCCCGCTGCCAATGGCATTGATTCCCATGTGTCCCAGGGTGGAGTTGCGGATGGTGGCATTGGCAACCCCCTTGTGGGCATCGAAGCGGGATAAGGTGCAGCGGTCATACAGGAGATTCTTGCAGTAGTTGGAACCCATTATTCCCCAATAGGTTCGGTCGTCGATGTCATTGGTCTGGCTGCAGTTTTTGAAGGAGACATGAAGGGCGCGGTTGACCAAAATATCGTAACTGCCCATGGAAACCGGCTCCCCTGCGGCGCCGATGGTACGGTAGGTTTTATGCCCGGTCAAAATGGTATTCTGCACCGTAACGTAGGCGCAGTCGGAGATGTGTATGAAACCCCCATAAGGCGCTCCCTGGTCGCCTTCGCCTGTGATGCGGTGTTCCAGTCCATCGACCACTACATTGGATCGCCTGATTGCAAGGTTCCGGCTGTAATAGGTGTATTTCGATTCGGCTTGATTGGCTATAGTGGTAAACCGTCCTCCGTGGATGGTCAGCGTTTTCTCGTCCATGGGCAGGGCGGTGATGTCCGTGATCTGGTCAAAGTCCCAGATGACCGGCCCATCCATATCCACCTTGCCGTTTTTGTCCACGACGAAGATATCGGTCTGCGGAGATCCATTGTCCTGGTTCAGACCAAACCGGATATAGTGTTTCACGTGGGCATTGGTGACCGAGATGAGGCAGGACCCGGGCAGGGCGGCGTCGATATTATTTTGGTTCCTTTTCAGTGAGGATATCCCTTCAAGTTTAAAAGATTGTTGGCTGGAGCTGACCATAAAGACAGGAGCGTTGCGATTTTGCACTTCGGTGTCGTCAATGATGAAAGAGGCAGTTCCCCAATCGGTATCGGTCCGGATGATTGCCGTGCGTTCCTTGCCGCCAATGTAATAGGTAGCTCCCTCGTCGGCTTTCACCATCAGGCCTTGCTGATTGGCAAAGGCATGGGTCGCGGCGATGGCGTCCATATCATCGGCTTTGCCGTCCCCCCTGGCCCCGAAGTCGCTGTAGCGGACCCATCCGGTGGTTTTAAATTTCAGGATATTCCGCGGGGATACGTTGACCTCCAATGCCCCCTTTGCATTTATCGCTACCCGGGTTTTCTGCTTTTTGGAGGTGATCACCACCTTTTCCCGGGGCGCTTCATTCTGAGCCCAAGACCCGACTAAACAGGTGGACAAAAAAAACAAGATGGGTATAAATTTCATCGGCATGTTTATGCTTCAGCCCGATTCGGAAAAACTCAAAGTCTGATTTTCAGCAGGGAATTATCAAGGCATCCTTGCCTTTTCCCAACCGAAGGTAAGCCCCTGTCTGGTATAAAATTAATGAATCCGCGGCACTCCCTCATACTGCAGCAAACGAAGCACGGATGCCTCTCTCAAGTGCCAGCTTCCCCAGGACATGGGCGTATCCCCGTTTGCATCCTTCACGGAGGGATCTGCGCCAGCGTCCAGCAGCATTTTTATAATGGCGGCATCGGCATAGGCCGCTGCACGGTGCAGTGGGGTTTCCCCTTTGAGCCAGGCGTCCCGCATGAAACAGAGGGTCGGCTGTCCCGCCATGGTTTTTTTATTCACCTGGGTCCCGGCCTCGATCAGGATCTTTACGATCTCCGTCCTTTCATCCATCTCAGACGTTTTACTGAGGGTATAATGCAGGGCGTTTTCCCCCGTATCCCTGAAACTGAAATCGGCGTTTTCTCCTTTGGTCAACAGCCAGTTTACGGAATCCGTTTTGCCGTTGTAGGCGGCATTACAAAGCAGGTTGGCGTCTTCAAAGGATATTTGCGCTCCTAAACCGTAACACAAATCCATGGCTGGCAGATGACCTTCCCAGGCAGCCGTAAATAAAGCAAAATTTCCATGAGGGTCCCGGTAGTTTATATCCGCTCCCCGTGAAACCCATTTTTCCACCTCCTCCCATTCGCTTTTAAAGGCTGCCTTCAGCATGAGTTCGTTTAAATTTTCCATGATCTGTGACTTTCATTGATTTCTGGGATTGAAACACCCGGATAATAGTCCTTTATATTATTTGAGTTGGTCCAGGGAACCTAATTTTATTCAAAGGGAATTTTAACCTTGGAATTAAACAACAGGGCGGGATGAAGTTATAAAAATACGAAATGAATCTATGATTAAGTTCCTTGGCTGAACGGTATTCCGGGAAGGTCAGAGGTGTTTTGAATCCCTGGACCCCCGTGGACATATGATTTTAAAAAGTCACTTTGTGGGCGGCAGGTCTGAACTGAACATGTCGTGTGACAGCAGCCAGGTTTTTTCGGGTGTTTTTTCCCAAATGCTCAGAAATTTCCCCTTGTCAAAAAGGGAGTCCTGTGGAGTCTTAAGCAGATATCCGCCCCGCACATAGGCAAATTCCGAAGATCCCTCTATTTCTCCAATGGTGAACTCCAATTTTAACTCAGGGAAGGAAGCGGCAAAGCTCTTTATCGCATCCTTTCCAACCAAGCTTTCCATATTGGGGGCCATGTAAAAGGCATCGGAGGTAAAGCGATTGACATAAGGCTCCCGGTTTCCCTTATTCCAATTCTCCTCAACCGTTTGGGTCAGACTTTGGATATATTCTTTGTCTGTCGCGCTCAGACCGGAAGAACCAGCTGGGGCGGTACAGGATATAAGCAGCAGGGCATGGCAAATGCCAACCATACAAGCAAGATTTTTTGGCTTTTTCATATAAAGGAAGGCTTAAGTAACAAGAGTATATTCTTCTGACATTTATAAACCGGCAGGACAGCGGTCGCCAACCTATGCAATTAACCGATTATGATCAGGATCACTCAGATCATCGAGTCCTTCCGACTTTCGGTTGTCGATTCGTCTTTCCCGCTTTCAAACCAATAATAAAAAACTCCTCCACTTACCCGATAGCGGATAATCTAAATATATGAATTTGGCCGGTTATTTTCAAGGGATGGGCCGGATATTTCACAGGGACCCAAAATAATTCAGCTAGTACGAATCAAATCAATTATAGAGCCTTAGCGATCACCTGCCTCACCATTTCTGCCTGGTATAAAAGCCTCCTGGTTTCGATAGATCTGTCACTCTTGAATCCGCAGCGGAACTCAAAATAAGGGGAGGGGGGATTAAATGGAGTTTTAATTTCCGCTTTTCGACCTATTAGCCCTGCCTGCCAGGAAAAAGCCAACGGCTATCAAAGCTTGTAAGCTGGCCATGACCCAATGCATAGTGGTAGAAGGGTCGGTAAACTGACCATACCAGCTTGCCAGGGAATGAAGGCCAAAATAAATGGTGAAACCGAGCGCCACCCCGTCGCGGGTCTTTGAGGCTTCGGCGTTGCGTACAAGCCAGGCAATGGTGCCCAGCCCCAATTCAGCAACGCCTAAAAAACGGAGACTCATCGACATTCCGTCTGGAATTTGGATACCGCCCATCGAAGCCGTTGCTTCCGGTGCAAAGATTACAGGAAGCCCGACAACGAATCCGTAGACCGCCGCGATCATGAACATTACGTTGATTTTCATTTTATATATGGTTTAGTTTTTTGGCGTCAAATTCTTCTATTCCGACCGGATGAAAAGGATTTTACCTGGTTTCCAGCCGGTTTTTTCGGTAGGAATTCTTGATGGCTATCTTGCCGTCCCTGAAAGTAAACAGGTCGCATCCGGTGACCTCGACCCTGGTGCCGTCTTTCTTGGTCCCGGTAAAAGTCCATTCCGAAAAGCCCCGGTCTCCGGAGATAAAATGCCGGGGATGGTTCCACTGAGCATCGGGAAAGTTGTCAAAAACATCCCCGAAGGCTTTTTTTACCTGCTTCTGGCCCACATATTTCTGCCCGTCGGCATCGGGTCCCGCCGAAGCTTCAAACACACAATCCGCGGTCATATGGGACAGGATGGCTTCCAGGTCATGCGCATTGAAAGCATCCGCGAAAGACTGGAGAAAATCCTCCGTCATTTTTTATCCGATTGGGCCATAAGTACAAAAGGGACTGCCAGGAGAAAGGTCAGCGTTGCGAATTTCATGATCGGTCATTGGGCTGGAAGATTTGGAATAGCTGTAAGGGGTTATCGAAAATACTGCTTTTCTTTGATATGGAATCTGGTGTGAGAGCCTCCCCCTGTCAGCGATAGCAGGAAGTGCAGGGCTATTCGATTATGGCCAGTTAATTCTATTTTAAATATTCCAAAAATCCATTTACACTTTCCTGCATTTCCTTTCTCACATCGTCATCTTCAATCTCAGGACATTTCTCAGGATGTAATTTGCAATCCTCCCACATATTAGCAATTTCAATTAAATCCTGACTTGTGAATTCAAAAATCTGCGTGTCAAGAATCGCCATTGCACTCATTTTGGATTCATAAGCCTCGAAAAATAGAATTTTAAATATGTCTTTAAGATGTTTGCTGCAATCCAACGACTCCAAGGCAAAAACCATAGTCCCATTGTAATTGTGATTTTTGAAAATTGATTTAAATAATGGCTCCACAGCTTTATTATCACCAATCTGTTCAAGCGCTAATGCTGCTCTATCTCTAATACCTGAATCGTCTAAAAATAATAGAGAAATCAAAAAGTCTGTAATCTCGTTTCCGCCAATCTCTCCAAGTTTATCTGCGGAGGACTTTACGAGCTCCCAATCCTCCGAAAACATATTCTTTTTCAATTGTTCAATCTCATCAACCATTTGTTTATCCATTAAGGAAGTCAATTTAATAGAATTGCTCATTTCCTTTCTGGCTTTTTTTATTGTTTTTTTCAAGGCTCTTTTCTTCGACCATTCAGTCAAAAGAGAATTAGGGTCAGATGCCATCTCATCTAATTCTTTCTTGGTGTATCCTTTAAAATCTCTATTCGTTACGTGGTAACTATCTGACATGCTCGTATTTTTATTAATTGGCCATAACATTGTGTTTCTGCTGTGGTGCCTTTCCGAAACTGCATCCAGTCCCATGAAAAAGAAAACGTTGAACGAAGATAAAACTTAAAACCAACTCGTTACGGCACCATGGCAGAAACATTTTGTTGGTAGCTGTAGGGCCCTTCTCCGAACTTCATTCTCGTAGCCCTCACTTTTGTTATCCATTTATCCTACACCAATCTTGGTTGTCTGTCGTGTGGAGGGGCATTTTTCATTAATCGCTTTGTCCACTTACACTAAACTGAGCACACTCATTGACTGGCTTTGGTTGTGGGCTCCATGTGCGGCTAGGCAATGTGTGTGCGATTTATGTGGGTCTCATCTGTCCGATGATTTCGGAAGGTTCATTAAAACAACTTCATTTGAGATTCTTTCTTGGGATAGAATACACCAATAATCACAAACGGATTTTTTGACCTGCGCAGGTGCCATTCTTTGGTTGTACCTAGGAAAAGGTAAATATCTTTTTCTGCAAGAAACTCACCTTCGTATTTTTCTCTTACTTTTTCCAGCGCTACGGCTTCATTTCCTTCGGTTGCTTTTAAACAATTCCAGTATAATGCACCTATCTCCCAATCTTCAATCATCAAGCGGCTCTCTTTTCCGGCAACATCTTTAAATCTGTAAAAGAATTTGTATGGCAACTTAGGAATAAGAGTCTCCGGTGGTTTTTCTGGAGCAAAAAGGTCACCTTGTTTTCTTATTTCAACCCATTCGTCCTTCCATTCCCTTGTATCATTTTCAATTTCAAATCCTACTATTTCAGTTGGTTTGAAAGTGGCAAGCGACATATTTGTTGGTGCCTCTGAGTCTTTAATTAACTGGCTAAGATTCGTGTAAACATTTTGAAGGCAAAATTTTTTCCTCTTCAACCAATTGCTTTCTGTTCCTACACGGTCATAGATAACGATATCGCGAAAATCATAATTCTGTGGCGAGTGGCTTTCAGGTCTAAAGTCATCTGTCCTTTTGTTCAAATCGAGTTCAATCCATGTGTACTTGAATGATTCTATTTTGCCAGAATGTCTTTGACCCATCAAAAAACTTAATGGTATCGGATAGATACGTATCCATTCGCCAGTTTCTAAAAGTCCTGCGGTACAAACCAATTCATCATAACTTCTGGATGGTAACGGATAAGTTGTTACCGATATGAGGACTTTCTTTCTAGCCATAGATTAAATGTGTTCAACTTTATACTGGAAGCCAGGAAGGGTTTCAATGGCTTCGGCCAAGTGCTTACGATGACATTGGCAAATGTTGGCTTCAAAACAGGTAAGCGCAATGCGTTTATATTCTTTTAATAAATTCAGGATTTGTGTTTGCGAGTCAACCGTTTTAGTCAGGTTGTTCTTCCTGTACACGGAAAAAAGTTTATCATAATCTGTCTGGGTTTTTAGTTCTTGTCGTTGTTCCGATTGTATTCCAACTTCCGGAATGTGTACATACTTTATCCCTAAGTTTTCGCAGTATCTTTTTAGTTGGCTTTTACTAAATCCGTACTTCATGCTTAACGGATTGTTACGCACGTCCACTAAGACCTTAACATCTTTTTTTAGCAGGCGCACTAAATATTCTTCCAACGAAATTCCCTCATAGCCAATGGTAAATAAAACTGTTTCGTTGTTCCTGGGCTTTGCCGCATTAACTTTTTGTAGTTCTGTCTCGGTTAAAATATCTCCGGCAACTTCACTCTTTGTAGCGTAAAACGGATAGTTAATGTATGTATGCTTCATCAGCACTTTTGAACTCATTTTGCCATACTCTGCCTTTACCTGTTGTAATCGTTTCAGGTCATCGGGTTTTACCAATTTCAAATAGTCTGTTCTGTCTAGCTTATCAAAATGCTTTTGCGATTCTGCCAAAAGACCTTTGGAAACCATTGTGGTTAAATCGGCATTAGCCGAGTAGGAATAACAACCGTATTTGTACGGCACAAAGTCATATTCGGCTTTAGTTTGTTTAAGGGAAAACAAAAAAAGCAACTTTTGTAACCTGATTTTATCCATCTGACCGTCAAAGAGTTGCAAAAGGGCTAGTATTATTTTTCGTCTGTAAAACACAATACAAAACTAACACTTTTTAAAGCCTATTCAAGCCTATTTGTGTCACGGATTAGATTTATAAGCAGGGTACAAGTTGCACCCTTGATCGGTAAATGATTTGGAACAGGGTGCGGTGGGGATTTGGCGCTTGCCATAGCTTTGGTGTCGTGGTGGGTCTGAGCGGCAATGGCATGTGCCAAATGGACGGGACAAGTCGAAGCACAATCTTCTTAAAAATGCGAAGGGTCGGCTGTATTAATTTTTAGTATGTCCCACGTTTTAATTTTTTAAAGTCCAAGTTGTCTGCGAAGCCGTTTACTTGTCCCCATGGGAAATCTTTGTTAGAAGAGTGTCGTCCTTTTATTTTTTGAAACACAATTTGTCCAGGCCCTATTGCTACCAACGTTTCGGGGCTTGGCGATGGCGGGCATTTAGAAGCACTAACCTGTCAGCAAGCACAAATGTAAAAAGAAGCACAGCACTTCAATTAACCACTGCCCGCCTGCTATCGCTAAGCCCTTGTTAGCGGCTGCTCTTCTTTTCATTTGGGTCGTCAAGTATTGAAGCATAGTTATTTTCTTTTAGCCATTGTTCGTAACTGTCCGTGCCAGGTCCACCTAAACTAATTGCATATTCTATTCCCATGATTGCAATTACAAAGTAGTAGTGGCTCTCTTTGGTCGGAAGTATTTTAAACTCATGTAAAACTTCGTAATCCTGAATTGAAATTAGAGGATGATTAAATCGTGTTTCTTCTGAATAAATTCGTCTCTGGTGGTATGGCCAAAATTCAACTCCTTGTCCATAACGAGCATATTTTTTTATCTCGTCAAGTCCTGAGTTTGTCATTACTTCATCAATCCATCCATCTTCTTTTAGAAGCCAATGTAAAAGTCCTTCAACCGCAACCTTTGCAAGAAACCTTGAAAGTATTTTGTTGTTATCCTCTGGTTTATCAAATGCAGGGATAATCATGGAACCTTTTGGACTGGAAAAAATTCGTCTTGCTTTTTCCTCATCTTCCATCACGATGATTGTCTTATCCTCTTTACGGTCAATAATGATGTCTGCTTTTGCAAGTTCAGGTGAAATGATAAATGCATTTTCAATTGGCACTCGTCCTTTCTTACTCTCTATTCTTGCTCTGTGTCTAACATTTCTAAAATAAGGCTGTTCAAGCAATGGCTTTTCTACTTTATTTGCAAAATATTGATTACAGCTGTCGCACACCAGTCCTTTAGGCAATACTTGGTCTTTGTTTCCTAAGCTCTCAGGAATAATGTGTTCAACACTTTTTGAGTTGTCGCTATTTTGTTTGCAAAAAAGACAGTTCATTTAATACTATCAATTGTTAATTTTAATCGTTGCCAAAATTCAATTGTCAGCGAAGGTAAAACTTCATTCAGTTTTATGTCGTCATCAAAAAATCGTTTGCGATTTTTAAATACTTTCAGCCTACCATTTTGTAAGTCTGGAAGTAGTATATATTTCTCTACTAACATACCTCCCTTTAATATTTGATAGACCTTTGGCATGTAGTCATAAGAAGCATTGTGAACAATCTCATTTCTTAAAGTCATTATTGTGTCATGCAGGATCAAATTGTTCGGTCCGGATACCGATACGTTTTTGGCCTTGAGATTCAACAGGAAATATAAAGATCTTCATAGTGGTTATATTTTATTTACAGATAAGTCCTTTAGGCCGCCTGAATCAGCGGGTGTTCAATCTGCCGTTTTGCTAAAGTATAACCTAAACCTATAATTTTCAAGACATTAGCTGATTTTTTTAAAATTAAGCCTTATTAAACGCTTGTAGTCGGGCATTAACCGTTTGTTGTCGAATGTAGTCGGATATATTCGTTTGTAGTTGGAATAAATCGCGAGAAGCGAGAAGCGAGAAGCAAGAAACGAGAATCGTGCTAATGGGAACAACTTGGATTGCTGTTTTATTAAAAAAATGCCATAAATCCCCCTTACCAGGAAATCTATGGCTTGTTTCGACTCAAATGGTTTAAACTTATTTTTTCCTAACAGGCTTGACCGGATTCTCCAGCGCCGCCTGAGCCGCGGCCAGCCTGGCGATGGGCACCCTGAAGGGAGAACAACTCACATAGGTCATGCCGATCCGGTGGCAGAATTTGACGCTTTCGGGATCGCCGCCATGCTCTCCGCAGATGCCCACTTTAAGGCCGGGTTTTACGGCCCTGCCGCGCTCGGTCCCGAATTTGATCAGTTCGCCTACCCCGGCCTGGTCGATGGTCTGGAAAGGATCGTCATGAAGGATGCCCTGGTCGAGGTAGACGGGCAGGAAGCCCCCCACATCGTCCCGGCTGAATCCAAAACTCATCTGGGTGAGGTCATTGGTGCCAAAGCTGAAGAAATCGGCCACCTCGGCCATGTGCCCGGCCTTGAGGGCAGCCCTGGGGATCTCGATCATGGTGCCGTAGGAATAAGGGATTTTATTGATCTTCTTTTTGGCGCAAACCTCCTTATAGATGGCGTCCACGATTTTTTTCTGGTGGATCAGTTCGTTTGCGCTACAGGTCACGGGGACCATGATTTCGGGGAAGACCTTTTTACCTTGTTTGATCAGTTCGGCTGCGCCTTCGAGGATGGCGCGGACCTGCATCTCGGTAATCTCAGGATAGGAGATGCCGAGGCGGACCCCGCGATGACCCAGCATCGGGTTGTTTTCATGCAGGGCCAGCACCCGTCTGCGGAGGATGCCCATGCTGATGCCGAGCTCTTTACTCAGCTGGTGCAGTTTTTCGCTGTCGTGGGGCACAAATTCGTGAAGAGGCGGGTCGAGGAGGCGGATGGTGACCGGGTGTCCGGCCATGACCGCCATGGTAGCTTTGGTATCCTTCTTCACGAATTCAAACAATTCATTGATGGCGGTCCGGCGCTCGGGCTCGTTTTTACTCATGATCATTTTCCGCAGGAGAAAGAGGGGCCGGTCGCTGCCTTCACCGTAAAACATATGTTCGGTTCGGAACAGGCCAATACCCTCCGCGCCAAATGCCAGGCCCTGGGCGGCATCCTTGGGGGTGTCGGCATTGGTGCGTACCCCCATTACTTTCACTTTGTCCACCAGGCGCATCAGGTCTTTATAGGATTTGTTTTTTCCCAGGTCGGTGGCGATGAGGGGGAGCTGGCCGTGATAGACCAGGCCTTTGGTCCCGTTGAGGCTAATCCAATCGCCTTCGCGGACGGTGATGCCGCTTTTGGTCTTGAAGGTCTTGGATTCATGGTGGATTTCGATCTCTCCGCAACCGACGATGCAACACCGGCCCCAGCCGCGGGCTACGAGGGCGGCGTGCGAGGTCATGCCTCCTTTCGTGGTCAGGATGGCCTGGGATTTGTGCATGCCGTCCACGTCTTCGGGCGAGGTGTCTTCCCTGACCAGGATTACTTTTTCTCCTTTCTGGCTCCAGGCGACGGCCTCATCGGATGAAAATACGACCTTGCCTACGGCTCCTCCCGGGCCGGCCGGCAGGCCTTTGGCTATGGGTTTGGTGACCAATTCCACTTTAGGATCAAACATAGGCAGCAGGAGTTCCACCAGCTGATTCGGGGATACCCGCCGGATGGCGGTTTCCAGGTCGATCAGTTTTTGGCCATGCATTTCGGTGGCCATGCGTACGGCGGCGATGCCGTTGCGCTTACCCACCCGGCACTGCAGCATATAGAGTCTTCCTTTTTCAATGGTAAACTCTATATCCTGCATGTCCCGGTAATGTTGTTCCAGCCTTTTCTGGTAGCCAAACAATTCTTTATAAAGCTTGGGCATCCGTTTTTCCAGGGAAGGCAGGTGTTTGCTCTGGTCGTTTTTGGAATATTCATTGATAGGGGCGGGGGTGCGGATGCCGGCTACCACATCTTCGCCCTGAGCATTGACGAGGTATTCGCCGTAGAAGCGGTTTTCACCGTTGCCCGGGTTGCGGGTGAAGGCCACGCCGGTGGCGCTGTCGTCGCCCATATTGCCGAAGACCATGGATTGCACGTTGACGGCTGTGCCCCAGGCATCCGGGATTTTTTCAATGCGGCGGTATTCGACCGCCCGTTTGCCGTTCCAGCTGCTGAAGACAGCCCCGATGCTGCCCCAAAGTTGTTCCCAGGGATCTTCGGGGAAGGCTTTGCCGAGACTGGCTTTGATGGTGGTTTTAAAGTCTTTGACCAGTTCTTTCAGATCGGCCGCCGGAATAAAATCGTCACTGGGATAATTTTTTGAGTTGCGCAGGTTTTCCAGTTTTTCATCCAGTTTCTTGCGGATGCCTTTACCGTTTTTCACTTCCACACCGGCCCCTTTTTCCATCACTACGTCGGCATACATCATGATCAGCCTGCGGTAGGCGTCGTAGGCAAAACGTTCATTGCCCCCGGACTGGTCGATGAGGCCCTGGATGGTTTTTTCAGTGAGGCCTACGTTGAGCACGGTTTCCATCATGCCGGGCATGGAACGCCGGGCGCCGGAACGGATGGACAAGAGGAGCGGATTTTTAAGATCACCAAAGACCTTTCCCGTCAGTTTTTCCATCTTGATGATGCTGTTTTTTACTTCGGCATCCAAAGTGGGAGGATAGGATTTCTTGTGGTCATAATAATAAGTGCAGACCTCGGTGGTCACCGTAAAACCCGGGGGTACGGGGAGCCGCAGGGCCGGGTGGCCGGCCATTTCGGCCAGGTTGGCGCCCTTGCCGCCCAAAAGATTTTTCATGGATTCATTGCCGTCGGCCCGGCCCCCGCCAAAAAAGTAGACGTATTTAGGTGTCTTGCCAGCGGGTTTTTTGGAAGTTGATTTTTTCATACGTTCAAATTATAGTGCAGAGATAAGCTATTGTGAAAAAAAGGGATTTTATTAAAATCAGGGGGTGGGATGACTGAGATCATTGGGGAGGTTTGAGGTTTGAGGTTAGAGGTGAGAGGTGAGAGGTTAGAGGTAGGGGCGACAGATTCAGGAGGTCGGAGCTAAGGTAGAGCGAGAAGCGAGAAGCGAGATGCGAGATGCGAGAAGCGAGAAGCGAGATGTGAGAAGCGAGATGCGAGAAGCGAGATGCGAGATGCGAGAAGCGAGATGCGAATCTACTGACAACTATAAAATCCTTGTTTGGTCGAGACTTGGCTGGGGCTGGTATACATTTTTAATTTACTATTATTATTGGGAAGGTCGGAGCTAAGCTCCTTCCGAACACTAGAGTGAGAAGCGAGATGCCAGAATCGAGTTGTGAGCCGACTGACTATTGACTATTGACTATTGACTATTGACTATTGACTATTGAAATATTCCTCAATCACCCTGGGATAATGCGCATATTCCAGTTCATGGACTTTTCGGGCGATCTCTTCGGGCAGGTCCTGGGGCGAGAGGGGGCAGGTCGCCTGGAACAGGGTCTTCCCTTCATCATACCGCTCATTCACTTCGTGGATGGTGATGCCGGTGTGATTTTCCTTGTTTTTCCAGACGGCTTCATGCACATGCATGCCGTACATGCCCTTGCCTCCGTATTTGGGGAGCAGGGCGGGATGGATATTGATGATGGCGTGAGGGTAGTTCTCTATCAGATAGGTGGGGACCAGCCAGAGGAAACCCGCCAGGACAATGCCGTCGATTTGATAATCAGTCAGGCTTTTTACAAGACTTTCGCCGGAACCGTAATATTCTTTTTTATCAAGGACCAGGGAGGGGATGCCTTCGTTCCTGGCAATGTCAAGCACTCCTGCTTTCTCATGACTGGACACGATCAGGCGGATGCGGATGCTTTTGGATTGCCGGAAATACCGGATGATGTTCTGGGCATTGCTGCCGCGCCCGGAGGCGAAAATAGCAAGGGATTTCACCGGACTTTACTGGTAGATGGCCTGGTATTTGGAAGCCGAGGAAGGTTCGAGGCGGTTGAGGATATTGAAGATCAGGTCCTGCTGGGGTTTGTCCGCCTTTTTGAAGATCTCCACCAGTTCGCTGGTCTTGGCATCGACAAAAAGCTGGATCCAGTTGCCGACCGGATAGTTCCTTTTGGCAAGGTCAATGGATTCCATGGCCCGCTGAATGGCCTTGCGGCCTTCGGTTGCATTTTCATGCATCAGGTCCAGTCCGAGCCGGTGGTACTGGTACCAGGCCTGGCGCATGGGCCGCAGGCGCGGGCTGAGGATGGACTCGATCAGCCAGTACCGGTTGCGGTTGCCGTCGCCGGCTTTCCAGCCGGAAGCATTGACATTCGCCGGGATCTGGTTTACAATATTCTGGCAGATCAGGAAATAATCGTTTCCCCCGTTCAGGGAAAAACTTTCATAATCCAGTCCCAGGATGATATTGATATAAAAGGCCAGGATGGCCGTGAACTGGTCGGTGTAGGAGTTTTGCACATAATTCAAGGGTCGGTTGGGTTCATAGTTGAAGGTGATCTCCCGGTCGATGTAGTTGATGAGCGTCGTTTCGTAATTGCTGCCAAAAACAGGACGGGAGGCGGCCACGGTGAGGTCGGCCTTAAAGGTATTGGAGCCCAGTTCCTCCTTTATGGTGAGCAGGAAATTGCATTTGATGCGTTCCTGGTTTGCAAATTTGTCGTTGGTCCAGGTCCGCGTATTGATGAACTGCCTGGCATCTTCTTCCAGGTCGCGGAATACGGCGGGGTCCGTGTTCTGCAGCTTGGGGGTGGATACTTTGAACTGGGCAATCAATTCCTGTGCGGAGAGGCTCACGGCAAGTGCCAGACCCCAAAAGATCATCAGGTATTTCTTCATGGTTTTTTTAATTTTTTTAAAAGCGACTCGATGGCATCGACGATGTCCCCGGCCACGGCCTCTTTTGATTTTAACCCGAATTTCCGGCTTTTATTGCCTTTAAGAAAGAAGGTGATCTTGTTGGTATCGGTTCCAAAACCGGCCCCTGCGTCCTGCAAGGAATTGAGCACGATCAGATCGAAATTTTTGGCTTCCAGTTTTTCGCGTGCCTGGGCTTCCCCGGCCCCGCTTTCAAGAGCAAAACCGATATGGACCTGGTGGACTTTTTTCTTCCTTCCCAGTTCGAACGCGATGTCTGGATTTTTAACCAGTTTCAGGTTTAGCCCCGATCCGGCCTTTTTTATTTTTTCCCGGGCCACTTCCGCCGGACGGAAATCAGCTACGGCTGCGCAGAAGACGCTGATCTCGCTTCGTTCGTGGTATTGGAGCGCCGCCTGGTACATTTCTTCCGCCGTGGTCACGGGATGGATGTTTACCTTGGGATGCCCGGGTTTGAGGGCGACAGGGCCCAGGATCAATTGCACTTCGGCTCCCCGGGAGGCAAGGGCATCGGCTATGGCGATGCCCATTTTACCGGTGCTGGCATTGCTGATATACCTGACGGGATCGATGGCTTCCTTTGTTGGGCCCGCCGTGACCATGGCCTTTTTTCCCGCAAGGGTCTGAGCCTCTGGGGACAGGATCCGGCCGATGAATTCAAGGATCTCTTCGGGCTCAGCCATCCTTCCTTCCCCGGTGAGTCCGCTGGCCAGGGCGCCATAACCCACGGGGATGATCTGCACGGAGCGGGACCGGAGGATTTCAATATTGTGTTTGGTGGCGGGATGGTGCCACATGTCCACATCCATGGAAGGAGCCAGACATACCGGGGCCCGGCTGGCCAGGTAACAGGCGGTCACCATATCGTCGGCCATGCCGGCGGCCATGCGGGCCATGAGGTTGGCTGATGCGGGCGCAATCACAAACAGATCGGCCCAGAGGCTGAGCTCGATATGGTTGTTCCAACTTTGATTGGTGCTGTTTTCGATGGAGACCGGGTGGTGGCTGATGGCCTCAAAGGTGAGCGGGACAACAAAATCGCTGGCTCCACGGGTCATGATCACCCGGACCGAAGCGCCGGCTTTCTGGAGGGAACGGAGAAGGACCACCGCTTTGTAAGCTGCGATGCTGCCGCTGACTCCCAATAGAATTTTTTTACCGGCGAGGTCCATCCTGGCGGGAAATGGCGGGATTAAGCCTTGCCTTCGGGAAGAGAAAGGCCTTCTTCCGGAGCCTGAACTTCCCCGTAACGAAAGGACAGACGGTTGTGGAGGAATTCTTCAGTAGCCAGCAGGGCGGGATTGGGAAGTTTTTCATAAAATTTGGAGATTTCGATCTGCTCCTTGTTTTCGTGTACTTCCTCGATGGTGTCTGAGCTGACCGCAAACTCCTCGAGTTTGGACTGCAATTCCCTTTTAACTTCCATGTTGAGCTGGTTTGCCCTTTTGGAAATGATGGAGATCGCCTCGTAGAGGTTGCCGATTTTTTCACTCATGGCCTTGATGTCACGGGCTTTCACATTGGGATCGATGCCCTGCACTTTGTTTTTAATGTCCGACATTTTTTATTTGATTTAATCTGCTTTTCGAAATTTGTATAAAATCCTGGACTTCCCCCCGGTATTTGCTCCTGGGGTATTTGGAAATGAAGGTCTCCGCATATTTGATGGCCTCCTGGTACCGTTCTTCCTTTTTTTCAAAGATGCTTTTTTCAGCATATAAAAAACCGGATTTGCTGATGGTGTAACGGATATTTTCCGCTTCGCGGGTGTCCGGGAAATCTTTCAGCACGTTTTCAAAAGTGGTAATGGCTGCCTGGTACTGGCCCATGTCAAAATATTGCTGACCCTGGCTGAAGGCCTTCGCTTCCAGTTTTTTTCTCAGTTCGTCCATCAGGCGAGTGGCTTCCTTGGTCCTTTCGCTGTTGGGATAGGTGTTGACAAAGATCTGCAAAGCATCCATCGCTTTCACCGTAGGCCCCTGGTCGAGCCGGAAATTGGGGGACTGCATATAGGTGGCATAGGCGTACATATAGTCCATCTCCTCCTTGTAAGGACTGTATAGAAAAGTGTTGGCAAAGTTCTTGAAGGCGGAGGCTGCGGCGACATAATCCCGCTGATGAAAATAGGTATATGCAAAGAGGTAGTTGAGTTGCTCAAACTCCTTGCGTCCGCGGAAGCTGCTGACTACCAGTTCAAAAAGGGTCTGGGCCTTGGAATACTCCTTTTCTTCAAAATACTCCACCGCCTTTTTGTACATGGCATCGGTGTCGTTGCTGGTTCTGACTTTCTCAAACTCGCTCTTGCAGGCGGCCATGCCAAGCAGGGCAACCAACAAAAACAAAGTCCAATTTTTAAACATGGGGGGCAAATTTAAGGTTTTTTGTGTTATCCGGCTGAAAAATT
>Ga0116142_10001096_pt1 | contig 33564 bp, 36 predicted proteins | sample AD_UKC033_MetaG_FD_89785 | JGI IMG/M metagenome (GOLD analysis project Ga0116142, IMG submission 89785) | Active sludge microbial communities of municipal wastewater-treating anaerobic digesters from USA - AD_UKC033_MetaG | ecosystem: Engineered > Bioreactor > Anaerobic > Digestate | place: USA... | reverse complement strand
CGAGACGCGCGCCAAGGCGCGCGGCCTGCTCGCCGCGCTGGTGGCGAGCTGATGCTCGGCGCCTGGGTCGATGGCCGTGTCGCGAGCTCGATCGGGCTCGACGATCGGGGCCTGCACTACGGCGACGGGCTCTTCGAGACGATCGCGGCGAGTGCCGGGCGGCCGCGGTTCCTCGCGGGCCATCTCGCGCGACTCGCGCGGGGCTGTGCGGCGCTGTCGATCCCGATGCCCGATGAGGCGCGGCTGCGCGCCGAGGTGGCGCAGGCCGCAGCGCTCGCTCCCCATGTGATCGTCAAGCTGATCGTGACGCGCGGTGCGGCGCGCGCGCGAGGCTATGCCATCGAGGGTGGCGAGGCGCCGCGACGCATCGTCATCGCCTACGCGTGGCTGGAGGGGCCGGATCACGCCGCGGCGCCGGCCCGCGTGGCGCGCGCGGAGCGGCCCGTTGCGCGTCCGCCGGCGGCGCTGGCCGGCGTCAAGCACCTGAACCGTCTCGAGCAGGTCCTCGCGCTGACCGAGGCGCGCCGGCGCGCACTCGACGAAGTCCTGCTTTGCACCGATGATGACCGGATCGTGGGTGGCAGCATGACCAATCTGTTCCTCGTGACGGGCGGTGAGCTCGTAACGCCGCCGGCGGCGTCCTGCCTGGTCGCCGGTGTGATGCGCGGCGAGGTGCTGCGGGCGGCCGCACGGTTGGGCCTGGCCGTGGCCGAACGCGCGATCAGCGTGGCCGACCTGTCGCGCGTCGAGGGCGCCTGGCTCACCAACGCGCGCGTCGGCCTGTGGCCGATCGGCGCCATCGCCGACCGGAGCCTTGCGGTGCATGCGTGGCACTCGCCGCTGCAGAGGCAGGTCCGGCAGGCGGCTCTGGGCGTGCAGGATGCGTAGCTGGCGCGCGGCCCTGGTATGGCTGCTCGCGCTGGTCGTCCTCGGCGCCATCGCCGGCTACGCGTGGGTGAACCGGCTGATGCACGAGCCGGGGCCGCATGCCGAAGTCGTGCGGGTTCACGTCTATCCGGGGCGCAGCCTGCGGGCGACGCTGCAACAGATCGAAGGGCAGGGCGCACTCAGGCACGCGCAGGTGATCGAGTGGTACCTGCGCCTGCGGCGCGAGCCGCTCGCCCCGAAGGTGGGCAATTACGACCTGCCCGCGCGCGCCTCGCCGCGCGAGATCGTCGATCTGCTGCACTCCGGACGCGTCGTGCTCGAGCAGCTGACGATCGTCGAGGGCTGGACCTTTGCCGACATGCGACGCACGATCGAGGCGCATCCACGCATCAGGCACACGCTGAAGGGCGAGCCGGCCGAAGCGATCATGGCGGCGATCGGCCACCCCGGCCAGCATCCCGAGGGACGCTTCTTTCCCGACACCTATCGCTTTGCCGACGGCACTCTCGATCGGGAGATCTATCGGCTCGCCTACGACACGCTCGCACGCACGCTGGCGGCGGCCTGGGACGCGCGGCACGCGGACCTGCCGATCCACACGGCCGACGAGGCACTTATTCTCGCCTCGATCGTCGAGAAGGAAACGGCGCTCGCCAGTGAACGGGCGCGCATCGCCGGGGTGTTCACCGCTCGCCTGCGAAGCGGCATGCGGCTGCAGACCGACCCGACGGTGATCTACGGGCTGGGCGAGAAGTTCGACGGCGACATCCGCCGGCGCGACCTTACGGCCGATACGCCCTACAACACCTACACGCGCGCGGGCCTGCCGCCGACGCCCATCGCGCTGCCGGGTCGCGAGGCGATCCTCGCCGCCGTCCAGCCCGATGAAACCGGCGAGCTCTATTTCGTAGCTACGGGCCTCGGCGACGGATCGCACGTCTTCTCGAGGACGCTCGTCGAGCACAACGCGGCCGTGGCGCGCTATCTTGCGCGCCTGCGCGCCGCGCCTCCTGCGGCGCCCAAATGAGCGGAGGAGCAGGCGTGGGACGCGGGCGATTGATCACGCTCGAGGGCATCGAGGGGGCGGGCAAGTCGACCGTGGCCGCGCACCTGCGAGCGCAGCTCGAACGCCGGGGCGTGGCCGTGCGCCTGACGCGCGAGCCCGGCGGCACACCGCTCGCCGAGCGCATACGCGCCCTGGTGCTGGAGCGCGGCGAGGAGCCGGTATCCGCCGAGGCCGAGACACTGCTGATGTTCGCCGCCCGACGGCTGCACGTCGACAACCTGATCCGCCCGGCGCTCGAGCGTGGCGAATGGGTACTGTGCGACCGCTACACCGATGCCACGCGTGCCTACCAGGGTGGCGGCCGCGGCGTCGCGGCTTCGCTGATCGAATCGCTTGCCAGCGCGGTGCATGTCGACGTGAATCCCGACCTGACCCTGCTGTTCGACCTGCCCGTGGCGTTGGGGCTCGAGCGCGCCGCGGCGCGTCGCGGCGCGACGGATCGCATCGGGGAGGAAAGCGTCGCCTTTTTCGAGCGCGTGCGTGCGCGCTATCTCGAGATCGCGCGGGCCGAGCCCGACCGCGTCCGTTGCATCGACGCCGCGCAGCCGCTCGAGGCGGTCATTGCGGCGGCCTGTGCCGCAGTCATCGAGCTCGCCCCGTGAGCGAAAGACCCGCAATCGCCGCTACCGACTGCTTCTGGCTCGGACCCGCAATGAACAACCTGCGCGGCGCCCGCGCGAGCGGGCGCCTGGGGCACGCGCTGCTGATCCACGCCGACCCGGGCTGCGGCGGCGAACTGCTGGCCGATTGGGCGGCGCAGCTGCTGCTGTGCCAGCGCGAACCGGCGCCGTGCCTGGCCTGCACCGACTGCCGCCACTGTGCCGCGCACCAGCATCCGGACGTATTCTTCCTGCAGCCGACCGAGGACTCGAAGCAGATCCGTGTCGAGGACGTGCGCACCTTCATTGCCGATCTCGTGCTCACCAGCCACGGCGGCGGCTATCGCGTGGGGATTGTCGCCCCCGCCGACGTGCTCAATTCGAATGCCGCCAATGCATTGCTCAAGACGCTCGAGGAGCCCCCGCCGCGTACGCTGCTTGCGCTCATCAGCGCGTCGCCCTCGCGCCTGCCGGCGACGATCCTCAGCCGCTGCACGCGCCTCAGGGTCACGGCGCCGCCGCGGGTGAAGACGCTGGATTGGCTTGCCGCTAGGGGCCGGTCGGGCGATCTGGCAGGGGCCGCGGAGGTGCTGGGCGATGCACCGCTGACGTTGCTCGATGAAGATGCGGACGCGGTGGCCCGCATGTCGGACGAAATGCTCCGCGCCGTGGCGGAGGTCGAGAGAGGGGCGGGCGACCCGGCGCAGCTCGCGGAGCGCTGGTCCCGTGACCAATTCGCCCTGCGGTTGGCTTGCCTGGAAGCCTGGCTCACCCGGCGAATTCACTTGTCAGCCAACGCACCAAACGGGAATATAGTGTGGCACTTCGGGTTGCTCGACGTGTTGCGCGAGCTGCGACGCGAAATCGATACACCGCTCAACAAATCGGTGGCGCTCGAAACCTGGCTGTGGCGCCTGGCTGCCGGAGGGCAACCGGGTCGTGTAACCCGATCGCAATGAGAGGCGGCTGACTTCGCATGAAGGACCCGGCATCGCGCACAGGTACGAGCAAACCCGGTCTGCTGACGCTCACGATCAAGGACAAGAGCGCGCTGTACCTCGCCTACATGCCGTTCGTGAACAACGGCGGCCTGTTCATTCCGACCAACAGCAATTACCGCCTCGGCGATGAGGTCTTCATGTTGCTGAACCTCATGGGCGAGGATGAGAAGCTGCCGGTCGCGGGCCGCGTGATCTGGGTGACGCCGAAGGGCGCGCAGGGCAAGCGCACCGCCGGTATCGGCGTGCAATTCAGCGACCAGGATCGCGGGCAGACACAGAAGAAGATCGAGACCTACCTCGCCGGCGCACTGTCCGGCGACAAAGCCACGCACACGATGTAGCAGGGCCGCCTCAGTCGGCGGGCGGGCGCAGCCCGAGGTCGGTGCTCGTGAGGCCGCCCTTCAGCACATAGGCATCGAATCCGCGCTCCACCAGTATGAACGCCGCAGCGGAGCTGCGTCGCCCGGTGTCGCAGACGACCACGTATTTCGTGCCGCGATCGAGCGTTCCAAGCTTCATGCGGATGAAATAGAGCGGGATGTTGATCGAATCCTCGATGCGCAGGTTCTGGTACTCGGATGGCAGCCGCACATCGAGCCACTTGCCGCCTTTGGCGACGATCTCGCGCGCCTCCTCGTCGGTCTTCCACTGCAGCAGCGGCTCGTTCATCAGCTCGCGGAAGTCCTGCTTGTTGAGCCGCATCAGCACGCCGTCGGTCAACATCGACACCGTGGCATTGCGTTTCGCTTCCGCGATCAGGGCCTCTTCGCCGAACGTGTCGCCGACACCGAGCTCGGCCAGCTTGATGCCCTCCTTGTTGAGAGGGGTCTCGCGGGTCACCTGGCAGCGGCCCTTGACGATCGCGTAGAAGAAGTCGCCCTCGGTACCCTGCTTGATCACGATCTCGCCGGCGCGATAAGTCTGGCGCTGCATGCGCATGAAGATCGCCTGGATATTGGCCGGCGGGATGCGGTGGAAGGACTTGGTCGACAGCAGCGTCGTCATCCAGTCGTCCGCGTTGCCGCCGCCGTCGAGATCGGCCTGCAGCTCGGAGACCTCGTAGCTGCCGGTCTGGTCCCAGGTGATCATGACGTCGAGCAGTTCGCTGTCGATCGACAGGTACTCGATCTGGTCGACTGCGCGTGCGGTGTACTTGCGCGGCTGTCCGGGCGTCAGCGGATTGCGCGCTTCCGGCGTGCCGGCCTTTATCATGGCGGCGGTGCGGTCGCCCGCGCGCAGCTCCACCATGCCCTTGACCAGCCAGAAAGTGCGCTTGTCGGACTCGCCTTCCTTGAACAGCACGCGCCCCGCGTCCAAGGTGCGCACCTGGATCTTCTTGGCGAGCGCGTGCACGTTCTCGGCCTTCATGCCCTCGAGTGGCGCAAAGGACTTGAGCAACGGAACGGTCGCCGGACGGCCTTGATCCTGTGACATTACCTTTCGATCAGCGCTGCATTATGGTGCATCGCGGTTGTGCAAATCGTAACACAGTGGTTTTTTCGCTCCGGTACGTAGTTCACGCCTTGCCGGCCCGGTCGAGCCCGCGCCAGTGCGCATCAGGCGTAAACCTCGCGCCGTACTGCGCGGCGAAAGCCTGGAGGCGGTTCACGATCTCGCCATGGCCGCGCTTGCGCGCATAGGCCAGCGGGCCGCCGCGAAACGGCGCGAAGCCCGTGCCGAAGATCACACCCGCATCGAGCAGGTCGGCATCGTCGACCGTGCCCTCGCGCAGCACGGCTACGCACTCGTTCACCAGCGCGAGCAACATGCGGTCGGTGAGGTCGGCAGGCGCGGTGGCAGCGCCCGGATCGGGCTTCACGGCCTTGCCGTCCCGCCATTCGTAGAAACCGCGCCCGCTCTTGCGTCCGAATTCCTTCGCGGCCAGGTGCCGCTCCAGTGTCGGCAGCGGCGGCGGCGTTCGGCCGAGTTCCTGGGCGATGATCATGCCGACATGTTCACTGACGTCGAGGCCGACGATGTCGGCGAGTTCAATCGGTCCCATGGGCATGCCGAAGTCGACCGCCGCCTTGTCGATCAGCGCCGCCGGCACGCCTTCCTCGAGCGCGAGCATCGCCTCCTGCAGGTAGGGGGTAAGCACGCGATTCACGACGAATCCGGGCGCGCTGCGGCAGGGCAGGGGGAGCTTGTCGATCCTGCGCGCGAACGCCAGCGCGAGGTTCGCCACTTCGGGATGCGTCACGTCGCTGCTCACGATCTCGACGAGCGGCATCTGCGCCACCGGGTTGAAGAAGTGCAGGCCCACCAGCCGGCCCGGATCGGCGAGCGGCTCTGCGAGCTGCTCGAGCTTGATGCTCGAGGTGTTGGTGGCGAGCAGTGCGCCGGGCTTCATGCGAGGCTCGAGACTCGCGAACAGTTCGCGCTTCGCGTCCAGTTTCTCGTAAATGGCCTCGACCACGACATCGGCCTGCGGCACGCCATCGCCGGCGACATCGGCGCGCAAGCGCGCGAGAGTCGCCGCGACCTTCGCCTCGTCCTTCAACCGCTTCTGGTAATAGTCCCGTGCGCGCGCCAATGCCGGCTCGATGAACCGGGATTCGCGGTCCTGCAGGGTGACATCGAAACCGCGCAGCGCGCACCAGGCGGCGATGTCGCCGCCCATGACGCCCGCGCCGATCACGTGCACGTGGCGCAAGGGCTGTGGCGTGCGGCCACCCAGCGCCTTCAGCCTGTCCTGCAGGAAAAACACCCGCACGAGGTTGCGCGAAGTGTCGGTGAGGAAGAGCCTCGCGATCGAGCGCGCCTCGGCCTCGAAGGCCGCGGCGCCCCGTGCCCCGTGCTTTGCCCACAGGTCGATGATCGCGTACGGCGCGGGGTAGTGGTCGCGGCGCGCACGCGCGGCCACCTGCCTGACGAGCGCGGGCTTGATGAAGGGTCGCACGAGCGGCCACGACAGCGCGCGCGCGCCGAGCGGTGCGCGTCGTGGCGCCGGAGGGTGCAGCGCGAGCGCTTTCGCCGCAGCGTCGAGCTCGGCACGCGGCACCAGCCGGTCGACGAGGCCCATGCGCAAGGCCTTTGCGCCACGCACCGGCTTGCCGGTGAGCATCAGCTCGAGCGCCGGCCGCGCGCCAAGGAGCCGCACCGTGCGCACGGTGCCGCCGAAGCCCGGGTGGATGCCGAGCTGCACCTCGGGCAGGCCGAGCGAGAGCTTGTCGTCGTCGGCGGCCACCCGGTAGCGACACGCGAGCGCGAGTTCGAGTCCACCGCCGAGTGCAAAGCCGTGGATTGCCGCCACCGTGGGGCAGGGCAGGGCCGCGAGCCTGTCGATGATCTGCTGTCCGCCACGGATCAGCGCGTAGGCCTCGTCCAGGCCCTCGAGCTTGACGAACTCGTTGATGTCGGCGCCGGCGATGAAGCCGCTCGCCTTGCCCGAGCGCACCACGAGCGCTCTGGGCGGCGATGCCGCAAGCTGGTCGAGCAGCGCGCCGAGCGCCTCGAGCACCGGGCGCGACAGCACGTTGGTCGATGCGCCCGGCCTGTCGAGGGTCAGGGTGGCGATGCCCTCGGAGTCACGCTGCAGGGTCCAGCTCGGGGCGTCGGGCATCTCTGGTGGTCCTTACAGTGAAATCGCAGACGATCGGGCGATGATCGGAGAAGCGCACGTCCGGCACGCGGAAATCGCTCACCTCGATTTCCCGGCTGACGAGGATGAAATCGAGTTCGGCGCGCGGGTTGCGCGACGGGAACGACGGCAGGCCGAGCGTGTTCGCGCTGGCGAGTCCCGCGGCGCGCATGAACAGGTAGATCTCGTGCGTGCCCCAGAACGTGTTGAAGTCGCCCGCCACGATCACCGGCTTGTGTGAGCGGATGATCAGGTCGTGCAGCGAGCGCATCTGGTACTGGCGGTGACGGAACTTCAGTGACAGGTGCACCAGGAACACGCACACCTCGTCCAGTTCGAGTTCGATGATCAGGCGTTTGATGCCCGTGTCGAAATAATGGAATCGCTCACCGGCGACATGCGGGGCGGCCAGGAAGGCATTCGCCTGCTTGCGTACGACCGGCATGATCTGATTCAGCGAGCTCGCGCTGTACTTGCTCTGGTAGGTCGTGTAGTGCCCGAGCTCGTTGGCGATGAAGGCTGCCTGGTTGACCATGCCCGAGCGTATCGAGCCGGTATCGACCTCGATGAGCCCCACGACATCGGGCTTCTCGGCCCCCACGAACTGGGTGATGCCACGCAGGACCCGGGGATTGCTGCGCAGGTAGCCGGCGCCCGGCAGCGGCAGGTGGAATGTGGGCCCGGTCCCGGTGGCGTAGCGGATGTTGTAGACGAGCAGTCGCAAATCTGGGGTCCCGGCAGAGGCAGCAAGCTACAGTCTATCGGCGCGATGACGCACGGGCGAGCGTATCGCCGGCGGGGTCGGGTACACTCGGCCCTATGTCACAGGCCGACCCCATACGCGTGTTCGTCTCCCATGTCTGGGAGCCTTCCGACGACTACCTGCGCGTATTCGAGTTCCTCGAGAGCGCACGCAATTTCTTCTACAGGAACACCGCCACGCCCGAGCAAATGCCCGCGGGCGACAAGGAGGCCTTGCGCGAAGACCTGCGGCGCCAGATCAAGGAAGCGGAGGTAGTGATACTGCTGCCGTCGCTGTATGCCAAGCACCAGGACCTGACCACCTTCCAGGCGCTGTTTGCACAGGCGAGCAGCAAGCCGGTGGTGCTGCTCAAGTTCTTCGGGGCCGATACGCCGCTGCCCAAGGCGCTGACGGACCTCGCAAACGTCGTGGTCGATTGGGACGAGCGCGCGCTGGTCGATGCGATCCGCCAGGAGGCGCGCCACGAAAACACGGCACGCTGGGACGTGATCGAGTTCAAGCTCGATTGATATGCACGACCGCGCCGTTCGATGTGGCGCCCCGGTGCGACTGCTGTGACTGACCGCACATTGCGCCAAAGAGCATCACGACCCGACCGGCGAGTTCCGTCGCTTCTTCATTCGACATTTTGCGCACGGTAGCCTGCACCGCATCCTCGTTGCGGCAGAGCGGGCGCTCGCGCAGCATCGCGCGGCGCACGGCGATCAGGTCTTCGGCAAGGTCGCGCGGCAGATCCGCGCTTTCTATCGATGCGAGATGGTCACGGTAAGCTGACGCCAGACGTTCTTTCAGTGGCCCGGTGCAGGTGAGTGTCAGGGCGGCACGCTGTATCCGGTCCATCACGTTGCTCATCGGTACCCCCGAAGACGTTGCATTACTTATCAACGAGCTAGACCTGAAATATAGCGCGCTGGATTTGAAAGGCAACGTAATCCGGCCCGGGCCCGTGGTCATACGGGGGAAAAGGCCACCTCCGGGGTCTATAAATCACTCTAAATATCAAATGTAACTGATTTATTTGCCAAATATTTATACTCAGAATATCCACAGCACCGTCAAGATTGCGCCGCCCTCCTGCCATTGCAGTCCGGCAGTCGGCACCTTCGTCTGGCCGGCGTGCAGAAACGCGTCGTCGTAGAACTGTGCAAAGAATGCGCCGAGGGAGGCGCTGACGAGCGTATCGGACGGGAAGTGCCACCCCGCTTCGATGCGCGACCAGGACGTACCGAGGGTCACGGCATCGAGGCCGATGCCGAGGGTACGCCGCGCACCCGGCGGGATATCGACCGACCGCAGATTCAGCTGTGCGAGTCGACCGTGGACCGCCGCCACCGCCGTATGGCCGGATGGAAAGCTCCGCTCATCGGCGCCGTTCGGGCGTACGCGACCGGTCGCCCTCTTCAATTCCTGCGTGAGCTCGGTCGTCGTGACGATCGCCGCGGAGTCGACCGCATATCCACGCAGCTTGTTTCCGAACCACTCGCGGGGCGTATCGCCACCAGGGGTCGCGAGTGCCGTCATGTGTAAGCCAACGACCGACGCCGTGCGCAGATGATCGCCCCATTCGCCAGCCCGTTCATTGCTGCCGAAGAGCGGCGTTTCCCGGCGAGCCCAGTCGGCGATGTCGCGATCCCAGTCGCTCACCTGCAGCAGCGCGGCGCCTGCAAGTGGCAACCACACGCGTGGATTGCGCGCGGCCGACCACGCGGCCTCCCGCACGCGTTGCCAGCCGGGGGCGGGCGTCGCCTCTTCGCCCCAGGCCGGTCCGCCCGGCAGCGTGCCGCACCCGGCAAGCCATGCAGCCGCGATGAGCGACAGCAGCCATCGTGCAGTCTCCATGAGACCGCACGATACGCCAGCCTCGCAGAGCCGCGGAGTCCTCTTGCCGTGATTGATGCCCTGCATCAGGCCGCCACACGCTGCAATCGCGCTTCCGATGTGGGAGCATGACGGTCATGAACCAAGGCACGAACTCCGCGATTGCGGCGGCCGCGATCGTCGCGGCGCTGCTCGCGGGCGGCTGCAGCCGCGCACCTGATGCCTCTCCCGACCCGGACGCACGCGTCGTGGTGTACAAGACCGAGAGTTGCGGCTGCTGCGGCGCCTGGGTCACGCATCTCGAAAACGCGGGTTTCGCGGTCGAAGTGCACGACGTCGACAATCTCGGGCCGACCAAGGAGCGCGTCGGCGTGCCCTTTGCGATGGGTTCATGCCACACCGCCGAAGTGGGTGGCTACTTCGTCGAAGGGCATGTCCCCGCCGACGACATCAGGCGGCTGTTGCGCGAGCGACCTTCGGCCAGGGGGCTTACGGTGCCCGCCATGCCGGTCGGCTCGCCGGGCATGGAGGTCCCTTCGGGACGGGTCGATCCGTACGACGTCTTGCTCGTGGCGCCCGACGGCAGCGCCTCGGTGTTCGCGCACTACGGCGACTAGGACTCAGAACCAGGCTCGGAATCCGGCGACCACCGCGGTCTTGGTCATGTCGTCCCCCTCGGCCGCGAGCTGATCGGCGGTGTTGCCCAGAGCGCGCGAGTGCACCACACCGATATACGGCGCGAACTGCCGCGTGAACTCGTAGCGCAGACGCAGGCCCGCCTCGAAGGCCTGGAGCCCGACGACGACGCCGCGCTCCGGATCGCTCTTGCCGAAGTAGCCGAGCTCGACGAGCGGCTGCAGGATCAGCCGGTTCGTGATCAGCAGGTCGTACTCGACTTCGATGCCCGCGCCAAAATGCCCGGCCTCCGCCACGTACGCCAGTGCGGCCAGCTCGAAGTGCCCCGGCATCAGGCCTTTGACTCCGAGTGTCGCCCAATTGCGTGATGCACCGGGTTTGAAGTCGTGCTTCACGCCCGCGACGATGTCCCACCAGGCGGCAATGCTGCGTCCATAGAGCACTTCGAGTCCGGAGCCTTCCGTCACGCCGTCGATCCGCTCGCCGAACGAGCGCAACCACAGGCGATTGATGTCCGACCCGAACCAGGCCTCGGCATCCCAGGCAAAGCCCGTGCCCGCATCCGCATCCCGGATCTCGAGCCGATCGAGCAGGATGAAGCTGTTTACTGCGCTTGCATGCGTCATGCCGCCGGAGAGCTCTGGAAAGGCCGCCTCGCGATCGGCGTCGGTCAGCTCGGGTACGGGTGCAACGGGCCCGCTACGAGCGGCGCTCGCGGCATTTGTCGCCGGCGCGGACTGCATGGCGCCGTGGTCGTGATGGCGATGATCCTGCGCGCGGGTCTGCGGACCTGCGACCAGCGCGAACGTCAGCAGCGCCAGCGCCGCGGCGGCGCCTTGCGCGGTCATTCCTCCACCCTCACTTCCCGCATCATTCCGGCCTCCATGTGATAGAGCAGGTGGCAATGGTAGGCCCAGCGCCCGAGCGCATCGGCGCGCACGCGATAGCTGCGCCGCGTGCCCGGCGGCATGTCGATCGTGTGCTTGCGCAGCTGGAATCCGCCGCGCGCATCCTCGAGATCGCTCCACAGGCCGTGCAGGTGGATCGGGTGGGTCATCATCGTGTCGTTGACAAGGATGATGCGCAGGCGCTCGCCGTAGCGCAGGCGCAGCGGCGCGGCATCCATGAACTTCTCGCCGTTGAAGGACCAGGCGAACTTCTCCATGTGACCGGTGAGGTGCAACTCGATCTCGCGTGCCGGCTCGCATCCATCGGGGTCGTCGAAGCGGCTGCGCATTGCGGCATAGGTCAGGACGCTGCGGCCGTTGTCGCGCAGGCCGATGCCGGGGTCGTCGAGTCTCGGTGCAGGCACCATCGTCTGCATGTCGACGAGCGGATTGCCGCTTTCGCTCGCAGGATGCTTCGGTGCCCCGGGCATGTCGTGGCCGCTGTGGTCCATGCCATCGTGGCCCATGTCGGCCATGGTGAGCAGCGGCCGTGGATCGAGCGGCGGGATCGCGTCCGCGAGGCCGGCGCGCGTCGCCAGCGTGCCGCGCGCATAACCCGTGCGACCCATGTCCTGCGCGAAGATCGTGTACGCCTCCTGGCCCGAGGGTTCGACCAGCACGTCGAAGGTCTCGGCGACTGCGATCCGGAACTCGTCGACCGTGACCGGGTCGATCGGCTGGCCGTCGGCCGCGATGACCGTCATCCTGAGGCCCGGGATGCGCACGTCGAAATAGGTCATCGCCGCACCATTGATGAAGCGCAGCAACAGCTTCTCGCCGGGTCGGAAGAGGCCGGTCCAGTTCGCGGCCGGTGTCGTGCCGTTCATCAGGAAGGTATAGGTGTGGGCGTTGACGTCGGAGATGTCGGTCGGCGTCATGCGCATCCGCGCCCAGCCGCGGCGCTCGGCGAGCGTTGCTGCGAGGCCGTCGCGGCGCGCGTCGCGGATGAAATCGCCAAGCGTGCGCCGGTAGTAGTTGTCGTACGAGGAGTCCTTCTTCAGCCGGCGGAAGAGGGCGCCAGGGTCCATGTCGGTCCAGTCCGACAGCAGCACCACATGCTCGCGGTCGAAGTGCCAGCGCGGCGGTTCGCGCGGATCGACGATGATCGCGCCATAGAGGCCCGCCTGTTCCTGGAACAGCGAATGGCTGTGGTACCAGTAGGTACCTGACTGGCGGACGCGAAAGCGATATTCGTAACTGCTGCCCGGCGCGATGCCATCGAAGCTGAGCCCCGGCACACCGTCCATGTTCGCTGGCAGCAACAGTCCGTGCCAGTGGATCGATGTCGACGCATGTGGCAGGCGGTTGGTCACGCGCAGCACGACCTCGTCGCCCTCGCGCCAGCGCAGGATCGGCGCGGGCAGGGAACCGTTCACGGTCACGGCCAGCCGGTCCCGGCCGGTGAAATTCACCGCGGCCTCAACGATCGTCAGCCGGAAATCCGTCCCAGAGAGGACAGGAGGCGACCCTGCGGCAGTTGCTGCGTCGGACGCGGCGCGCAGGCCGCCCGCCGCCACGATGGCGCCGCCCGCACCCAGGCCTTGTACGAATCGCCGGCGCGTGACGCCGGTGCAGGAATCGATCGACATCGCTCTACTCCAGGTCGATTGAGGCAGGCCCCGGTATATGTGCGGGGCTCTCCGCAGGGCGGCGGCTCAGACGATCGGAGGTCGGATCGGATCCGGCAGTGTCGGCGCACACAGCGCGATCTGCCGGGGCGGCGCACTCGTGAGCAGCGTGCGCACAGCACGGTTCGCAGCCCAGGACAGAATGAGCGCAGGCAGATGGGCGGTTGCGCAATGGCAGGGCGCGGTGCTGCAGCAGTCATGTCCGCCGTCGAGGGGCGTCACGGGCACTGGCGCCTGGCTGTCGGCCACTGTATGGCATGGCGGTTCATCGGCCTGCATGGGCGCGGCTGCGAGCGGCGAGGGGGCCGCCGCGAAGCCATTGAGCACGAATGCGACACATCCAAGGACCGGCAGCAGGCGGGAACGTCGAATCATCGCACGAAAGCCTATCGTGAAACGCGGTGCCATGGCGGCGAGATTGTGCCTGGCTCAGCGACCGGGGCCGGCCTCCGGCTGCAGGATCCGCCGCCGCACGCGCTCTTCCTCGGCCGCACTGATCAGGCCTTCATCCCGCAATTCCTGCAGCACCTGCAGCTGCCGCAGTCGACGCTGCGAAAGGGCTTCCGGCGATGCTGCCGGCGGCGCAGGAGTGGTCGCCGGCGCTGCAGTGCTCGCCGGCGTGGACGCTGGCACGGCAGCCGGCGTCACAGTCGCATTGCAGTCGAGGCGCAGCTGCAGTCCTTGCCTGATGTCGGTCGCAGTCACCCGATGCCGCAGCGGCTCGCAGCCGGGGTGGCGCAGCACGACCATACCGTACAGGTCCGCCCGCGCGTCGTCATAGTCATTCGGATAGATGGCGCGTTCACTGATCGAAAGCGGCGTCACGCCGGCCTTGCCGCCTATCAGTTCGACTTCGGCAGCCGCTGGCACCGATTCGATGCGCAGCGTGCCGAGCTGCTGTGCCTGCGCATCGATGCTGCCGGCGAATCCAAAGGCCAGTGCGGCAATGCCGGCGTGCCTCCACGGAACGCCAGTGCATCGGGTGGTGCGCATGTCAGAACGCCGTATCGAAACCGAACAGGATGTAGTTCTCTTTGGTCAGGTGACCGGTGAAATACGGGCCGGTCGGTGCGTCCTTGCTCAGGAAGTCGACGTTGACCTCGAAGATGGCTTTGACATTGCGCATGAAGAAGTACGACGCCGTCAGGCTGAGGCTGTTCATGTCGATGCCTTCGTAAACGGTGTTGGTACCCGCCAGGTCACCGGCATCGTCGTAGTTGTACAGCGCGGAGAACGCCCAGTTCTCGTTGGCGATCCAGTCGACACCCGCGAAGCCGCCGTCCCAGCGGTAATCGCGTGCCGGATCGATGTCGAGGAATCCGTCCCAGCTGTTCCACAGGTACTGCGCATACCAGTGCACATTGCCGCCAATCTGGCCCGAGGCGTCGAGGCCGACCACGCGCTTGTCGGTGTTGCGTGCACTCGTCGCCAGGCCGGCCGGCCCGGTCGCACCGCGCTGCTTGCCCGATGCCCCGAACAGCCCGACGCTGACCGGCCCGATTTCGGTGCCGATCCGGCCGAACACCGTCTTGGAATTGTCGTTGTCGAACATCCTGTCAGGTCGGGAAAAACCCGGGCTGTTGATACTCAGGTTGTCCTCGATGCCGTTGCCGTTGGTGAACCCGAGATCGATGCCGATCGGCCCGAGCGCGCGGTCGAAAAGCACGCCGCGGTCGTAGGTGATCCCGGCCATGCGATAGGCCATGAAATCCTGGAAGGGCAGGCGCACCTCGCGCGGAAACATCAGGTCGGAGAGCTGGAACTGGCCGAGCTGCATGCCTATCCCGCTGCCGAAGACGTCGGCGTGGCGAAACCACGCATCCTCGAGCAGGGCCTCGCCGTTACCGCCTTTCTCGGCGAGGATGACGTAGAAGTAGTAGGTGATGTTTTCGCTCAGGGGGGCGCTGGACAGTATCTTGACCAGATAGGGTGACTGGAAGTCCGTCGATGCCGATTGGGTCGCGCCGGTGAGCGGATCGACCGACTTGCCGTCGCGGGCCTGCACATACCCCTGCGCGCGTACCGCGAGCGGCGGGTACGCGGGCAGTACGAGTCTATCGTCGCCGAGCTGGTCAGCCGTTTCCTTCCAGTTCGGCAGGCGCATGTTGTTGTCGGCGAAATTCTCGCCGAATTTGTTCAGGCGCGGGAAGGCCGAATGACAGGCGGCGCAGGTGATGTCGTAGCGACGTGCGAATTCGGGCATTGCCGACGCACTTTGTGTCGAAAGCGCCAGCAACGATGCGCTGGAGAGCAGGAATGCCGCGAACTTGATCGCGATCGCGAACCCGGGGGTGTGATTGCGCTGGGACATGAGTTGACTCGCCTGATTAGGTGCTTCGTCATCGTAACGTAACCTGGAACCAATCCAAACCGACTCGCGGTCGCTGGACAATGCAGTTGAGTGAGCAAGCGGTTTGGGGACGCGGGCTTTGGAATTGTGAACGGTGGGTCGCGCTCGCTCAGGGCGCCAGCGCGCCAGCAAGTATTAGTTCGCATAATGTATATTATGTTAAATAATATCTGACTCAGCTGAAGGCTTCGAGCCTGAGAGGTGGCGCGCGGACACTTGCGATCGCCCTGCCCACATCAAGCCCTGCAGGGCTGCGAAGCGCTGCATGAATGAAATGGCCGCCCGTCTTCGGAACGGGCGGCCAGCTCCATCGGTCTCGGCTTCGATACCGATCTGGTCAGTCGGTGCGCATGGCCTCGACCTGGATCTCGAGTTCGACTTCCTGCTTGAAGCCGAACGCCTTGCCATAGTCGACGCCGAAGTCATCGCGATTGAATTTCCCCGATGCATCGGCACCGCAGACTTCCTTCTTCGTCATCGGGTGCGGCTTGCACATGAAATCGTCGATCTCGAGGGTCAGCGGTCGGGTTACCCCCTTGAGGGTCAGTGTGCCGACGAGCTTGCCGGGCTTGCCGTCGTCGAAGTCGGTCAGCTTGCCTTTGTATACCGCGGTTGGATACTTCTCGACATCGAACATGTCCCCCGACCTTGCGTGTTCGTTCATCTTGTCAAGGCCGAAGTCGATCGAGGCAGTGTCGATGACGACCTCGACCGTGCCGGTCTTCGCCGCGACGTCGAGCACGATCGTGCCCGACGACTTGTTGAATTTGCCACGCCAGGTGGACAGGCCGCCCATGTGGTCGGCCTCGAAGCTGGGATAGGTGTGGTTCGGGTCGATGTTGTACGTCGCCGGATCCGCCGACGCAGCGGCGAGCCCGAGTACGAGCAGGCTCCCGCCGAGGAGCGTTTTGCTGATGATTGACTGCATTCGATGTTCCTCCTGCGCGGGTGGGCGCAATGCAAGTTTACCTGTGAATCCGGCCCTGGCTGTCAGACGAATCGCCCGGAACTGTAGTCGTCGACTGCTTGCACGATCTGTGCACGCGTGTTCATCACGAACGGGCCGTACTTGACGACCGGTTCCCGCAGGGGGCGTCCCGCGACGAGGATGAAGCGTACCGCAGCCGCGTCGGCCAGTACGTCGACCCGCTCGCCGTCTGTCAGCACGGCGAGGTCGCCGCGCACGGCACGTCCCGCACGCTCGCCGATGCTTGCCTGCCCTTTGAACACGTAGATGAACGCGCTGTGGCCTGCAGGCAGTGCATGATCGAAGTGCGCGCCCTTGGGCAACGAGACGTCGAAGTACAGCGGATCGGTGGCGATACCCTCGATCGGGCCGCGCGTGAGCGTGCCGGCATGGTCCGTGTGCGCGCCGGCGATGACGCGCACTTCGCTGCCGTCGGCGCTGCGCACGAGCGGAATGCGCTCGGGTGCGATGTCCTGGTAGCGCGGCGCGGTCATCTTGTCCTTTGCCGGCAGGTTGACCCACAGCTGGAAGCCCCGCATGCGGCCCTCCTCCTGCTCCGGCATCTCCGAGTGAATGATGCCGCGGCCGGCTGTCATCCACTGCACGCTGCCGGGCACGAGCAGTCCCTCGTTGCCCTGGTTGTCGCGGTGGCGCATGCGCCCCTCGAGCATGTAGGTAACGGTCTCGAAGCCGCGGTGCGGATGGCTCGGGAAGCCGCCGATGTAGTCGGACGCCGAGTCGGAACCGAACTCGTCGAGCATCAGGAACGGGTCGAGGTCGCTGAGCGAGCGCCCGCCGATGAGGCGGGTCAGCCGAACGCCGTCGCCGTCGCTGGTCGGCTGGCTACGCACGAGCTGGCCGACTTCGCGGGTCTCATGAACGGTCTGTGTGCTGGTCTTCATGGGCTGGACTGTACCGGCCGCGCGGTGGCCTTCCAGCCACCGGCAACCGAATCCGGTGTTCGGTATGATCGAACGATGGAGTACAAACTCGAGGACATCGAGACCTTCCTCGCGGTGGTGGAGGCCGGCAGCGTCAGTGCGGGCGCCCTGCGGCTCAATCTCGCCAAGTCGGTCGTCAGCGAGCGCGTGGCGCGGCTCGAGCGCGCCCTCGGTGCAAAGCTGCTGCACCGCTCGGCGCAGGGCGTCACGCCGACCGATCGCGGGGTGGATTACTACCAGCGATCGCGGGCAGTGCTCGAGCAGCTTGATGCGGCCGCCGAGGCCATCAACGAGGACGAGGGCGCCCTCGTCGGGCTGCTGCGCATAGCGGCACCGATGAGCTTCGGTGCGCGCTGGCTCGGCCCCGCCCTCTTCCCGCTCTTGCGCGAGCATCCCCAGCTCGCGGTGGCACTCGACCTCGATGACCGGCGCGTCGACCTGCTCGCGGGGGGTTACGACCTCGGCATCCGCTCGGGCCGCCTGACCGATTCGAGCATGGTGGCCAAGCGCCTCGCGCGCAGCCGGGTCATCGTGTGCGCCAGCCCGGAGTACGTGGCCAGGCACGGCACGCCGGCCACGCTCGAGGAGCTCGCGCAGCATGCCACGATCGGCTACTCGCTCGTGCCCGCCGACCGGAGCTGGCAGTTCGAGCCGGTGCGCAAGGGCGAAGCGCCGCGCACGGTTGCGACCCAGTGCCGCATCGTCATCAACAATGGCGACGCGATGCGTGAAGCCGCGATCGCGGGCCTCGGCCTCGTCGTGTTGCCGAGCTTCGTCGTGGCCGATGCATTGCGCGCAGGCGCGCTCGTCAATGCGGCACCCGCGCTAAGGCCTGTCGGCTCCGACGTCTGGGCGATCTACCCCCACTCGCGGCACCCGTCGCGAAAGGTGCGCGTGATCATCGAGCACCTGCGCAAGGCGTTTCGCGACGGCGCCCTGTGGGAGGACCTCATCCCCAGTCGAGGATGACCTTGCCCGACTTGCCCGAGCCCATGACCTCGAATCCGTCGCGGAAGTCGGCGATCGGCAGCCGATGGGTGATCACCGGGCGTATGTCGAGGCCGCTCTGCAGCATGCTCGACATCTTGTACCAGGTCTCGAACATTTCCCGCCCGTAGACGCCCTTCAGCATCAGGCCCTTGAAGATCACCTGGTCCCAGTCGATGCCGGTGCCCTTGGGCATGATGCCGAGCATCGCGATGCTGCCACCGTGGTGCATCGTGCGCAGCATGTCGCGGAACGCGGCCGGATTGCCGGACATCTCCATGCCGACGTCAAACCCTTCCTCCATGCGCAGGTCGTGCATGGCGGTGTCGAGCGTTTCGCGCGCCACGTTGACCGTGCGCGAGGCGCCCATGCGCGCCGCGAGTCCTAGTCGGTAGTCGTTGACATCGGTGACGACGATGTGGCGCGCGCCGACATGACGCGCGATTGCGACCGCCATGATGCCGATCGGCCCGGCGCCCGTGATCAGCACGTCTTCGCCGACCACGCCGAAGGACAGCGCCGTGTGGGTCGCATTGCCGAACGGGTCGAGGATCGAGGCGATGTCGTCGTCGATGGCATCCGGCAGCTTGAAGACATTGACGGCCGGCAGCGACATGTATTCCGCGAAGCAGCCGGGCCGGTTGACGCCGACGCCGACGGTATTGCGGCACAGATGGCGGCGACCGGCGCGGCAGTTGCGGCAATGACCGCAGGTGATGTGCCCTTCTCCCGAGACGCGATCGCCGACCTCGAAGCCGCGCACCTCGCTGCCCATCGCCACGATCTCGCCGCTGTATTCGTGGCCGACGGCCATCGGCACCTTGATCGTACGCTGCGCCCACTCGTCCCATTTGTAGATGTGCATGTCGGTACCGCAGATGGCGGTCTTGCGCATGCGAATCAGCACGTCGTTGTGCCCGATCTGCGGTTCCGGGACATCCTGCATCCAGATTCCGGGCTCGGCTTTCGCCTTCACTAGCGCTCTCATGGCAATATTATGCATGGAGTCCGAGACATTCGCCTTGACGCCCACGCCGATCGAACTGACTGCTGCCGCGCTGTTCGCCACCGCGATCCTGCATACGTTCTCGACCAGGCTGTTTGCGCAACTCGCCCGGCTGCAACCCGCGCATGCCGGTATCTGGCACCTGCTGAGCGAAGTCGAGGTCGTCTTCGGCTTCTGGGCCATGGTTCTGGTCGTGGTCATGGTGGCCCTCGACGGCGCCGCAGCCATGACGGCCTACATCGATTCGCGCAACTTCACCGAGCCGCTGTTCGTGTTCGTCATCATGGTGATCGCGGCCACCCGCCCCGTCGTGCGCACGGCGATGGGTGCCATAGCGCTGCTGGCACGATCGATCCCGTTGCCGGGCAGCCTCGGTTTCTATTTCCTCGTACTCGCGCTCGTGCCGCTGCTCGGCTCGTTGATCACCGAGCCCGCGGCGATGACCATGGCGGCGTTGATCCTGGCGGACCGAATCTTTGCCGCCGGCGTGTCCACACGCCTGAAGTACGCGACGCTCGGCGTGCTGTTCGTGAATGTCTCGATCGGCGGCACCTTGACCCACTTCGCCGCGCCGCCCGTCCTGATGGTGGCGCAGACCTGGCACTGGGACACGGTATTCATGCTTTCGACCTTCGGCTGGAAGGCGGCCATCGCAGTAGTCGTGAATGCGTTCGCGGTCACCGTGCTGTTCCGCAGGGAGCTGGCCCAGCTGCGGCCGTCGTTCGGCAGGGAGCAAGGCGACGCCTCGCCACCGCTCCTCGTGCTCGTGCACGTGCTGTTCCTCGTCGGCGTGGTGGTGTTTGCGCATCATCCCGCGCTGTTCATGGGTCTGTTCCTGTTCTTCCTCGGCATCGCGCATGCCTATCAGCAGCACCAGGATCGCCTCATCCTGCGCGAGGGCATGCTGGTGGCGTTCTTTCTGGCAGGCCTGGTGGTGCTCGGCGGGTTGCAGCGCTGGTGGCTCGAGCCGCTGTTGCTCGGCATGAGCGACGACACCGTATTCGTCGGCGCCGCGATCCTGACCGCCTTCACCGACAATGCGGCGCTGACCTACCTCGGCTCGCAGGTGCAGGGTCTGACCGAAAGCTTCAAGTACGCACTGGTCGCAGGCGCCGTGACCGGTGGCGGGCTCACGATCATTGCCAATGCGCCGAATCCGGCCGGCATCGCGATCCTGCGCGGACAGTTCGCGGATGGCGGGGTGAATCCGCTGTGGCTGGCCCTGGCGGCCCTCGGGCCGACCGTGGTTGCGGCGCTGGCCTTCAGGATGCTCTAGGCTTACGGGATGCCACCAGTCACCCGTTCCATCCTGATAGTCACGGTCCTCGTCTACTTCCTGCAGGGTGTCGAGGCGTCGGGGCTGATGGCGTTCGCGTTGTGGCCGCTCGGCCCGCTGTTCCGTCCCTGGCAGGTCTTCAGCTATGCGTTGCTGCACGGGAGCGTCGCGCACCTCTTCTTCAACATGTTCGCGGTTTACATGTTCGGCAGTCACCTCGAGCGCTACTGGGGGCCGAAGCGCTACCTGTTCATGTATGCCTCGAGCGTCGTGTTCGCGGCCCTCGCGCAACTCGCCGTCGCCGCCGTCAGTGGCGGAACATATCCGACCGTCGGTGCGTCAGGCGGCGTGTTCGGCCTGCTGCTCGTCTATGCGGTGCTTTTCCCGCGCCACAAGCTCATGCTGATCTTCCCGCCGATCCCGATGCCGGCGTGGCTGTTCGTGAGCCTCTACGGGATCCTCGAGCTGACGCTGGGTCTCACCGGCCAGCAGACCGGTGTTGCGCACTTCGCGCACCTCGGGGGCATGCTCGGGGGATTCATCGCCCTGCTCAGTTTCCGCGCGAGAGCCTGATCGCGCGCCAGCGTCCCGATCGCCAGCGCAGCAGCATCGCGATTCCGAGCAGCATCGCGTAGCTCATCAGCGCGAGCCATCCGCCGAGCGCGCCAAGGCCCGCCTGCGGCAGACCGTCGATCCAGCCCTCGCCCGGTGCGAACACCAGGGTGTGCGAAAGCGGCACGAAATAGAGCCACGACAGCAGCAGTGCGGTGATGGCCGGCACGCGCGTGTCGCCGGCGCCGCGCAGCGCCGACGCGCTGCCGAAGTAGAGGCCATCGAACGCCTGGTAGGCGGCCGCGGGCCACAGGATGAGCAGCCCCACCGCGATAGCCTCGCGCGCCGCCTCATCGAGCGGCGGCATGAAGACCGGCAGCAGCCATTGCCCACCCAGCAACAGGAGCGCCGCTATGCACGTCATGAATCCGCTGCACATCAGGATCACGGTCGTGCCGATGCGCTGCGCCCAGTCGCGATCGCGGGCGCCGATCGATTGCCCGACATAGGTCGTGCCCGCTGCGGCAAGGCCGAGTGCCGGCAGGTAGGCGAGCGAGGTCAGCATGAAGACAACCTGCGTCGCCGCCGCGGAACTGCTGCCTGTCTGCACCACCATCAACTGGAAGAGCGCGACGCCGAGGATGTCGGCGCCGTACATCACGCCGACCGGCAGGCCGATCCGCAACTGTCGCAGGATCTGCGGGCGTGCGGGCCGCCATGTATGGCGCGAGCGGAAGGCCGCGGCGTAGCGCGCCGAAAGCAGGATCGCGAGGCCGAGCGCCAGGCCGATCGCCTGCGCGGCATTGGTACCCCACGCGGCCCCCGCCATGCCCATGTCGAGCTCGAACATGAAGAACTGGTTGGCGGGCACATTGGCGAGCATGGTCACGCCCGCGATCGCGAAAGTGGTGCGGCTTGCGCCGACTCCGGTGAAGAATCCGGCGATGGACCAGGTGCCGAGCCCCAGTGCCGCACCCAACATGCGCGGTTGCCAGTACTCGATCGCGAGCCGTTCGATCGCGGGCTCGAGGTTGAACGGCGCGAGCAGCGCCGGGCCCAGCCAGGCGAGCAGGACGAACACCGGGAACGTGCACGCGGAGGCCCACAGCCCGGACCACGCGGCTTGCGAGGCACGCGCGCGCCGGCCTGAACCGATTGCCTGGGCGACAAAGGTCTGAACTGCGAAGCTCACGCCGCCGAGCACCAGGATCAGGCAGGTCATGACCCAGTAGATCGCGCTCATGCCGGCCAGTGCATGGGTCGACAGGCGGCCGATGAACCAGGTGTCGGTGAGATTGAGGACGGCCTGGATCGCATTGGTCGCCATCAGCGGCGCGGCGAAGGCCACGATGGCGCGGTAGTCGACGCGTGCGCGGCCCCCGGCGCCGATGCGCCCCGCCGGGGCAGATGTCATGCAGCGGGGGTCCGCAGCTCGCCGGCCAGGTAGGGCTTGTCGCTGGTGGCGTCCTTCATCGTGAACAGCACACTGCCCGGCGCCGTGCGGCTCTCGAACAGCAGCTCGGCCGGCATGAAGACCGGCGCCTTGAACGTGACGTCGAGCGTCACGGCGCCGCGGGCATCCGCCTCGCCGGCCTCGGCCGCGCAGCGCGCCAGTGACCACATGCCGTGCGTTATCGCCTTGCGAAAGCCGAACGGCTTCGCGGCGAGGTCGCCGAGATGGATCGGGTTGTAGTCGCTCGACACGACGGCGTAGCGCCGGCCGAGGCCCGCGGGCGCGGTGAAGCGGCTGGTCCGCAAGGGCTGGCTGTCGGCGGCGGCCTCGCGCTCACGCTCGCGTTCACGCGCACGCTCGGCCGCGAGCACACGCGCCCGCGGTGCGCGCAGGCCGCGCGCGAGGAACACGCAGGTCTCGCGCCAGATCACTTCGCCTGCCGTAGTGCCCTCGGTTTGGAGTTCGAACTCATGACCGAGTTCGGTGTCGCGATGGCCCTCGATCCAGCTGCGCAGTGCCATGGGCTCGGCCGGGTCCTGCGCGTGCAGGCGCTCGATGCGGTTCTGCAGGTGCACGATACCCAGCACACTGACCGGAAAGGCGGGCGAGGAGAGCATGGCGAGATGCATGCCGCTGGCAAGCATGTGCGGGAAGGCGATAGGCACGACATCGGTGCGCGGCATGCCGCAGATGGCGGCATAACGCGCGAGGTGATCGGGATCGATACGGATCGGTGCGAGCGTGGCCTCGATGCGCGGTACGGTGGCACCGGCAGGCATGATGCGCGGCTTGCGGCCGGTCAACACGCGTGTGTAGTTGGCCCAGATGCCCGGCGGACTGGCGAATTGGAGTGTGAGGCTTGTAGCCATGAACGGTGATCCGGCCTGTCAGGGCGTCACGCGATCGATCACGATCTCCCGCACGCCATCCTTGCCGACATCATAGCTGACTTCACCATACGGATCGCCGCTCGCGGCCTCCGGCTGCCCGGTGCGTGAAATGCGCGCCACGACCTGCACGCGCTTGCCTGCGGTGATGGCGCGGTTCGGCATCATCGCGTCCGCTGCCGTCAGTACGAGTTCCAGCGGAAATTTCGCAGCGACGCGTTTGACTGCGAGCGGAGGGCCCGGCGCATCCGGATCGCGCACGATCACGAACAGCGGCGCGTCGGCCGTGGCGCCCTTTGCAATGTCGGGTGACGCGGTGACGGCGACACGCACGCTCGCCTGTGTGTCGGGCGCGGCAACCCCGCCCTCGTCACCGGCAATGGCGCGATCGAGGGCGGCGACCTGCTGCTCGATCAGCGGGCGGACCGCATCCGGTGGATCGAGCGCGAGCAGGTTGGCGAAACGCTCGCGGGATTTCGGCAGCTCGCCGCGGCGCATCGCTGCGATCGCGCTGTAGAACAAAGCCTTGCCGGCCTTCGGGTCGAGTTCGAGTGCGCGCTCGAACAGGTCGCCCGCGCGCCCGACGAGTTGCGAGTCGTCCATCACGGCGAGAATCTCGCCCATGCCGACCAGCGCCTCGACATTGCGGCCCGCGGCGAGCGCATCGGCACGTTCATAGGCGCGCAGCGCGAGCGGAAACTGCTCGAGCGCCGCGTATGAACGACCGAGCTGCAGCCAGCCCTCGAGATCATCGGGCTGCCGCTCGAGCCGGCGCGCGAGGCTCGATATGCTGTCGCCAGCCTCGTGGGCCGAAGCATCCTGCCAGGTCCAGTTGCTCCACGTGGCGTAAAGCACGGCGCTGCCCAGCAGCAGCACCACTACGCTGCCGAGCGCCGCCCACGGCGCGGGTCGCTCCGGTCCGCGCAGCAGCGGCACGGCGACGGCGATGATGGCGAGCAGGACGAGCGTGGCGGCCAGCGTCACGAACAGCAGCATCAGCGCTCCGGATCGTCAGCGTTGAAATCGGGGTCGTTCGCGGCGAGGCGCGATCGCTGGCGCACGATGCGCCATGCGATCACGCCCCCGGCGAGCAGCAGCACGCCCGGCAAGGCCCACAGCCATGCCGTACGCGCCGACAGGCGTGGCCGGAACAGGATGAAATCGCCATAGCGGGCGGCCATGTAGTCGCGTATTTCGGCGTCGGTCTTGCCCGCCATGAGCTGATCGGCGACTTCGCGACGCAGATCCGCGGCAAGCCCCACCGGCGAGTCCGCGATCGACTGGTTCTGGCATTGCATGCAGCGCAGCTCGTGAGTGAGCGTCTCGTAGCGTTCCTGCAGCACGGGATCGGGCAGTTCCGTCGTGTCGATCGCCGGCAGCGCTGCGGCATACAGGCAGCTTGTCACCAGCGCGAGCGTGAACGCGCGGGCGTTCATTTGGCCGCCGCCCGCGCGACGAAGTCGCGCTCCCAGACCTCGGTCGACAGGGGACCGATGTGCTTGTGCACGACGACGCCCTGCGGGTCGATCAGGAACGTCTCCGGCGCGCCGTAGACGCCGAAGTCGATCGCGACGCGGCCTTCCGCATCCACCGCCGTTGCTTCATACGGATCGCCGAGCTGCGCGAGCCAGGCGATGGCGCTTGCGCCGTCGTCCTTCCAGTTGAGCCCGATGATCGGCAACTGGCCCGCCTGCCTGGCCGCGACCAGCGTACCGTGCTCGACACGGCACTCGACACACCATGTGCCCCACACATTGAGCGCGTACCAGCGCCCGGCCATGGAACGCGAATCGAACGGAGCCTCTGGGTCGAGCAGATTCGGCAGCACGAATGCTGGCGCGGCACGCCCGATCAGCGGCGAAGCCACGACACCCTTCGTGTCGACGTTCCTGATTCCGACGCCCAGAACGATTGCGACCAGCGCGAAGGCCGCAAGCGGCAGCAGGAAGCGATTCACGCGGTACTGCCCTGCCCCGCCCCGACAGGCACGGTGGCCGGTGCACGCGCGGTCCGATATCGCCGGTCGCTGGCCGCGATGCAGCCGCCGAGCGCCATCAGCAGCGCCGCGAGCCAGACGTAGTTGATCAGCGGTCGGACCTGGATGCGCAGGCTCCAGCGTCCGGCCCCGAGGTCCTCGCCCAGGGCGACGAACAGGTCGCGCCCGGCCTGCGATTCGATGCCCGCCTCGGTCATCACCGACTGCTGCACGAAGTAGCGGCGCTTCTCCGGGTGCAGCGTGGCGATCGGTCTGCCTTCACGCGAAACCTGCACGATGCCATGCACGCCGTCGTAGTTCGGGCCATGGACGTCGTCGATGCCGTCGAAGCGGAAATCATAGCCGCCCACCTCGATGCTCTCGCCGCGCGCGAGCGCCACGTCACGCTCGGTCGTGTAGGTCTCCACCGCGGTCACCGAGATCACGAATACGCCGAGCGCGATGTGCGCGAGGGTCATGCCGACGATCGCGCGCGGCATCGACAGCCCGCGTCGCAGGCGATCGATCGGGTCGACCAGCGACGACAGCACGAGCCAGGCACCGAGCGCGAGGCTGACGAGCGCGAGCCCCGGCCGGCCGCCGTAGTAGCCGAACACGAGGGCGAGTGCGATGGCGAGCGCGATCAGCCCGGTCACCACGACGGGCCGGCTGCGCTCGGCGAGCCGGCCGCGCTTCCAGTTGGCGTGCATGCCGACCGCGGCGAGCGCGATCATCGGTAGCATCGGCAGCAGGAAGGTCGGGTTGAAGTACTGCGTGCCGACCGACAGGGTGCCGAGCCCCAGCGTATCGGAGATGAGTGGTGCGAGCGTGCCGCCGAATACCGTGGTGGCCGCGATCACCAGCAGGATGTTGTTGAAGAGCAGGAACGATTCGCGTGACGTGAACTCGAAGCCTGCCGCGGACTTCAGCAGCGGCGCACGCCACGCATAGAGCGCCAGCGCACCACCCACCATGATCACGAGGAAGGCGAGGATGAAGACGCCGCGCGCAGGATCGGCGGCGAACGAGTGCACCGATACCAACACGCCCGAGCGCACGAGGAAGGTGCCGAGCAGGCTCAGCGAGAACGCGATGATCGACAGCAGCAGGGTCCAGCTCTTGAACAGGCCGCGCTTGTCCGTCACCGCGAGCGAATGGATCAGTGCGGTGCCGATCAGCCACGGCATGAACGACGCGTTCTCGACCGGATCCCAGAACCAGTAGCCGCCCCAGCCGAGCTCGTAATACGCCCACCAGCTGCCGAGCGCGATGCCGACCGTGAGGAAGGCCCAGGCCGCCAGGGTCCAGGGACGTGTCCAGCGTGCCCAGGTCTGGTCGAGCTTGCCCTCGAGCATGGCGGCGATCGCGAAGGCGAAGGCGACGGCGAAGCCCACATAGCCCGCGTACAGGAGCGGCGGGTGCATCGCGAGGGCGGGATCCTGCAACAGCGGATTCAGGTCCCGGCCATCGGCCGCCGCGGGAATGAGTCTGAGGAAAGGATTCGAGGTGGCGAGCGTGAACAGCAGGAAGCCGAAACTGACGATGCCGAGCACGCCGAGCACGCGCGCGGAGAAGTGCTGCGGCAGACGCGTGGCGCCGAATGCGACGGCGACCGTCCACATGGCGAGCAGCAGGATCCACAGCAGCAGCGAACCCTCGTGCGCGCCCCAGACCGCGGCGATCCGGTAGATGAGCGGCAGCGCGGAGTTCGCGTTCTGCGCCACGTAGGCCACCGAGAAATCAAGACCCACGAAGCTCGCGACGAGGCAGGCGAATGCCGTCACCACCATGACCGCCTGGCCCGCGGTGGCAGGAATGACGGCCGCCATCCAGCGCCCGCGCCCGATCGCGGGGCCCGCGAGGCCGAAGAAGGCCTGCAGCGCGGCGAGCAGCAGCGCAAGTACCAGGGCGAAGTGGCCGAGTTCGGGCAGCATCGGGATCAGCCCTCCGGCGCGCCCTGCGGGTGCACGGCCTTCAGCGAACGCTGGACTTCGGGCGGCATATAGTTCTCATCGTGCTTGGCGAGGACCTCGTCGGCCGTGAATACGCCGTCGGCGCCGAGGCGGCCATGCGCGATGACCCCCTGCCCTTCACGGAACAGGTCCGGCAGCACGCCCGTGTAGTGCACCGGCACGGATTGCTCGAAGTCGGTCACGACGAACTGCACCTGCAGGCTGCCCGGGCTGCGCACCACGCTGCCCTCCTCGACCATGCCGCCGAGCCGGAAGCGTTCGCCCGCCGGCGCCTCGCCCTTGGCGATCTGCGAAGGATCGAAGAAGAACATCACGTTCTCGCGAAAGGCCTGCAGCGTCAGTACGCCGGCGATCGCGACTCCGGCCAGGATGCCGAGCACGAGGAACAGGCGGCGGCGGCGCGGCGTCACGGGGCATTCTCCATGGCCAGCCGGCGTCGCGCCTCGGCGCGGGCTTCGCGGAACGAACGGCGGGCCGCGAACACGTTCCACGCGATGATGGCGCAGGTCAGCAGGACCGACGGCCACACCGAGGAGGCGTAACCACCCATGGAGAGAAAATCGCTCATTGCGCCACGACCTCGGCGACCCATCGCGACTGGCGCTCGCGGCGCAGGATCTCCCCGCGTACGCGCACCAGCACCAGGGCCGCAAAGAACAGTGTAAACCCGACGAACATGATCAGCAGCGGCGACAGCATCGGCCAGCTGATCGAAGGCTTGCCGAACTTCATGACCGATGGTGCCTGGTGGATCGAATTCCACCATTCGACCGAGTAGTGGACAATCGGTACATTCACCACCCCGACGATCGCCAGAACCGCGCTCGCGCGATCGGCGCGCTGCGGATCCTCGATCGCCGCTCGCAGGCCCATATACCCTAGATAGAGAAAGAGCAGCACGAGTTCCGCGGTGAGCCGGGGATCCCAGGCCCAGTATGTGCCCCACATGGGCTTGCCCCACAACATGCCGGTGACGAGCGCGGCGACCGTGAACCACGCACCGATGGGTGCGCAGCTTGCGGCGACGGCATGGGCCACTTTCATGCGCCAGATGAGCCCGAGCGCCGCGGCCACCGCCATCGTTGAATATGCCATCAGCGACAGCCAGGCGCTGGGCGCGTGCACATAGATGATGCGAAAGCCGTCGCCCTGCTGGTAATCGGGCGGCGCGAGCACGAGGCCGCCATAGAGGCCGGCGGCGAGCAGGATCGCGGCCGGCCACGCGAACCAGGGCACGAGCGTGCCGGCCAGCCTGTAGAGGTGGGGCGGCGAGCCGAAGCGGTGAAACCAGGTCCAGTCCATCTCTACTCCAGGCTGATGCGCACCGCCGCAGCCGCGGCGAGCGGCGCGAGCGTGATGCCGAGTACGGTAAACGCAGCCAGAAAATACATCGGTCCCGCGATCCCTGTTCCGGCGATCGCGCGCGCCGTCGCCTGCGCGCCGAATATCAGCAGCGGTACGGCCAGTGGCAGGGTCAGCAACGACAGCAGCGCGCCGCCCCGCCGGATGCCGATCGTCAGGCCGGCTGTCACCGCGCCCAGCAGGCTCAGCGCGACCGTGCCGAGCGCCACGGAGGCGACGATGCCGGGCACCGCGCCGACCGGCACACCGAGTCCGTAGGCCGCCACCGGGCTCATCAGGGCGAGCGGCAGGCCCGCGAGCAGCCAGTGGGACACTGTCTTCGCGAACAACAGCCAGGTCAGGGACTGCCCGGACAAGGCGTACTGCTCGAGCGTGCCGTCCTGCGCATCGTCACGAAACAGGAACTCGATCGCGAGCAACGAGGATAGCAGCGCGGCCACCCACAGAACACCGGGCGCGACGTCGCGCAAGCGCGACGCCTCGGGCGACAAGGCCAGCGGAAACAGCGTCGTCACGATCCCGAAGAACAGCAGCGGATGCAGAAGTTGCGCGCGATTGCGAAAAGCGAGACGCATGTCTCGCTCCACGACCAGACGTGCTGCGGACCAGGGGCCTGTCATTTCGTGGACAGTCCGAGCCGGCGCGTGTGGGCCTCGTCGACCGGCAGCGCTGCGTGCACTGCCGCGATGACGATGCCGCCCGTCTTGATCCGGCTTTCGACCAGGTGACCCACGAGCGCGTGCCCGGCCGCATCGAGATGGGTCGCCGGTTCATCGAGCACCCACAGTGGCGCCGCCGCGAGCAGCACGCCCGCGAGCGCCACGCGGCGGCGCTGGCCCGCCGACAGGGTCCGCACGGGCCGCTCGGCGAAACGCGAGGCGTCCACCTCATCGAGCGCGCGGCCGATGGCGGCGGCATCCACCGGGCGGCGGATGCCGATGGCGTAACGCAGGTTTTCCACGGCGCTCAGGTCACCCTTGAGCGGCGATTCGTGCCCGAGCCAGGCGAGCTGCGCGTGGAAGGCGCGCGGGTCGGCATGGATGCTGCGTCCGTTCCATTCGACACTGCCCGATTCGGCGTGCACCAGCCCGACGATGGTACGCAGCAGGCTGGTCTTGCCGGCGCCGTTGGCGCCACTCACCTCGAGGTACTCGCCGCTCGTGGCGGCAAACGACAGGCCGCGCAACACGTGCCGCTCGCCGCGAAAGACATGCAGGGTATCGCCCGTGATTCGATGCGCGGACATTTTTTCATTCTATCATCCCGCCGCCATCGCTCTGACGATTACGATTCGCGCAGTGCCGTGGTCACCGGCAGCCGCGCGGCGCGCACGGCCGGCAGCAGCCCGCCGATCAGGCCGATCGCCAGCGCCCAACGCACACCGGTGCCGAGTAGAGGCGGCGAGACGTCGAAGCGGAAGACGACCTGGCTGAAATTCGCGCCGAGCGTCGAGACCGCGTAGTCGTGGAACAGCAGCCACGCGATCAACGCGCCGAGCGCGCCGCCGAGCAGAGCGAGCAGCATGGCCTCGAGCACGACCGACACGAGCACCGGTGTCGCGCCGAAACCGATCGCACGCAGCGTCGCGACCTCGCGGGCCCGCGCATTGACCGCCGCGTACATGGTATTGAGCGCGCCGAAAACCGCACCGATCGCCATGATCGCGGCGATCACGATGCCGACGATGCGGATCACCTTGCTGAGGCCCGCCGATTGCCGCGAGTAGTAGTCCCGGGTCGTGCGCGCATCGACCTTCAGGCGCGGATCGCTTGCCAGCGCCGCCTTGAGGGCGTCGAAGGCAGCGGGCGATTCGAGCCGCACGGTGACCGACTGGAAGCCAGTACGCCGGTAGGTCGCCGCGACGGTCTCGGCATCGCCGATCAGCTCCGATTCGTGCGCGTCCCCCGATGCGAACACACCGACGATCTGCCATTGCTGCGCGTTGAGGATGATCGTCTCGCCCGGCTCGAGGCCGGCGAACTGCTGGCGGGCGCCCTGCCCGACCAGCAACTCGCGCAGTCCAGGCTCGAATCGGCGTCCCTCGACGATCCGCACGTTCGGCCGCACGGCCCAGGACCGGGGCCCGACGCCGCGTATCTCCACGTTCGCGTCGGTGCCGCTCGACTTCTTCGGCACGTTGGTCACGACGACGACCTCGGCCGATACGATCGGCTGTCCGCTGGCATCTCGCGCTATGCCGGGAGCCTGCCCGATCAATGTGGCGCTCTCGCGGCTGAGCCCCGAATCGAGCTCGGCGCTGGCGCCGCCGCGCACGACGATTGCGGTGTCGTCGTTGCCGGTGCCGCGCAGGGTCTGCTGCAGGCCGCCGGCGAGCGCGAGCAGCGCGACCAGTACGCCCACGACCCCGGCGATGCCGATGATGATCACCGAGGAGGCGCCGAGGCGCTGCGGCAGCGTCGCGATGCCGATCCTGGTGATCGCCGCGGCCTGGCGGCCGACGCGTGTCAAACCCATCCATGCCGCGAGCAGGATAGCGAGCCCGAGCAACGCGGCGGCGGGCAGCACGATCCAAAGCGCAATCGACACGACGATCAGGAGCGCCATCAGCAGGCCGCGCAGCAATCCGGTGAAGTGTTGCATCACGGTTCCCTCAGCGTCCGGCAAGCGCGTCGACGACGCGCAGCCGCATCGCCCGCCACGCCGGCAGGATGCCGACGATCGCGCCGACCGCGATCATCAGCGCGATGCCGATGCCCCAGGATCGCCACCCGACCGGCGGCATCTGGATCATGCCGCCGCTCGCCTCGGTGACGATCGGCATCAGCAGCGTCGCGAGCACGAGTCCGAACACGCCGCCGATCAGGATCAGCAGCACCGACTCGCCGAACACGAGCGCGAGCACCTGCCGGTCGGTGAAGCCGATCGTCTTCAACGTCGCGAGCTCGGGCATGCGCTCACGCACCGCCTGCGCCATCGTGTTGCCCGTCAGCAGCATCAGCGTGAAAAACACCGCGCCGATGATCGCCGTGACGATCAGGCCGATGTCGCCGATCTGCTTCGCGAACGACAGGTTGAATTCCTGCTCGGTCTGGGTCTTGGTCTCGTGGTCGGAATTGGCGGACAGCGCATCGATCGCCTGTGCGACCCTGGCCGAGTCGGCGGGGTCGGCGACCTTGACGACGATCCAGCCGACCTGGCCGCCGCCGTAGGCGTTCGCTTCGTCGAAATACTTCCAGTTGAGCAGTATCTGCTGCTCGAGCGCGCGGTTCGCCGCGAGCGGCGCCTGGTAGATGCCGACGATGTCGAAGGTCCAGGTCGTCTCGCCGGTCGCCTTGTTCGGGAAGATCGAGCCCAGAATCGGCAGCTTGTCGCCCACCTTCCAGCCGAATCGGTCGGCGACCGCCTTGCCGACCAGTACGCCCGAGCGCGTCGAGGCGAGCGCTTCGGCCATCGCGGGGGTCACGCCGTAGTCGGGATAGGCATCGAAATATCCCGGGCCGATCGCGAAGATGATCATCTGGTTCTTCTGCTCGCGGAAGTAGCCGCCGAACCAGTTGGCCCAGGTAACAAGCCGCACGCCCTGCACCGCCGCGACGCGGTTGACGAGGCTCTCGGGCAGGCTCTGGATGATCGAGAAGCGCGAAGATACGACCAGCCGGTCGACACCGGCGAGCGTACCGCCCGAATTGAATGCGACCCGCACGCCGTCGAGCAGCCCGAACAGCAGGAATGCCGCGAGTACCGACAGGATGGTGAGCACCGTGCGGGTCTTGCGCCGCATCAGGGCCGCCCGGATCAGGTGCAGGTACTTCACGGCAGCGACTCGACCAGTGAACCTTTCTCGAGATGCAGCGTATGGCTCGCGTGATCGGCGGCCTTGGGATCGTGCGTGACCATGATGATCGTCTTGCCCTGCTCGCGGTTCAGGACCTGCAGCAGGTTCAGGACTTCCTCGGCGGACTGGCGGTCGAGGTCGCCGGTCGGCTCATCGCAGACGAGCAGCGTGGGATCGGAAATGATGGCCCGGGCGATCGCGACGCGCTGCTGCTGGCCGCCTGACAGCTCACCTGGCTTGTGCGAGGCCCGATCGGCCAGGTTGACGAGCTGCAGCGCGATCTTCGCGTTCTGCCGGCGCTGCGCGGCCGACAGTTTCGTCAGCAGCAGCGGGACCTCGACATTCTTCTGCGCGGTGAGTATCGGCAGCAGGTTGTAGAACTGGAAGATGAAGCCGACGTGGGCCGCACGCCATTTCGCGAGCGCCGTGCCGCCGAGCTGGTCGATGCGCGTGCCGTCGACACTGATGCTGCCGCTCGAGGGCGAGTCGAGGCCACCGATCAGGTTGAGGAGCGTCGTCTTGCCCGAACCCGAGGGGCCCATCAGCGCGAGGAAATCCCCCTTGCGGATATCGAGGGTGATGTGGTGCAGCACCTCGACGGTCTGGCGGCCCCGCACGTACGCCTTGCTCACATCACGGATCTCGACCAGTGCACTCACGTGCCCTCCTCCCTGATCCTCGTACCATCCTGGATCGCCTCGCCCGGCGCGCGCACGACGCGTGCACCCACTGCGACGTCGTCGACCTGCGTCAGGTCGCCGAAGCGCTGCCCGGGCCGCACCGGCTGCGCACGCGCGCGGTCGCCGTCGGCCAAGAATACGACATCCGCACCGTCCCGCCGGACGATCGCGCTCGACGGCACGAGCACGCCTGCGCCAGCCCCGCCCGTCGCGCCAACCGCGGTCTCCCCGGCGAGCAACGAGACCCGCGCGCCCATGTCGGGCAGGATCCGAGAGTCCTTCTGGTCGAGGCCGATGCGTACCTTGACCGTCGCCTTGCCGCGGTCGGCCGCCGGGATGATCGCGATCACGTGCGCCGGGATCGTCCAGTCCTGGTAAGCGTCGAGCACCGCCTGCGCCGGTCCGCCGGGCACCACCCGGTTCAGGTACGCCT